>Ga0209281_1000642_pt1 | contig 38198 bp, 37 predicted proteins | sample MedtruBG_FD_187514 | JGI IMG/M metagenome (GOLD analysis project Ga0209281, IMG submission 187514) | Root nodule microbial communities of legume samples collected from California, USA - Medicago truncatula BG (SPAdes) (version 2) | ecosystem: Host-associated > Plants > Roots > Nodule | place... | reverse complement strand
GACACCGACCGTGAGAAGTCGTGTGTGCCGAACGCCGTTTCCGGCAGCCCGGAAACCGACGGTACTACATGAAAAGAATGCTGATTAACGCAACTCAACCCGAAGAGTTGCGTGTTGCACTGGTAGATGGCCAGCGCCTCTACGACCTGGACATCGAATCCGGTGCACGCGAGCAGAAGAAGGCCAACATCTATAAAGGCCGGATTACTCGCATCGAACCAAGCCTCGAGGCTGCCTTTGTCGATTTCGGCTCTGAGCGCCACGGCTTCCTGCCCCTCAAAGAAATCTCCCGCGAATACTTCAAGAAAGCCCCTGAAGGTCGCGTCAACATCAAGGACGTCCTGAGCGAAGGCCAGGAAGTCATCGTTCAGGTCGAAAAAGAAGAGCGTGGCAACAAGGGCGCCGCCCTGACCACCTTCATCAGCCTGGCCGGTCGTTACCTGGTGCTGATGCCGAACAACCCGCGTGCCGGCGGTATCTCCCGTCGCATCGAAGGCGAAGAGCGCAACGAACTGCGTGAAGCCCTGAACGGCCTGGTTGCCCCGGCCGACATGGGCCTGATCGTGCGCACTGCCGGCCTGGGCCGCAGCAGCGAAGAAATGCAGTGGGACCTCGACTACCTGCTGCAACTCTGGACCGCCATCAAGGAAGCTTCGCTGGACCGCGCCGCGCCGTTCCTGATCTACCAGGAAAGCAACGTGATCATCCGCGCGATCCGCGACTACCTGCGCCAGGACATCGGCGAAGTGCTGATCGACAGCGTTGAAGCCCAGGACGAAGCCCTGACCTTCATCCGCCAGGTGATGCCGCAGTACGCCAGCAAGATCAAGCTGTACGAAGACAGCGTTCCGCTGTTCAACCGTTTCCAGATCGAAAGCCAGATCGAAACCGCTTTCCAGCGCGTTGTCGAACTGCCTTCCGGCGGTTCCATCGTTATCGATCCGACCGAAGCCCTGGTGTCCATCGACATCAACTCGGCGCGCGCCACCAAAGGCAGCGACATCGAAGAAACCGCACTGCAAACCAACCTTGAAGCGGCCGAGGAAATCGCCCGTCAGTTGCGCCTGCGCGACATCGGCGGCCTGATCGTCATCGACTTCATCGACATGACCCCTGCCAAGAACCAGCGCGCCGTGGAAGAGAAAGTCCGCGAATGCCTGGAAGCCGACCGCGCTCGCGTGCAAGTCGGTCGCATCTCGCGCTTCGGCCTGCTGGAAATGTCCCGTCAGCGCCTGCGTCCGTCCCTGGGCGAAAGCAGCGGCATCGTCTGCCCGCGTTGCAACGGCACCGGCATCATCCGTGACGTTGAGTCGCTGTCCCTGGCGATCCTGCGCCTGATCGAAGAAGAAGCCCTGAAAGACCGTACCGCCGAAGTTCGTGCACAAGTGCCGATCCCGGTGGCTGCGTTCCTGCTCAACGAAAAACGCAACTCGATCACCAAGATCGAACTGCGCACCCGTGCCCGTATCGTCATCCTGCCGAACGATCACCTCGAAACGCCGCATTTCGAAGTACAGCGCCTGCGTGATGACAGCCCGGAAGCCGCGACCAACCAGTCCAGCTACGAAATCGCCGCTGCCGCTGCCGAAGTCGAAGAAGTCCAGCCAGCCGCTGCGACCCGCACCCTGGTTCGCCAGGAAGCCGCGGTCAAGACGGCCCCGGCCCGCGCCAACGCTCCGGTTCCGACCGAAGTGGCCGCTCCAGCCCCTGCTCCGGTTTCAGTGCCTGAGCCAAGCCTGTTCAAAGGCCTGGTGAAGTCGCTGGTGAGCCTGTTCGCCACCAAGGAAGAGCCTGTTGCTCCGGCCGTGGTTGAAAAGCCTGCGACCACCGAGCGTCCAGCCCGCAACGAAGAGCGCCGCAACGGTCGCCAGCAGAGCCGCAACCGTAACGGTCGCCGCGATGAAGAGCGCAAGCCTCGTGAAGAACGTGCACCGCGTGAAGAGCGCGCACCACGTGAGCCGCGTGAAGAACGTCAGCCACGTGAAGTGCGTGAACCTCGCGAGACCCGCGAAGAAACGCCAGCAGTAGCCCGCGAAGAACGCGCACCACGCGCGCCTCGTGAAGAACGTGCACCGCGCGCTCCGCGTGAAGATCGCAAGCCGCGTGGCGAGCGTGAAGAACGCGTTCGTGAACTGCGCGAGCCTCTGGATGCCGCTCCGACTGCTCCGGCTGCTCCGGCCGCCGCTACAGCTGCTACCGCTGAAGAGCGTCCGGCTCGCCAGCCACGTGAAGAACGCGCTCCACGCCCACCGCGTGAAGAACGTCAGCCACGTGCCGAACAAGCTGCCGCAGCCGCAACTGAAGAAGAACTGGTCACCAACGAAGAGCAACTGCCGGAAGACGGTCAGGAAGGCGCCGAGGGCGATCGTCCACGCCGCCGCTCCCGTGGCCAGCGTCGTCGCAGCAACCGTCGCGAGCGTCAGCGTGACGCCAACGGCAACGTGATCGAAGGTTCGGAAGAGTCCGAATCCGGCGAAAACGCTGAAGCGCCAAGCACTGCCGACCTGGCCGCCGGCCTGGCTGTCACCGCAGCCGTTGCCAGCAGCGTGATCAGCGCTCCAGCCGAAGCTGAAGCCAATGTGCAAGCCGAACGCGCCACTGCCGCGACGCTCGAAGCAGCTCCGGTTGAAGCGCCAGTCGTTGAAGCGACCACTCCGGTCGAAGTCACCGCCTCGCCGGAAATCGAAGTAGCGCCAGCACCGGAAGCTCAGCCAGCTGTTGAAGCGGCTGCCGAGCCAGCGCCAGTGGTAGAAGCTCCTGCCCAGGTTGCAGACGCGGTTGTTGAAACCGTGACTGAAACCGTGCGTGAAGTTCGCGAAGAGCAAACCGCATTCAACTGGGTTGCCGAGCCAGCCGTCGCTGAAGCCGCTGCACCAGCCGCTGAGACCCAAGTGGCTGAAGCCATGGTTTCCGAGCCGGTGGTTGCCGCCGCGGAACCGGCTCCAGCGCCGGTGATTGAAGCGCCAGTCGTTGAAGCGCCGGTCGTTGCCGAAGCACCCGCTCCGGTAGTCGAAGCCGCGCCTGCCAGCTCCCTGACGCCAAGTGGCCGTGCGCCTAACGACCCGCGTGAAGTGCGTCGTCGCAAGCGTGAGGCCGAGCGTCTGCAGAAGGAAGCTGAACTGGCTGCCGCTGCGGCTCCTGCTGAAGCGGCTGTCGCTGCCGAACCTGCACCGGTTGCTGCTGAAGTGGTTGAGGCAACTCCTGCCCCGGCCGCTGAAGTGACTGCCGAGCCGGTTGAGTCGGTGATCCACGAAGCACCGCGCTCCGTTCAGGAAGCGGTAGAGCAACACGAGCAAGCCGAGGAAAAAGAACACGAGCCTAAACCTCTCGTCTGATTCCATCGGCCAATGAAAAGCCCCGCCTGGTGATCCAGGCGGGGCTTTTTATTTCAGTAAAGATCAAAAGATCGCAGCCTTCGGCAGCTCCTACAGATGATCGACGTAGGAGCTGCCGAAGGCTGCGATCTTTATGACTTCACTCAAAAACCAATTTCTGCGGCACATCCACATCCCACAAAACCCCGGGATCATTCACCGCAACCTCAACCACCCGCCCCTGGGCGAACAGCGGCTTGGCGCCGCGATCCCCCGATAGCGCCATCAACCCCGCCGCGAAGTCCCGTCCGAAGCCGACCGGATGCCCGTATACGCCGTCCTGCACGGGTACACTGATACAGTCATCGCCAATACCTGTCACCACCTGCTCGATACTGGATGGCAGAATGAACGGCATATCTCCCAGCACCATCAACCAGCCATCGAGCTGCTTGCAGGCAGCGACTCCCGCGGCAATGCTGTCGCCCATTCCCGTCGATTCGATCAGTACAATCTCGCAGCCATAGGCCTGGGCCATGCGAATCACTTGCGGGCGGTCAGCAGTGGTCACCAGCACGCGCTTGTCCAGCACCGCCGGCAGGTTGACCAACGTGTGCTCGATGACGGACCGCACCACGCCGTCACGCCCGGTGCAATCGGCCACCAATTTATCCTTTTCGGCACCCGCCACCTGGCGAAATCGACTGCCCTGCCCCGCCGCCAACACGATGACGCCAATGGACTTGCTCATACATCCTCCCGCAGGGTTTTCTTCTGCTTCAGTTCGATGCCGTTTTTGACCGCCACGATTTCCGCCATGAGCGACAAGGCAATTTCCGCCGGATTATGACTGCCGATGTGCAAACCGATCGGACCATGCAAGCGGTCAATCGCCGATTGCGACAACCCCAGTTGAGCCAGGTTTTCCCGGCGCTTCTGGCTGTTGACCCGCGATCCCAGCGCCCCGACGTAGAAAGCCCTGGAATCCAGGGCTGTGAGCAGCGCCATGTCGTCCAGACGCGGATCATGGGTCAAGGCCACGATGGCCGTGCGTTCATCGGTCTGGATGTTCAATACTGCCTCATCCGGCATGCCCGAAACGAATCGTCCGTGCTGCTCCTCCCAGCCGTAGACGAACTCGCTACGCGGATCGCAAATCAGCACCTCGAAATCCAGCAGCCGGGCCATTTCCGCCACATAGCGCGACAGCTGCCCCGCACCGATCAGCAGCAAGCGCCAGCGCGGACCATAGATCGCTCGCAACGTCTGCCCGTCGAACATCAACACGTCAGCTTTACCGGCCGGCTGCAAAATCACTTTGCCGGTGGTCAGGTTCAGTTCACGGGCAACGATTTCATGGGTCTCGCATCGAGCGAGTAGTTGTTCGACCCAATCCCCATCGTCGATACGCTCCTCGGTCAAGCGCAAGGTGCCACCGCAGGGCAAGCCGAAACGTGCGGCTTCCTCGCGGGTCACGCCGTAGGTGATCAATTGCACCGGCGGCCCGTCAAGCGCGAGGCGCCCGTCGTGCAGCCGGGCAATCAAGTCATCTTCGACACACCCACCCGAGACCGAACCAATCACCATGCCGTCTTCGCGCAAGGCCAGCATGGCGCCGGGTGCCCGGGGCGCTGTGCCCCAGGTTTCGACCACGCTGTACAACACCACCCGCTGACCGGCGCGATGCCATTGCAACACGCTGCGCAGGACGTTCAGATCGGCGCTGTCCATCAGGCGTCGGCCTTCTGCCAACCCGACAGCTGATAACGAACCGGCAGATTGCGAATGCGTTTGCCAGTGGCAGCAAAGATCGCATTGCACAGGGCCGGCGCAATCGGTGGCACACCCGGTTCACCCACACCGCCCAACGGCACGTTGCCCGGCGGCGTCACCAGATGCACCGCCACTTCCTTCGGCGCCAGGGACATGCGCGCCACTTCGTACATATGGAAGTTATCCTGCTGGACCTTGCCGTCCTTGAAGCTGATCTCTCCCAGCACCGCGTTGCCCAGGCCCATGACGCAGGCGCCCTCGAACTGCGAGCGAATCCGTTCGGGGTTGATCTGCGGACCGCAATCCACCGCAATATCCGCCTTGTGCACGACCAAGGTGCCGTCGTCCTTGACCTCCACCTCGATCACCGCCGCCACATAGGTCACGAAGCTGTAATGCACCGCCAGGCCAAGGCCGCGCCCCTTGGGCAACTCACGCCCCCAACCGGCGGCTTTGGCGGCGGTCTCCAATACCGTGCGCAGGCGCGCGGTGTCGATCGGATAACGCTCGGGGGACTCGCCGTAGTTCCACTCTTCACTCAAGGTGCGCGGATCGATCTGACGGTCCGGGCCGAGCAATCTGATCTGGTACTTCAGCGGGTCCTGCCCGGCCTTGTGCGCCAGTTCATCGATAAAACTCTGGATCGCGAAGCCATGGGGAATGTTCGACACCGAGCGATACCAACCCACCCGGGTATGCACCGTTGCCTCGGGGTTCTCCAGGCGAATGTTGGGAATCGCATACGCCATGTTGGTGAACCCCATGCCCAACTCGAACGCCGCCTCATGGTTCATGCCCGGCGCAAACAACGCAGTGATGCTCGGCGCCACCGTACGGTGCAACCAGCCGGACGGCAGGCCATCCTTGTTCAGGCTGGCCTTGAGATATTCGGCCGACACGGTGTGGAAGTAGGAACAGTGGATGTCGTCTTCACGAGTCCATTGCACCCGCACCGCTTTGCCGGGGAACTCCTTGGCGAGGATGGCGGCCTCGATGATGAAGTCAGGCTTGGACTTGCGCCCGAATCCGCCACCGAGCAGGGTCACGTTGAACGTGACTTTGTCGAACGACAGGCCCAGGCGCTCGCCGATCCGCTCCCGGGTGACCTGCGGCGCCTGGCTCGGCCCCCAGGCTTCGCACGCACCGTCCTTGAACCGCGCAATGGCGACCATCGGCTCCATCGGCGACTGTGACAGATGCGGCAAGTAGTAGGAGGCTTCCAGGGTGCTATCGGCGCTGGCCATGGCCTCTTCGATGTTGCCGGCATTACGCACCACCTTGCCCGGCTTGAGCGAGGCAGCTTCGAGCTCCTTGCGGTAAGCAATCGAGTCGTAGCTGGCGTTGGGGCCGTCGTCCCACTCGATTTTCAGTGCCTCGCGGCCCTTGATCGCCGCCCAGGTATTGCTCGCCACCACGGCAATGCCGCCCAAGGGTTGGAACTCCGAAGGCAACGGACGGCTTTCGATCTGCAGCACCTTGACCACGCCAGGGACTTTCATCGCCGCGCTGCCATCGAAGCTTTTGACCTTGCCGCCATACACCGTCGGCCGCGCAATGGTCGCGTACAGCATGCCGTCGACATGCACGTCGGCGCCGTACACCGCACGACCGTTGACGATGTCTTCACCGTCGATGGCCTTGGTGCCTTCCTTGCCGATATATCGAAATTCCGAAGGTTGCTTGAGTCTCAGGCTGTCGCGCGCCGGCACGGCCAAAGCGCCAGCAGCGGCGGCCAGGGCTCCATAGCCCAGCTCACGACCCGACGGTTTATGGATGACTTTATGAAGTTGCGCATGGCACTCGCCGACGGACACTTTCCACTGGTCGGCGGCAGCCTGTTCCAGCATGGCCCGCGCAGCGGCACCGCAGCGACGCATCGGCTCGTACCAGTGACGCATGCTGCGCGAGCCGTCGGTGTCCTGGTTGCCGAAACGTACTTCATCGCCGGGGGCCTGCTGTACTTTGACCCTTGCCCAATCGGCCTCCAGTTCATCGGCCACCACCATGGTCAGGCTGGTGCGCACGCCCTGGCCCATCTCCGAGCGATTGCAGATCACGGTCACCGTGCCATCGGCGGCGATGCTCACATAGACTTTCGGATCGTCGACCCAACCGTGAGGCATGCCGTCGGCACCGAACTTTTTCTCTTTGTCCTCGGCAAAAGCGTCTTGCCAGCCCCAGCTCGCCGCCAAAACCAGCGCGCTGGTGGCGCCCACGCCTTTCAGAAAACCACGGCGACTAAGGTTGCTCAGGGCGAAATCATTCGGTAACCGGCTCATGCCTTGGCCTCCTTCAGGTGAGTGGAGGCCTGGCGGATCGCGGTCTTGATACGATTGTAGGTGCCGCAGCGGCAGATGTTGCCGACCATGGCTTCCTCGATCTGCTCGTCGCTCGGGTTCGGATGGGTCTTGAGCAGCGCTGTCGCCGACATGATTTGCCCGCCCTGGCAGAAGCCACATTGGGCCACTGCCGTGTCGAGCCAGGCTTGCTGCACGACTTTGCCGATCGGGTCGGCGTGCAGGTTGTCGATGGTGCTGACATTCTGCCCGGCGACTGAACCGATGGGGGTGATGCAACTGCGTGCCGGAGCCCCTTCGATATGAATGGTGCAGGCGCCGCACAGGCCCATGCCGCAACCGAATTTGGTGCCATTGTAACCGGCCACGTCGCGGATCGCCCAGAGCAGCGGCATGTCCTCGGTGACGTCGAGTTGATGGTCTTGACCATTGAGTTTCAGGGTAATCATGGGCACGCCCGCATAGATCTTGAGTGATGGGGTCGAGCAATCTGCCGCTGGATCTCGGTGGGTCGCACGCAGATCGACTCAGGCTAATGGGCTCTCTTGTACAGACGAAAACGGTCTGCACCGGGCCTTTGGTGGAGCAAGAATGTGCATCGTTAGCTGACTAAGTTAACCGAGCATTAACAAAAAAGCCCTGCACAATAAACATTGTGCAGGGCTTTTTGATCTGTCCTGGAAGCTTAGGGGGCGTTCTCAATAGCGGTTTGGCTCCATTTCCAGATCGACATGGAAACGCTCGGAAATGTCTTTCTGGATGCGCTGCGCCAGGTTCAGCAGTTGCAGGCCCGTCGCGCCGCCATAATTGACCAGCACCAGCGCCTGCAATTTATGCACGCCAGCATCAGCCTCACGGAACCCCTTCCACCCTGCCCGCTCGATCAGCCAACCGGCGGCCAGCTTCATCTGCCCGTCGGGTTGCGCATAGGCCACCAGGTCGGGGTATTCGCCCTTGAGTCGTGCAGCCAGCGCCGCCGACACCAAAGGGTTCTTGAAGAAGCTGCCGGCATTGCCGAGTACGGCCGGGTCCGGAAGTTTTTCGTTACGGATGCTGCAAATGGCCTGGCTGACATCGCTGGCGGTCGGATGCTCGATGCCCTGTTCGGTCAGGCGCTGACGCACCGGGCCGTACTCCAGGTGCAGATGCGCGGCGCGGTCGAGGGCGAAACGTACGCGCAGGATCAACCAGCGTCCCGGCTCCTGTTTGAACAGGCTGTCGCGGTAAGCGAAATTGCACTCCGCCAGGCTGAAGTCGCGCAGTTCGCCGCTCAGGCGATCAAGGGCAGTGAGGCCGGCGAAGACGTCCTTGATCTCGACGCCGTAAGCGCCAATGTTCTGCATCGGTGCCGCGCCGACAGTGCCGGGAATCAGGCTGAGGTTTTCCAGACCGGACAACCCCATGGACAGTGTGTGTTGCACAAAGGGATGCCACGGCTCACCGGCCTCGGCCTCAATCACCACTTTGCTGCCGTCATCGCTCAGCACGCGACTCCCGCGGGTGGCCATGCGCAGCACCAGTGAATCGATATCCGCCGTCAGCAGCAGGTTGCTGCCGCCGCCGATCACCAGCACCGGGACCTTGCGCTCCAGCCCGTAGGCCAAGGCTTCGCGCACATCGGCGTCGCTATGGGCCTCGGCAAAGAACCGGGCCTGGACATCCACGCCAAAGCTGTTGAACGGCTTGAGCGAAACCTGTGATTGAACCTGCAAACTCATAACCGTCCCTTCAATTCGATCACCAGCAAATCACTGGCGCGTTCGATCAGGTCCAGCACCTGCTCGAAGCCCTGGTCGCCGTCATAGTACGGATCCGGCACTTCATCGACCGGCGACTGGTAGCGACGCAGGAACAGGTCGAGTTCGGCCTTGCCCTTGGCCGGCTGCAAGGCCTTGAGGTTGCGCAGGTTGCTATTGTCCATCGCCAGGATCAGGTCATAGGTGGCGAAATCGGCACGGCTGACTTGCCGGGCGCGCTGGGCGGACAAGTCATAACCGCGCAGCTTCGCCGCTGCCTGACTGCGCTTGTCCGGCGCCTTGCCGACATGCCAGTCACCGGTGCCGGCGGAGGCCACTTCAACTTGATCGGCCAGGCCGGCCTCGCGCAGTTTATGCCGCAGCACGCCTTCGGCCGTGGGGGAACGGCAGATGTTGCCCAGGCAGACAAACAGAACCCGCATCACGCCTCCAGCAGGCGACGAACGCGCTCAAGGTCTTCAACGGTATCGACGCCGGCCGGCGGTGCGATCAGTGCGTCGGCCACGTGGATCCGCACGCCGTGCCACAAGGCACGCAGCTGTTCCAGGCACTCGGTGTTTTCCAGCCAGCATGGGCCCCAGTTGACGAAATCCTGGAGGAAACCGGCGCGGTAGGCATAGATACCGATATGACGGCGATACGGCACACCTTCGGGCAACTGCTCAGGGTTCACGGCGAATGCATCCCGCGCCCAAGGCAAAGTGGAACGACTGAACGTCAGCGCCAGGCCATTGAGGTCGCTGACGACCTTGACCACGTTGGGATTGAACAGGGTGTCCGCGTCTTCGATCGGCTCGGCCAGGGTGGCCATGCGCGCTTCGGCGTGGGCCGCCAGATTGGCGGCGACCTGATCGATCACGCTCGGCGGGATCAGCGGCTCGTCGCCCTGGACGTTGACCACGATGGCGTCGGGCGCCAGGCCCAGCTTCATCGCGACTTCGGCCAGGCGATCAGTGCCGGAGTTGTGGTCTTCACGGGTCAGTACCACTTCGGCACCAAAGCCTTTGCAGGCCTCGACGATGCGCGCGTCGTCGGTGGCCACCACCACACGCCCGGCGCTGCTTTTACTCGCCTGTTCCCAGACGTGCTGGATCATCGGCTTGCCGGCGATCAGCAGCAGCGGCTTGCCCGGCAGGCGGGTGGAGGCGTAACGCGATGGAATGACGACGGTAAAGGCTGTGGTCATTTATCCAGGCGCTCGTCGGTGGTCAGGGTGCGCGCTTCGGATTCGAGCATCACCGGGATGCCGTCGCGAATCGGGTAGGCCAGGCCTGCACCCTTGCTGATCAGCTCGGTCTTGTCGGCGCTGAGCTTGAGCGGGCCTTTGCAGACCGGGCAAGCGAGGATATCGAGCAATTTGGTGTCCATGAGCATTCCCTGGAAAAAACGGAGTTAAGGCAACAAACGAGCCGGCAGCAGGCGCATCAACTGTGTGTCGAACCAGGCCACGAAGGCCGGCGACGGCACGGCATCGACCGCCAGGTACCACCAGTCGGCGGCGGCAAAGGCACGGCATTTCACCGCGTCCTTTTCCGTCATCACCAACGGCAATGACGGCGTGAAATTCAACGCCTGCACGCTGTATTCGGCGTGGTCGGCAAACGCATGTGGAACCGGCTGCCAGTGTAGCGTTTCGAGGGTCTTGAAGAAACGTTGCGGATTGCCGATGCCGGCCACCGCGTGCAGGGCCTGGCCGCTGGGGAAGTAGTCAAGGGGACGTCGTTCGCCGCTGCGCAGGTTGACCAGCGCGGTGGGTTGCAACTGGAAGGCAAATCCATCATCTCGGTCAGATGCGGCACCATTGTAGAGCACCGCGTCGACGCTTTGCAGACGCTCGACCGGCTCACGCAATGGCCCGGCAGGCAGGCAACGGCGGTTGCCCAGGCCGCGGGCGGCATCGATCAGCACCAGTTCCAGGTCACGGGCCAGGCGGTAGTGCTGCATGCCGTCGTCGGACAGGATCAGGTCCAGCGGCTCGCTGGCCAGCAAGGCTTTGACGGCATTGCTGCGATTGGGGTCGATCATCAGCGGCACGCCTGTGCGCTGGACGATCAGCAACGGCTCGTCACCGGCGACGTCGGCGCTGTGCTCGGCCTCGACCCGCCATGGCAATTGCGGCGGTTTGGCGCCGTAGCCCCGGCTGACCACGCCGACCCGCAGGCCGCTACGCTGGCAGTGGTCGATCATCCACAGAATCAGCGGCGTCTTGCCGGTGCCACCCACGGTGATGTTGCCGACCACGATCAGCGGCACCGGCGGCTGATAGATCTCGCCCTCACCCGCCAGAAAGCGCTTGCGCTTGTTCATGACCACGCGCCGGTACAACCATTCCAGCGGCTGCAGCAGTTTCAGGGCCGGATGACCTGCGTACCACGCGGCGAGCAATCGATCGGACATGGCCATCAGGGCGCCGGGGGCGCCGCCTCGATGGTGGTCATGCGCAAATGACTGAAGCCGAGCTTGCCGGCTGCATCCATGGCTGTCACCACGGACTGATGCGCAGTCTTGCCGTCAGCGCTGATGGACAGCGGTCGGCTGGTGTCGCCATTGGCTTCTTTTTGCAGCGCGTCCATCAGCGAAGCCAGGTCGCTTTTCGGCAAAATCCGGTTGTTCACCGAGAACACGCCGTCGGCGCTGATGGCGATGTCCAATGACTTGTCCTGATCGTCGGCCGGCGCGCCGCTGACGGCTTCCGGCAGATCGACGCGTAGCTGGGTTTCACGGGTGAAGGTGGTGGTCACGACAAAAAACAACAGCAGGATGAACACCACGTCGATCAGCGACGCGAGGTTGATGTCCACCGTTTCCCGTGGTTTGCGGCGGAATTTCACGCTTTGCCCTCGGCCAGGTCCACGTCGCGGTCGCCCTGCACTACCTCGACCAGTTTGATCGCTTCCTGCTCCATCCCTACCACCAGCTCATCGATCCGGCGTTGCAGGAATCGATGGAAGAATACCGCCGGGATACCGACCATCAAACCGGCGGCCGTGGTGATCAGGGCCTTGGAAATACCACCGGCCAGCACCGAAGCGTTGGTGGTCATGCCACTGCCGGTAAACGCGCTGAAAATATCGATCATGCCCAGCACGGTACCAAGCAAGCCCAGCAACGGGGCCATGGCAGCAATAGTGCCGAGGGCGTTGATGTAACGTTCCAGATCGTGGATGACCCGCGCAGCAGCCTCTTCGATGCACTCTTTCATGATCTCGCGACCATGCTTGGAGTTGGCAAGGCCCGCGGCGAGGATCTCACCCAGCGGCGAGTTGGCGCGCAGTTCCTTGAGTCTGTCTTTGTTGAGTTTCTTGTCCTTGATCCAGACCCAGACCTGCCCGAGCAAGTGCTCCGGGGTCACGCGGCTGGCCCGCAGGGTCCACAGACGCTCGGCAACGATCGCCATGGCCGCGATGGAACTCAAAATGATCGGCAGCATCATCCAGCCGCCGGATTTGACCAATTCCCACACAGTGACAGCCCCCTCGAAAAAGTGCGCCACTCTAACATAGGGGGTGCAAGCACCGAAGACCGTGATGTCGCATCCGGTCGTGCCTTTATAATGCTCGTTTATGGATTCAAGGGCGGCGGATCGCGCCAGAAACGCCGTTCCTGGCGCATTGACCACGGCGACTCGAAGCGTCCCAGTTGCAGACGAATGGCACCCTGTTCGACGCTGTCGTAGATCGCCACTCCACGTTTTTGATAACGCGCGATGACCGTAGGATGCGGATGGCCAAACGAATTGCCTTGCCCGCGAGAGATCAGCCCCCCTTTGGGTCGCAGGACATCCAACAGGACATTGGACGACGAACTGCGACTGCCGTGGTGTGGCGCCTGCAGCCAATCGGTGGGCCGGGCCAACGCGCTGTCCAGCAGGGCTCTTTCGGCGGCGGCATCGATGTCACCACTCAACAGCAACCGTTCACCATTGGCTTCGATCAACAAGACACAGGAGTTCTGGTTGCTGTCGCCGGCCAATGGCCAGTGCCAGAGCTGGAAATCGACTTCATCCCAGGTCCATTGCCGACCGCTCTCACAGCTCCCGGCTTGCAATTGCGCAGGCAAGTCTGACGGTTCACCACTGACCACCTGTTTCACCGGCAAGCCCCTGGCAATCGCCGGGGCACCGCCGGCATGATCGGCATGGGCGTGGCTGATCAGCATCATGTCGAGCCCCTTCACCCCCAGTTTGCGCAATGCCGGCAGCACCACCCGCTCCCCTTGGTCGAGTTCACCGAAACGCGGGCCGGCGTCGTACAGCAACGTGTGATGCCGAGTGCGCACCAGGATTGACAAGCCCTGCCCCACATCCAGTTGCCAGACTTCGGCCATGCCCTCCTGCAACATCGGCCTGGGCGAAAAAACCAGCATCAACAGCATGGGCCAACCTAACGGGCGCATCGGCAAGCCTCGCGGCAGCAATAGCAAAAAGGCGCCAATGGCACCGATTACCCAAGCCCATGGCGGGACTGCCGCGGGCACCCACGCGGGAACTTGGCCGGAGACGAGCCCCAACGCCCTGAACCAGCCATCGATCAGGCCACCGGCCAGCCACAGCAACTTCTCACCCACGTAAGGCACCGGCAGCAACAGTGTCCCGAGCAACGCCGGCGGCAGGACCACCAGACTGATCCAGGGCACCGCAAATAAATTGGCCAGCGGCCCGCTGAGACTGATTGGCAACCCCAGCGCCAGTAACAACGGACACAGACCGATTGCAATCAGCCACTGGGCACGGGTCCAGGTCTGCCACCAGCGCCAAGGCCCCAAACGTCCGCCGAAGGTCAATATCAAGACTGCCACGGCCGCGAAAGACAGCCAGAAACCAGGCTGGAGACTCGACAGCGGTTCCAGCAGCAATATGCCGTCGAGTGCCAGCAACAGTGGCCACCATGCACCGAGATGACGGAACCGCAGACGCCACAACAACACCATTGCAATCATCAGGCAGGCCCGCCGCACCGGCACCTCGAAACCGGCCAGCATCCCGTAACCGAGCGCAGCGGCGAATGCCAGGCCACACGCCCAGGGCAACCATGGCAGACGGTTCGGCCATAACCCGAAGCGGGCCAGGCCGGCGATCAACAGATACACCACGCCCGCCAGCAATCCGATGTGCTGCCCGGAAATCACCAACAGATGCACCGTGCCGGTGTCCTGCAATACCTGCCAGTCTTCGCGGCTCAGCCCGGCGCCGTCCCCGAGTACCAATGCCGTCAACGCGCCGCTTCGCCCTTGGGCATCCACCGCCAGCAAACGCTGGCGGATGGCATCGCGCCAGGCCCATCGGGCTGGCGCAAGGCGTTCGCCCTGCTTGATCGTCCCGGTGGCCCCGATGCGTTGCGCCAACAACCAGGCCTGATAGTCGAAGGCCTGCGGATTGAGGAGCCCGACCGGGCGCTTCAACTTGACGGCCAGCCGCCAGCGCTCGCCACCGCTCACCGGCGGTCCGCCATACCAGGCCAGGCGCATTTGCCGTGGCAGCCGGGTCCGTCGGGACTGGATGTCGGTCAATTCGAATCGCACGACACCGTCGTCATGCCGGGGCAAGCCCGTGACCCGGCCTTCGACCCAGCGGGTTTCTCCATCCAGCGCCGGCGGCAACCGGTCATCCAGCGCCCACTGCGCATTCGCGCAGGCCCAACTCAAGCCGAACAGGTAAAACGCCACCGGATAGGTCCTGAACGGCAGCAACATCAGACCCGCCACCGGCATCGCCAGCCACAACCAGACCGGCGGTAATACCGGTAAAAAACGCAAGGTCAACAGACCCAGCGCCAGCGCCATCATCCCTGTGCGCATAAGCCCGTCCTTGAAAGTCCCCTCCAAGGCTTAGCCCGCCCATCGCGCCAGCGCCGTTATTAATTGTCACAAAGTCTGAATGGGTAGTTCATGGAATCCAGACATACTTGCCGCCTTGATCGACCGAGAAGCCTTATGCCCCGGCGCTTATTCAAACGTTACATGCCAGACCCGATGAGTATCAGGGAACACAAATCCTTACGCTTTCTCGGCACGCTGCTGCATGACCCGAACCTGTGGCACCTCAACCGCCACTCCGTTGCCCGCGCCATGGCGGTGGGCCTGTTCGCCGCGTTCCTGCCGATCCCGCTGCAGATGCTGCTGGCGGCAATCCTCGCCATCATCGTGCGCGGCAACATGCCGATTGCCGTGAGCCTGGTCTGGCTGACCAACCCGATCACCATGCCCGCGGTGTTCTTCTGCACCTACCAGACCGGCGCCTGGCTAATGGACGTTCCCGCCCGGCAGTTGCCGGACTCACTGACCTGGGAATGGATCAGGGGCGAAATCTCGACCCTGTGGCAACCGTTCCTGCTGGGCTCGGTAGTGACAGGGCTGGTACTGGGTGCACTGGCCTACTTCCTGGTGATGATGTATTGGCGCTGGTGGGTGGCCAGGCAGTGGAAGCGGCGCAAGAAAAGCCGGATGTGAGAATGCAGAACGGCCTCCACTTTGGGAGGCCGTTTTTTTGCGGTGGCTGGGCTGACGCCATCGCTGGCAAGCCAGCTCCTACAAGGGTTTGCTGCGGGTCAGGTACGCATCCCGCGTCCACTCACCAGCAACCGCGCACTACCGAGATACAGCACCACGGTCGCAACCAGCATGAAGGCGATGGCCACGCTGATGCGGATATCCGAAACGCCAAGGATGCCGTAACGGAACGCGTTGACCATGTGCAGCACCGGGTTGGCCAGGGACACGGTCTGCCAGAACGGCGGCAGCAAGGTGATCGAGTAGAAGACCCCGCCCAGGTAGGTCAGTGGCGTCAGCACGAAAGTCGGAATGATAGAAATGTCATCGAAGTTGCGCGCAAACACGGCGTTGATGAAGCCCAGCAGCGAGAAGATCGTCGCGGTCAGCACTACCACCAGAATGGTCACGCCCAGGTGATGCACCTGCAAATGGGTGAAAAATAGCGACAGCAGAGTCACGATGATCCCCACCATCAACCCGCGCAGCACACCGCCCAGGGTGTAGCCGATCAGAATCGTGTGCGGCGACAGCGGTGAGACCATCAGTTCTTCAATGGACCGCTGGAACTTGCTGCCGAAGAAACTCGACACCACGTTGCCGTAGGAGTTGGTGATCACCGACATCATGATCAGTCCCGGCACGATGTACTCCATATAGGTGAAGCCACCCATGTCGCCGATCTGCCGACCGATCAGATTACCGAAGATCACGAAGTACAAAACCATGGTGATCGCGGGTGGCAGCAGGGTCTGCGGCCAGATCCGGGTGAAACGCCGGACTTCACGGTAAACGATGGTGTTGAGGGCAACGAGGTTGGGGCGCAACTCGGAACTCATACCGCCACCTTCGACAGATTTTTCTCCACCAGGGACACGAACAACTCCTCAAGGCGATTGGTTTTGTTACGCAGGCTCTGTACTTCGATGTTCTGCTGCGCCAACTGGGTGAACAGCGCGGTGATGCCCATGGACTTGTCCACCTGGACTTCCAAGGTGTGGCTGTCGATCAACCGGGACGGGTAGCCGAGCAACTGCGGCGCCACTTGCAACGTGTTCTTCATATCCAGCAGGAAGGTTTCCACATGCAATTGGCTGAGCAACTGCTTCATGCTGGTGTTCTCGACGATGGTGCCGTGGTCGATGATGCCGATGTTGCGGCACAGCTGTTCAGCCTCTTCCAGGTAGTGGGTGGTGAGGATGATGGTGATGCCTTTCTGGTTCAGCTCGGTGAGGAAGCTCCACATCGAACGACGCAGTTCGATGTCCACCCCGGCGGTCGGTTCGTCGAGGATCAGCAGGCGCGGTTCATGAACCAGCGCGCGGGCGATCATCAGGCGACGCTTCATGCCGCCGGACAGCGAGCGTGACGGCACGTCCTTCTTGTCCCACAGGCCGAGCTGGGTCAGGTACTGTTCGGCGCGTTCCTTGGCGATTTTCGCCGGGATGCCGTAGTAGCCGGCCTGGGTCACGACGATGTCGAAGGTCTTTTCGAACTGGTTGAAGTTGAATTCCTGAGGCACCACGCCGATGGAGCGCTTGAGCTGCGCGGGATTCCTGTCCAGGTCGTGACCGAAGATATTCACCGTGCCGCTGGTCTTGTTCACCAGGGTCGAGAGAATGCCGATGGTCGTGGATTTGCCGGCGCCGTTGGGGCCGAGCAAGGCGAAGAAGTCACCTTCGGCGACATCCAGATCGATACCACTCAGGGCCTGGAAACCGTTGCCGTAGGTTTTGGTTAGCTGCCGGATGGACAGAGCGGAACTCATATCTGATTTACGCACCAAGAAGGGAAGAAAGGAATAAGTATGGGCGGCGGCGAACAATACAACCGCAGCGAACTGGCACAATGGTGCTTGTCGCCGCCACACAAGTACAGTCAAGCGTGTCGATAGTGAGTATTAAGTCAACGCGGTCATGACCGCCTTTTGATACGCCGGACGCTGTTTCAACCGCGCGTACCAGGCCTCCAGATGAGGTTGCGGTGCACGCTCGATCGGCATTTCGAACCAGGCATAAATGAAACTGCCCAGGGGAATGTCACCCATGCCGATCTCGTCTCCGGACAGGTAGGGTGTGGCGGCCAGCGCCTGATCGGCCATCGCCAGCAACGTGTCGCATTCCTTGATCGCCGCCTTGATGGCGGGCCAGTCCTGCTGGTCTGCCGGGGTACGCAGCACACCCCAGAACACAGTACGGAACGGGCCGGCAAAGCTCGAGGTGGTCCAGTCCATCCACTTGTCGGCAGTGGCGCGGGCCTTTGGATTTTTCGGGTACCAGGCCGTGTCGTCAGCATGTAAGGCCATCAGGTAACGCACGATGGCGTTGGATTCCCACAACACAAAACCGCCGTCTTCAATGACAGGCACGCGACCATTGGGATTCATGGCGCGGTACTCGGGCGTATCGACGACACCAAAGGCGCCACCGGCATCGATAGCCTCGTAGGCCAGTCCCAGTTCTTCGGCGGCCCACAATGGCTTTCTGACATTCGACGAGTTTTTCCGACCCCAGATCTTCAGCATGACCGCCTCTTTTTCGGTAAGTGGGCAGGCAGCATACGCCGGATCAGGCGCGACTCAAATCGCTCTGCATGTCGCCCAGCAGCGGTTGCTGTTGCTCACCGAACAGGTGCGGATAGCACTTTTCCAGGTGTTCGAAAAAGAACGTTTCAGGTACGTCGGCGAACTGGCCGTGATCGACGAGGTACTCCATCAGCTTCGCGCCATCGCGGTTGAAGGGATGGAAAACGCTGTCGTTGACCCCGTCGAATTCCAGCGGCGCCACATTGAACAGGTCGCAGAGTTTGCGGTTGAACGCTGGTGTCGCCTTGACCCAGCGATCCTGCAAATAGAATTCGGTGTAGCCATGCATGGCGAACATGTCGCTCTTGAGCAATTCGAGCAGCCGTGGCGTCGACAGATGATTGCGCACATCCGCCAGGCCGATCCGTGCGGGAATCCCGCAATGCCGCGCCGCACCTGCCAGCAGCGTGGCCTTGGGCACGCAGTAACTCTCACCGGTCGCCAGCGCATAACTGCCGCGCAAGGTCTGCGGATCGCGACTGAACGTGTACGGGTTGTAGCGCACCGCTTCGCGCACGGCGTAATAGAGACTGATCGCCTGCTCCAGCGGATCGCGACTGACGCCACGGTGTTGTTCGGCGAACTCCACGACGGACGGATGGTCACTATCGATGAAGCGGCCGGGACTCAGATACTCGTGCATCAGAATAATCTCCTGGGGAAGCCTTGAGTCTAACGAGAGCTTCAGCACAGAGATAACGACGTTTCGGCCAAACATGGGCGCTTTGCCGCTTGCTCGATGAACGCTTTTCCCACGATTTCAATCACGTCGCTCCAACCAGCCTGTTTCGCGGATGCCGTCTAAGCTCTGTGGGCTGGTTCGCCCTGGTTTCACGGAGGAATGAATATGCTGTTGTTGTGGATACTGGTTCTGCTGGTCGCAATTGCCTATTTGGCTCACCGCCGCATCGCCCCGATGCCCGCCCTAATCATCGTGGCCGTCTATGTCGTGGCCATGGGCGCTTTCAGCCGCGCGCCGGGCTGGTTGCTGTTGGTTTTCTGGGTGTTGATCGCCGCCGTCGCAGCCCCCCTGTTGCTGCCCGACCTGCGCCGCAAATTGTTCAGCGCGCCGATGTTCAACTGGTTTCAGAAAACCCTGCCACCGATGTCGCAAACCGAACGCGATGCCATCGACGCCGGTACGGTCTGGTGGGACGGCGAACTGTTCAGTGGCCGTCCGGACTGGAGCAAACTGCTGTCCTATCCCAAGGCGCAATTGAATGAAGAGGAACAGGCCTTCATCGACGGGCCGACCGAAACACTCTGCGCCATGGTCAGTGAATGGCAGCTCGGTCAAACCATGGACCTGCCGCCGCAAGCCTGGACCTTCATCAAGGACAACGGCTTTTTCGCCCTGATCATCCCCAAGGAGTTTGGCGGCAAAGGCTTCTCCGCCTATGCCCACTCGCAAGTGGCGATGAAACTGGCGAGCCACAGCGGCGACCTCGCCTCCACCGTGATGGTCCCCAACTCCCTCGGCCCGGCCGAACTGTTGCTGCATTACGGCACCGACGAACAACGCAACCATTACCTGCCCCGCCTGGCGCGCGGCGACGACATCCCGTGTTTTGCCCTGACCGGTCCGCTGGCCGGCTCCGACGCCGGCGGCATGCCGGACTCCGGGGTGATCTGCAAAGGTCAATGGGAAGGCCAGGAAGTCCTCGGCCTGCGCCTGAATTGGGAGAAGCGCTACATCACCCTCGGCCCGGTGGCCACCCTCCTCGGCCTGGCCTTCAAGGCCTACGATCCGGATCACCTGCTGGGCGACAAGGAAGACCTGGGCATCAGCCTGGCGCTGATTCCGACCGACACCGCCGGTGTCGACATCGGCCGTCGGCATCTGCCGTTGGGCGCGGCTTTCATGAACGGCCCGAACTCGGGCAAGGACGTGTTCGTCCCGCTGGAGTTCCTCATCGGCGGCCAGGAAATGCTCGGCAAAGGCTGGATGATGCTGATGAATTGCCTGTCGGTCGGGCGTTCGATTTCCCTGCCGGCGGTGGGCACCGGCATGGCCAAGTTCACCAGTCTGGTCACGGGCCAATACGCCCAGGTTCGCGAGCAGTTCAATGTGCCGATTGCTTCGTTCGAAGGCATCCAGGAAGCCATGGCCCGCATTGGTGGCAATGCCTGGATGATGGACGCCGCCCGCATGCTGACCGCCAATGCGGTCGATCTGGGCGAGAAACCGTCGGTGCTGTCGGCGATTCTCAAGTACCACCTGACCGAACGCGGCCGCGACTGCATCAGCGATGCCATGGATGTGCACGGCGGCAAGGCGATCATCATGGGGCCGAACAACTACCTCGGTCGCAAATGGAACGGCGCGCCGATTTTCATCACCGTCGAAGGCGCGAACATTCTTTCGCGCAACCTGATGATCTTCGGCCAGGGCGCTATTCGCTGCCATCCCTTCGTGCTCAAGGAAATGGCCCTCGCCGGCCGTGAAGACAAGGATCAGGCGCTCAGGGAATTCGACGACCTGCTGCTCAAGCACATCGGTTTTGCCGTGGGCAACGCCGCCAGTACGCTGGTGCTCAATCTCGGTTTCGGGCACCTGGAACACACACCGGGCGACAAGCTCAGCCAGGGATATTTCCGTGCCCTCAACCGTCAGGCCGCTGCATTCGCCCTGCTCGCCGACCTCAGCATGATGTTGCTGGGCGGCGCACTGAAACGTCGCGAACGCCTGTCCGCACGGCTAGGCGATGTCCTGAGCAACCTTTACCTGGCCTCGGCCGCACTCAAGCGCTACAACGATCTCGACTCACCGCAGTACATGACACCACTGCTGAGCTGGGCCATGGAAGAAAGCCTGGGCCAGGCGGAACGGGCCATGGATGAACTGCTGAGCAACTTCCCGAACAAAGTCGCAGGCTGCCTGTTGCGAGTGATCGTGTTCCCGTTCGGTCGCCGACACAAAGGGCCATCGGACAAACTCGGTGCCGAAGTTGCCGGGGTAATTGGCCGCGCCAAAGGCGACCCGGCACTGGAGGAAGTGCTCCTGGGTTGCTACCGCCCGCAAGCGAGCGACGATCCGGTCGGTGCATTGCAGCACGCCTGCAATCTGTTGAGCGCCGCACAGCCGTTGCAGAAGAAGCTGCATGTGGCACTCAAGAGTGGCCAGGTCATACCGGTGGCCGGCGAGTCGGTGATCGATGCCGCCCTCGAAGCTGGCGTGTTGCAGCCGGTGGAAGCCCAAACCCTGCGCGAAGCCGAAGCGGCCCGGCGCAAGGTCATCGATGTCGATGACTTTGACCAAGAGGCCTTGGCGCTGGCCGAGGGAAAAGTCCGCTGATCCCGTCAAGCATGTAAAAACGGGCGCGGGCGCTTTATACTCCCGCGCCCGTTTTGCTCTTGAGGACTTATCTCGTGTCCAACATCGTTGCCGATCATCTCGTTTTACTCGACCACCTGCGCAGCATCCTGGTCGCCGTAGGTGAGGCCGAGCAGGTTCCCGAAGAAAGCCATGCCTTGTTCCTTGAGCGCTTCGACGAACTGCTGGCGTCACTGCCGATCGAGCCGATCGAAAGCCAATACCTGGGCCAGGACATCCTGACTCAAGTCATTTCCCGTTATCCGCAAATCGCCCACCTGATTCCACGGGATCTACTGTGGTATTTCGCCGGTGACTGCCTGCACTACTTGTCCGATGAAGAAATCGACCTGTATCAGGCACTGGAAGAACGCCGCTTCGAAGCTGAACAGAACGACGAACCTTTCGACTGGAACCAGGAAAAGCAACTGCTGGCGCTGTCGAACCAGGACAGCAAGCACTGATTGAAGATCAGTGATGCCAAAGGCCCGCATGCTTGAGCATGCGGGCCTTTTTTATTGCCTTGAGCGTAACCCGCCAGTTTCAGGCAACCGCACCGTGCTGCGACCTTGCCCGCCCCCCTCATCCGCCTGCCTGAATCCAGCCTTTGCACCAAGGGTTTTGTTTAAATTCATGGCACTTTGGTTTGATTGAACTACCTTCAAACTACAAGAAGTCATAACGGCTCGAGTTTCCACGTTAGCTTCAGTGATCAGATAGCGGATTGGCAAAAGGAGTTACCTCACCATGATCCTGGCAGGCGTTTTCCGGCTCTGTTCCTGTATTGCCGATTTGTTTCAGGGGAAACCAGGACAGCAGACAGTGCCATCCCCAGGCGCGGGTATCGCTCTGGCGCGCAGTCCAGGTTACCGAATCACTGAAAACCGTTTCAGCAAAGGTCGCTCGCTATCCAGCCAGATCAGCGAATGGCGCCCGCTCGTGTGTAGCACGCAAGGAATAACGCCTGGGCCATGGATGAGTGGTCTGGCGCATTGGGGGGGATAGTCCGATCCCCATGAAGTGATCCGAGACAACTCTGTCAGCCTAAAGATGGCCTATCCAGCGAGGATGTACTTGATGAGCTTTCGTACCGAGCCCGCTTTCAAGCGAATTATCCATGGCCTGTTCTGGATGGGCCTCAGCGTGGATGCGGCTCAGGCCGCGCCAGCCAATTGCCCGCAGCTGGACAATTGGCCGACAACGTACGAGGTCGGTCAGGGACTGCAGAATGAACTGCGCAGCCCCGTTCCGGTAACGCAACTGGCGGTGGGTGACCCGAAAATTGCCGACGTGCAACCCAGCGGCAACAACGCGTTCATTCTCACGGGCATTGCACCGGGAACCACCAGCCTGATGGTCTGGACCGCCTGTTCGAAAACGCCGCGCCAAAGCATGGTGTTCGTCAAGGGCAAGGCCACGTCGGCGCTGACCAGCGTGCCGTCGGTGCCTTCCGACGACCCGCTGCTGCCGAGCCAGGTGCAGACTGATGTCCGCTTCGTTGAAGTCAGCCGGACCAAGCTCAAGGAAGCCTCCGCCTCGATTTTCGGCGTCCGGGGCAACTGGCTGTTCGGCTCGCCGAGAACCTTGCCCACCATCGGCGGCATAGTCACGCCGGCGATACCGGTGAGAAACGACCAGTTCAACCTCACGTTTGCTACCGGCAGTACCCTGGTGGCGATCAACGCGCTGGAAGGCAGCGGTTTCGCCTACACCCTGGCGCGACCAAGCCTGGTTGCGCTCAGCGGGCAGAGTGCGAGCTTTCTGGCCGGCGGTGAAGTACCGATTCCAGTGCCCAGTTCAGGCAGCGATAACGTGTCCATCGAGTACAAGGAATTCGGTATACGCCTGACTCTGACGCCGACCATCGTCGGGAAAAACCGTATCGCACTGAAGGTGGCGCCGGAAGTCAGTGAACTGGACTTCACCAACGCCGTAAGCATCGCCGGCACGATAGTCCCGGCCCTGACCGTGCGCCGTACCGATACCAGCATCTCCCTGGCCGACGGCGAAAGCTTCGTCATCAGCGGCCTGATCAGCACCCACAACGACTCCCAGGTGAACAAGTTTCCGGGGTTGGGCGATATCCCGATTCTGGGCGCGTTTTTCCGCGACAACACCATCAACCGTGAAGAGCGCGAACTGCTGATGATCGTCACCCCGCATCTGGTCCAGCCATTGGCTGCCGATGCACCACTACCGTCATTGCCTGGCGAGCAGCTGCGCAATTACGACCCGAACTTCTATCGCATGTTTTTCCTGGAAAATGGCGACTTCGACAGTCTCAGCGGGCTCTCGCAATGAAACGAAGCCTGAACCGCACTGACCTCGCCCTCACTCGTAACGGTGACTTTGAACGCTTGCCGGGCCAGCTGTGCTGCCATTGGCCAGGCGTTCAACGTGTTGTAGCCAGGGGACATTCAATGAAAGCAGTCATTGCAATAGCGGCGACATTGATGCTCGCAGGTTGTGCCAGCAATGGCCTGTCTTCGCGACCGGGTAGCTGTGCCAAGCCCGGTTCGGACCAGGAACTGACCCTGAACCTTGCCGACAACATGGCCAGCGAAGGCCGCTTGTATGCCAGCCTGGCGAATCTGGAAGGTTTGCCCGATAGCGTGGTCCAGGTTCGCCTGCGCAAGGCTCGGGTGCTGCGTTTGATGGGGCGTAACTCGGAGGCGGAGCCGTTGTATCAAAGCTTGCTCGGCACCTGTCTGGCGGCTGAAGGGGAACATGGCCTGGGCCAGTTGGCCGCCGCCAGAAATGATAACGCCACCGCTACCACTCACCTTGAGCGTGCGGTGTGGATGGCCCCCACCGACGACAGGATGCGAAATGACCTGGGGGTCGTCTACCTCAATCAACGACGGATCCCCGAAGCACGCATTGAGTTCATGACCGCCATGGAGCTCAAGCAGGCAAACACACTGGCGGCACTCAATATGGTGACGTTGCTGATCTATCAGGATAACTGGAAGGCGGCAGCCGAACTCGTGACCCGCGCCGACTTGAGCCCCAAGCAAGTCGTAGAGGCTCAAACCCGCGCGGAAAAACTCAAGACCTCCGCCAAAAAAGTGGTGGCCTCCGAGGGGAATCGCAAGACTGAGGTAGCCGATGCCTCTTCCAGTGCGAACAAGTAGAACGTACGAGGAGTCGAGATGAATACCAAAAGGCTGTTGATCGTGTGCATGGCTTGCCTGTCCACCAGTGCCTGGGCCATTGGGCCGGGGCCCTCCTCGCCGTATCAACAAGGCACCGAGCAGTGGTTGCAGCTGCAGATTCGCGGTGTGGTTGCCTCCCCGCACCTGCAAACCGCCTCGGCCACCGAACGTGACCTGGCCATGCAGCGCTGGCTGAACAGTTTCAACTTTCCGATTCCGGAATTTTATGACCAGGATGCAGCGGGAGATTTAAGCGTCAGCGGCGGCAACTGAGGCATATCGATGGGTGATCAGCCTCTGACGTAGTCCAGAGTGGCCTGGCTGCAAAGCCGGGCTTGACGTCGTGTGCAGGAAGTCAGAAGTATCTACACATAGTCGACTCTGGCCGGATTAGCCTGAAACAGATGTGTAGATCCTTGTCAGAAAAGTGCAGATCAGGCTCGGGTGGCAAGGCCATCGCACTCGACAGCCTCCCGCCGTTGGACCTTATCCGAATGCTCTGATTACCCCGATCAGGGGAGGACCTATGGCTACCAGGAAGAAGCTCGGCCACAGGCAGAAAATCAACGGAAATACCAGCTTCGTACCGACTTTCGCTCCCATCTCTTCGGCGGCTTGCGTACGCCGGTCACGAAATTCATCGGCATAGATACGCAGGGTATCGGCCACGCTGGTGCCGAAGCGGATACTTTGCGCCAACAGGCTGACCAACCCTTGCACATCATCCAGCCCGGTGCGCACAGCCAGTTGCTTGAGCGCTTCGGTACTGGGAATGCCGGCACGGATTTGCGCGTTGACCAGTGCCAGCTCTTCAGCCAGTTCAACCTGACTGACCGACATTTCCTCTGCCACCCGCTCGATGGTCTGCGGCAATGCCAGACCCGACTCCACGCACACCACCATCAGGTCCAAGGCATCTGGAAAGGCGGCACGCAGGCTGCCCTGCCTGGTCTTCTTGCGCTTATCGACATACATCGCGGGCAACAACCACCCGGCAGCAGCAATCATTGACACCAGCAACAACCCCATGTTCAGAGAAAGCCCGGAGAACATCGGCAGCAACAACAGCGCAAGGCCAACCGAAATCAGTGGTAGCAGCAAGCGCACCGCCCAGTACATCTGTACCGCCGAGCGCGAGCGGAAACCGGCGTGCATCAACAGGATTTGGGTGGCAGATGCCCGAGCCGCCTCAGTCGAGCCAAAGCGTTGACCGACCCGTTCCAGTAATAACTGCAGATTACCTGGCGAGTCCTGCCCGGCGACATTCCCTGAATAACCGCGTTTGATAAGTGCCAGACGACGCTGTACCGGATCCTGTAGCCCCAATACCAGCAACATCACGGTAACGGCCGCGAGTACCGTACTCAATCCGATGGCACCGACGAACAACATACGCGCCAGCTGCGTATTGCCCACCACCTGACTGAACAACCCGAGCAAATAGTCCATGACCTGCACCTCCACGAAACGAATTCCACTCAAACCTGTATCCGGATGATTTTGCGGATCCAGAGAATCCCGAGCAACATGGCGCCGAAAGCCCCGATGATCAGCTTTTGACCTGTAGGATCATTGATCAGCACAGGCAAGTAGCTGGGGGTTGTAACCAGAATCGCCGCAGCGAGCACGAAGGGAATGGCCACCAGCACCCAAGCCGATATACGTCCTTCGGCCGACAAGGTTTTAATCTTGCGTTGGAAACGGAAACGCCCGCGAATCAGGCTACTCAGACGTTCCAGCACCTCGGTGAGATTACCGCCGGTCTCGCGATGGATGAGGATCGAGGTCACCAACATCATCACCGTCATGCTTGGCATCCTCTCCAGCAGGCCGAGCATGGCCCGGCGCACATCGTTGCCATAGTTGATATCGGAAAAGGTCAGGCCGAACTCATGAGCCACTGGCCCTTTGTGCTCCTCGGCCACCAGGCGCAAGGTTTCGTTGAAGGGGTGCCCGGCGCGCAGAGCGCGGCACATGGCATCCAGCGCATCCGGCAGGCCTTCCTCGAACTCAGCGAAACGCTTGCTACGGTCACGAGATATTTTCAGCATGGGTAACCAGAAAACCGCGAAACCCGCCACCAGCGCCATCCACCAGACTGACGAAACCATCCAGACCAGGATACCCACCCAGCCCCCCAGTACCAGCCCGAGCAACAATACCCGATAGGCTCGGTACTCGTGCCCGGACTGCTCAATCATCTGCGTCAATGTTTCCATGAAGGGCAACTGCTCAAGCCTGGCCTCCAGTGGCGACAAGCGCGTCAGGTATTTCTGCCTCAATACCGTTTGCATGTTGGGTAGATGGTTGGCTTTCTCCATTACATGCAAGCGGCTGCGGATGCGCTTGCGCATCTTGCCGGCCTCGCCGAATACCGGCACCGCCACGCCCTGGGACAGGAGGAAGACGGCGATAAACACCATGCCAAGGAACATCAGAATGAATTCACCGGGAACCTGGTTCATGACTGCCGCCCCTCCATCCATTCAGGCCTGAACATCGTAAGCGGCAACTCGATGCCGCGCTTGGCAAGCACATCGCGGAAGGCGGGGATCATGCCGCTGGGCCGGTAATCACCCAGCACTTCGCCGTTTTCGCCCAAGCCATGGCGCGCGAAGGAGAAGATTTCGGTCATGGTGATGATCTCGCCCTCCATGCCGTTGATTTCCTGCACGCTGACCAAGCGACGTTTACCGTCCTCCTGGCGTTCCAACTGGATGACCACATCGATGGCCGAAGCAATCTGTTGACGCATGGCCTTGATCGGGAAGGTTGCCCCGGTCATCGACACCATGTTCTCGACCCGCCCCAACGCATCGCGCGCGGTGTTGGCATGGATCGTGGTCAACGAGCCGTCGTGGCCGGTGTTCATCGCGGTCAGCATGTCCAGCGCCTCGACGCCGCGCACTTCGCCGATCACGATGCGGTCCGGGCGCATCCGCAGGCTGTTGCGCACCAACTCCCGCTGGCTCACCTCGCCGCGCCCCTCGATATTCGAAGGCCGGGTTTCCAGGCGCACCACATGGGGCTGCTGCAGTTGCAGTTCGGCCGAGTCCTCGATGGTAACGATCCGCTCGTTGTGCGGAATGAAACTGGACAGGACATTGAGCATGGTGGTCTTGCCGCTGCCGGTACCGCCGGAAATCAGCACGTTCAAGCGCCCACGGACAATCGCCTTGAGCAGCAGGGCAATGGCCGGGGTCAACGTCCCTACCTGGATCAGGCTGTCGGTATTGAGCAGGTCCACCGCAAAGCGCCGAATCGACATGCTCGGGCCGTCGATGGCCAGTGGCGGGATAATCGCGTTGACCCGCGAACCATCCTTGAGCCGGGCGTCCACCAAGGGCGAAGACTCGTCGATACGCCGCCCCAGGCTGGAAACGATACGGTCAATGATGTTCAGCAAATGCTGATCATCGCGAAAGCGCACATCGGTGCGTTGCAGTTTGCCGAAGCGCTCGACATAGACCGAGGAAAAGCCGTTGACCAGGATGTCGGACACGCTGTGATCAGCCAGCAACGGTTCCAGGGGGCCAAGGCCGAGCACCTCGTCGGTGATCTGCTTGATGATCAACTGGCGGCTGGAAGTACTCACCGGCGCCGAATACTCATCGAGCAGGCGCTGGCAAATATCGCGAATCTGCCGCGTGGCCTCAGCCTGTTCAAGGGAGTCCAGCAGGGACAGGTCCATGACCTTGAGCAACTGCTGGTAGATCTTTTCTCGCCACTCGGCTTCCACCGGGGTGACCTGTGTTCTGGTTTCGTACATGACATCCGGGATTGCGTGCTCCCAAGCCATCAATTCATCTGCCGGATCCGGCTGGTCACCGTCCAACGGGGTCACCGACGATGAGGCGGTTTTACCGGACTGTTTGCGCAAGCGGTTACGAAAGTCGCTGATCATGGGTCATCCCCCGAAAAAACGGTTGAAGGCGCGTTTGAGTAAGCTTTTGTTCTCGGCAGCCTGTTGACCGATCAGGTTCTCGGTCATGTCGCGCAGTGCAGCAGTGATCGCTGCCTTTGGCGCATGCAGCCCCAACGGCACGCCAGTGTTCTGGCTCTGGCTGACCAGGTTGAAGTCGTTGGGTAATTTCGACAGGTTCGTGCAGCGCAGCGCCTCGCCGATATCCTTGAGACTGACCGCTGCCGACTTGTCATAGCGGTTGACCACTATCTGCAATTGATCCCCACGCACGCCCAGGTCTTCGCGAAGAATCCGCACCAGGGAGCTGGCATCGCGCAGATGGCTGACGCTCTGCTGCACCACCACATACACCCGGTCCGCCTGTTCCAGAACGGAGCCGGTGAGGTGGTCGATCTGCCGTGGCAGATCGATCACTACCCAGTCATAGCTGGCGCGGGCCAACTGCAACAAGGTGTCAAGTTGCTCGGGTTGGGCATCCTGCGGCAAACACAGCTCACCGGCCCGGCCACCCAGCACATGCAAGGTCGGGCTGAAGTGGCTGCAAAAACCCCGTAGCGCGACACTGTCCATGCCGTCGATCTGATGCAACACCTCAAGATGGCTGTGGGTTTGCGCCACATCCAGGTAATGCGTCACGCTGCCAAATTGCAGGTCCATATCCAGCAACAGGGCACTGCCACCCTTCATGCTGAGCTGCTGAGCCAGGTTGCAGGCCAGCATGGTGCCGCCGGATCCGCCCTTGGAGCTGGTCACGGCGATCAATTTCCCTTCAGTCCCACTGCCGTTCCGAACCTCCATGACCAGACGATTCAAGGCGGCGACCAGTTCTGTCTCGGCTACTGGCTCGGGCAGCACGTCACGGGCGCCGGCCTGCATCGCCAGGCGCATGCCTTCCTGTTCGCTCAGCAATCCGCACACCAGCATCGGTGGACGCTCATGGGCCGGGCGCTGTAACAAGGCTGCCAATTCATCACGCCACAGGTGGCTGACGCGCAACAGCAACAGATCGGGCATCCGGTCCAGGCCATAGAGCGGGTCGACATGCCCATTGCTCACCAGGCGAGTGCTCACCTCCAGGCTGGGCATGCGTTGGCAGACGCTTTGCAGGTCGCGCAACGACGTGGCATCACGGCTGCTGATCAGTAACCGTAGCCCGGCTTTGCCGGTCGAGGCAGAGAGTGGAGTGTCTTTGGTGTTCAGCATGGCGTGATCTCCCCGGAATCGGAATGACGCCCGAGGCTTTCGCGTGGCAAGGTTGCCCTGAATACAGGCAGGGTAATGGGCACGCCGATCCCGGGAATGAACAGATTGAAAACGAAGTTTTGCAGACTCAACCGGACATAGCGGATGGCACGAAAGCCGTTGGCGCTGACTGTGTCAGCGGGGTTGGCCACCAAGGCACCGTTTGTGTCCAGATAGGTCAATGTCAGGTTGGTGGTGGCCAGATCGCCGATCATCTGGCTATTACCTGCATCGCTCGCCGCGTTGAAGATCGCCCGCCGCAACACCACCGGATCGCTGATATTGCACACCGCTGCCAGACGCGTACCACGACGCACGGCTTCATCCAGCGCATTGACTGTAAAGTACAGACGGCCTATTTCCACTACACCGAACAACAGCATGAACATCAGCAGACCAATGAAGGCGAACTCCACGGTATAGGTGCCGCGCATGTGTTTTCTGTTCATCACAGCGCCCTCATTACGGTAGTGGCGACCAGCGGAATGCTCAGTGCAATCTGATTACCAAAAAACCCGGGAAGCGATCCGGTGCAGTTGCCAGCGCCAATTACCGGGCAGAACGTGTAAGTGATGGTGACCCGCACATGGTCAGTACCCACTGCTGCGACCACTACGTTTGCGGCCGTTAACCCAGACACCACAGGCGTGCCTGTCTGGCTGGGTACGCCATACACCGCTACATTTTTTGTCTGGGTCTGCAGCGTACTGCTCAGGGCAACCATGCCAAGCGTTGAGTTCCAGGCCTGACTGGCGACAAATCGGTCGGCGTCGCGACTGGCCTGCAGCAATACGTTGTACTGGTAGAGCATGCGGCCGAACTCACCGAAGGCCAGCATCAGCAACAGTAATACCGGCAGGACGAGGGTGAACTCGACTATGGCCAGGCCTTGCTGGCGCTGCGGATGCTTATATCCGTGAAGTCTCATGACACCTCCTACGAGTCAGTGCTCGGAGTACCGCTGCCGTTGATATAGGTTTTGTAGAGTTGGATGATCTGCGGGCCGGAATCGGTCGACGGCGAGGGACCGGCCACGTTGTCGCCTTCGCACTCGCGCACAAACTGGCCGAAGATCTGCGCTTGCGTGCCGCCGCCATCCATGGGCTGCACCACGAAATAGCAGCCAAAGCCCAGGACAGGGATCGTGGTTGAACCGCCCTGTTTGCCGGTGCAGTCACCAACGACGATTTTCAGCATCCGGCGCTCGAATACCCCACCGCCCTGACAACCACTGCCGGACCCCGCTACACAGGCGGCAACACTTGCCTTCCAGTCGTTGTAGTCCAGTATCGCGTTGCTGCCCGCAGTGAGATTGCCACCACTCGAGATGACGGGTTGCCCCTGGTACAGCGTCTGCGCCGGGGTAACCGAGTCGTTGTAAGTGATCGCGGGATTGCTCGACGACGTCACCATGTCTGGCGGATAGTTCGAGGCACTGACCGGGCCGTTGTAGATGCCGAAGCGCGTATTCAAGCCTTGAGACGCAGGGCCGACCGTGTTGCCGGGCGAGGTCTGGACAGTCTCCCCCACATTGCGGCAAACCGAACCGCCACCGGCCAGGTCTTCTCTGACCGAACTGCCGCCCGAACCGAAATCGAGCAATTGGAAGTTGCCAGGGCCAATGGCGGAGGAATTGTTGGCAGCTGACTTCAACACCTGCAAATCACCAAACTGGAAGCCCCAGAACATGCCGGCGGCCGGGTTGTATTGAGTCGAGTCGCCACAGATCATCAACGGTGCGACATCACATGGGTTGGTGGGGCTGGGTCCGGCGGTGGCGATCGCCGCCACCGCTTTGGCTCCCAGGCCACCAGGGCCGAAGACCTGGGCGAAGTTCCAGAAAAAACCCGTCAGGCTATAGCTCGGTACCGAGACCCGAACGTACTTGGCATCCGTCGGCCCGGGATAGGAGAACGGTCCATAAACGCTGCTTGCCAGTTCCACCACTGCAAATGCACCGGCGTTACCGCCCACAGCCGTGGCCAGTTCGTTGTTGCCCGCAGCGTTGGCATTCTGTACCAGCGTATTGAGCGCAGCGGTGCGCGTCGTGCTGGCACTGTTGATGCCCCCCTCAACCTGGCTCAGGGTTTTAGCGCCACTCAGGGCAGCGGCGTCCACCGCATTCTGCAGGCGCGTCTTGTTCAGCATCATATGCCCGCCATCCAGAGCCAACGCCGCCATCATGGCCATCGCTGCCAACGCAATCACCATCAATGCACTCACCGATCCTTCCTGGCGCCTTGGCGTCGAAGTGAACGGCCGCTGAATACGAAGATTCATCATCAAGCCCTCGATTGCCGATACTGATCCGGATCGGCTCCGCCATGCCCCTGGTGCCCAGGTACCTGTTGCACACTGTCAGCGAATGTTGATTACTTTGGCTTCGGTCCCGCGGATAACGGTGATACCCGCGCCCTCGCCACTGCTGCGCTGTACCACGCGTTTTGGCGCCTCGGCGGTGGCCACAGCCATGGCCGGGGCAACAGGTGCAACAGGCGAGGCAGGCGAGGCAGGCGCAACGACCGCGGCTTTCTTCTCGAGGTTCAGCGGGTTGCGCAGCGCCAGTTGCAACTTGCCTTCCGTCTGCGCCGTGACCAGGGTTTCCGCTTCAGCGGCCGACATTTCTAGGGTCACTGCACGCACCACTACCGGTTGGGTCTTGTCGGTGCCCGCGGTCTGATCCACCGCCAGCACCCGCAAGTTCTCGAGGATGGTCCTGGACGTGGCGCTGTTACTGCCGGCATTGGTGGTTTTGGTCGCCAGTACATCGACCCGGTTACCCGGCAACAGGAATCCACCGACGCCGACCACATCGTCAACCCGTACCGAAATGGCGCGTTTATCAGGCGCAATCAAGGAAGCCAGGGTGCTGCCCCCCAGGTGTTCGCTCAGCCGTGCACCGCGCACGATGTCGCCCCGCAGAATGTCGAAGGTTGCGATCTTGCCCACGGCTTTTTCACTGGCATCGAAGGCATCGTCCGGGATCGTATCCATGGGCATGCGTACGGTCGTGACCTGCTGGGCCTCGACCATCTGCCCGAATGGAATCTCCACCGTGGCAACCACCACGTTTCGAAGGTGGTCATCCGGGCTGGCATTGAGCCGCGCGCTCAACCAGGAGTCGGCCATCCATGCAGCCCCAAGGCCCATGACCAGGGAAGCGCCTATCAGGGTAAGCGTACGAGAGCTCATGTCAGTATCTCCGTATCAAAGAAAGTTGAGCTGGACGAAGTAGTTGTGCCAGGCCCATTCCAACTCTTTCGGTGACAGTGGTCCGGAACCGCCCATGTAGCGCTGGCGATCGAGTGCCATGTTCAGGAGATCTCGGGGATGGCAAGGCACCAGGGGCATGCCTTCACTTGCATAAAGCCTTTGCAGCACATATCGCAGCAGCAGCGGGTCATAGGAAATGCCCAGACGTTCGCTTTCCTGACGCCAGATCTTTTCGTACTCCTCAGGCTTCAGGTAACCGAATTGCAGCTTGTAGCCAATCCGGCGAAGGAAGGCCTCATCGGCCAGCTCCAGGGGATTGAGGTTGGTGGAAAACACCAGGATCAGATCGAACGGCAACTCACAATGCCGACCACCGCCCAGGTTGAGGAAGTCGCGCTTCTCTTCCATCGGGACGATCCAGCGATTGAGCAGCTCGGCGGGAGCCATGCGCTGGCGCCCCATGTCGTCAATGATGAACAGGCCATTGCTGGCCTTGAGCTGCAAGGCAGCCTGGTATTGACGGGTGAAAGGGTCATAGCGAACGTCCAGCTGTTCCATGCTCAACTCGCCGCCAGTGATGACGATCGGGCGTTTGCAGCACAGCAGTCGACGGTCGATGCCTTCGTTGAGCATCAAAGTGTTCTGTTGAGCGTTATCATCGAGCCGCTGATGCACCTGCGGGTCATAGATCTCGATCACCGACTCGTTGATGACGATGGCATGGGGGACCCAGATGGCCTCGGCGAACAGACGGATCAGCCGACTGCTGACATACGTCTTGCCAGTACCCGCGGGGCCATAAATCATGATCGCGCGCCCGGAGTTCATCGCCACACCCAACTGATCGAGCATCTCCTCCGTGAGCACTACGCCAGCAAGGGCATTGCGCATATCGTTGGCGTTGATGCGACCATGGTGAATGGTCTGCAGTTTGATCAGGGACCGGTAGGTACTCACCGGGAAGGGTGCCGCGCCGATATAACCACTGCGCGACAAGGCATCGCGGGCAACACTGCGACCACGCTCGGTCAGGCCATAACGCAACATCTGCCCGCCCGTTTGACTTACTTGGCCGAGTACTTCGACACGGCCATCCTTGCGCAGAAACGCCAGGACCTCTTCAAGCACCGCGCCGGTCAGCGCCAGGCGGTCCACCAGCCGCGACATGTCCAGCACACCGGCATCAAACAGATGCTTGCACACCAACTCGCCGAGAAAACTGTCGGTCAGACCGGTTTCGCGGATTGTGCACGGCTGAGGAGCCAGTCGTTGCACTGCTTCCCGCTCATTGGGGAAGGCACCAGTATCAACCATGACGTGCATGACTAATCTCCCAACCCACTGGCAACGAGTTGCCAGTAGATGCTGCCCAGCGTGCCGAGCAAAATTGCAACAGCGTAAGGGAAGGGCTTGCCGGCCGCCTCGTCCGCACTCGGCGCCAGGTAGGCCCGAGCCCTCAGAATCAACCAATAACGCCCCAGGGTATGCAACAACTGACCGTGCACCAGCACAATCAGAAAACCGCACAGGCAACCGAACACCAGGCTGTATATCGCGGCCCATACTGCGTAGTGAACCGGCAGGAAGCTGCCGACCATGGCCATCAACTTGACGTCGCCGGCGGCCATGCCACCCACGGCATACATGGGCAGAAACAGCGCAAAACAGACCAGGATGCCCAACAGGCCGTCACCCACCCCGCTTATCCCACCTGAGTAAGCCTGACTGGCTAATCCCAAGGCCAGGCCTACGAGGATCAACAGGTTGGGAATGCGGTGGCGACGAATATCACTCACCACCGCTACGCCCAGCAGCCCTATCAGCAAACCAGTAGCCACCAGCTGCTCGATGGACATCACATCACCCCCACTCTCGGAAATTACCGTTACCGGCAGGTAGCACCACCAACGGCATTGCAAATCGCAGTGATTCGGGTGTGCACGTTCGTTCCGAGATCGGTGAACGCGAAGGCAACAAGTGCCGTAACCAACCCACCTGCCACCGCATACTCCACAATGGTCAGGCCGTCTTCGTCTTTGACGAACTTCACTACCGAAGCCTTGATTGTTTGCATGATCATTTTGCCCACCTCACTCGAATGTTGTTTTTTCTGAGGCAGTACTTTCTGCGCTGCCTGAGTGCAACACTAGTCAGGAGCAAGGCTTGGGCGTTAGGAAGATTTTGCGCATCGCTAGGACTTTTTTGCGGGGTGGCCAAATACGCAGCATTGGCCTTCGCAGCAGTAACAGGAGGGGTAAACAAGGCATTGAAACGCAAAGGCAATTGCCACTGACTCACAAGCGACAGGCGGTTCAACCCGGTTTTTTCGAAGACTCACGAGCAAACACTCGCCCTGGACAGCCTTCCAGGCAACCCATAGAGCGAATGGAACTAAAAACCGTCTTTTCTATCGGGATTAAATCTGCAAAGTGATAGCACATTGGCAATACTGGCGAAGAGAGTCACTAGAACCACCGAGTAGAGACATGACGTCCAATTTGACCAAAAGGCCATCGCTCCTGTGGTTCGATCTGACTCATGATCGGTCCACGAAAGAACTCGTCACGCAGTTCGAGGACGCCTGCGAGTGCAATCTGGCGAAAAACTCCGTGTTGCCCATCAGGGAACACGCAGACATGATCTGCGTCCATTTCGATCGCCCCGACACTCCAGGTTTGAAGCTATTGCTGGAGATCAAACGCACAACCCCCACCATCCCGATCACCATGTTCACCGTGCAGCACTCAGAGGAACTGGCTGTATGGGCCATGCGCTCCAGCGTCTGGGAATACATGGTGCTTCCGCTCTCGACCACCGAGAGGAAGCGTTACCTGACGGCAGTGCTGCAGCTCTGCGAGCTGCGCCGAAATGCCCACGGCCAGGGCAAGTCATCGCAGATCGACCACTCCCCGACTCTGCCGGACAGCATCCGGCTGACCTCAGGACACCAAAAACACCAGGCGTTGAGCAATGTCATGCTGTACATCGAACAGCACTTTCGTGACAGCATCGATCAGAGGGACCTGGCGCAGCGCTGCGGCATGACGACATTTCGCTTCAGCCGCCTGTTCAAGGAAGCCAATGGGCAGGGCTTCACGGATTACATCCTGGACAAGCGCATGAACTTCGCCAAAGACCTGCTCGACAACAGCCAGATGCCGATTACCAGCATCGGCTATGAAGCCGGCTTCAAGGATCCTTCCTACTTCGCCCGTGCCTTCAAGCAGTTCGCCAACTGTACGCCCAGCGAATACCGCCTGGCACGCCAACTCAAAGCGGCTGCAGCTGCGCAACAGGTGCAGGATGAGAAAACCACTGAAGCGCTCGAAAGCCTGGTACAAACCCTCAGCGGTTGATCCTGTTTTTTACGCGCAAACAAAAACGCCGCTCAATGAGCGGCGTTTTCGTTAAATATGGAGCGGGAAACGAGACTCGAACTCGCGACCCCGACCTTGGCAAGGTCGTGCTCTACCAACTGAGCTATTCCCGCAAATGGCGTCCCCTAGGGGACTCGAACCCCTGTTACCGCCGTGAAAGGGCGGTGTCCTAGGCCACTAGACGAAGGGGACACGCTACCCGGAACACATGGTGTGTGTTTCGGTGTCCAGAGCCGCATCCGAAGACTTGGTTCTGGTTTCACTCAGCCCTGCCCGAAAGCAACGCTGTTTAAAATTGGAGCGGGAAACGAGACTCGAACTCGCGACCCCGACCTTGGCAAGGTCGTGCTCTACCAACTGAGCTATTCCCGCATTGGCGTCCCCTAGGGGACTCGAACCCCTGTTACCGCCGTGAAAGGGCGGTGTCCTAGGCCACTAGACGAAGGGGACACACGTACAACATTCACTCCCTGCTTCGTTTCGCTGTGTGCTTTACGCTGCAAGTGGCGCGCATTCTATGGATGGATTGAGAGGTCGTCAACCCCCTGATATAAATTTATTTAAATCAATGACTTCGACCTGCTTTTGGGAGCCGTTGCGGTTTTTCCGCTGCCCGGCGTTTGACGCCTATATTCTGGCACCCGCCAAGACGTTATAGTCCACGGGGTGATGGCAATCTGTATATCGAGTGCCATCATTTATAGAAACGGGGCTCCGGCCGATATAAGTACAAGCATGTCCGATCCAACCCGTCGTGCGGGCCTGGGCGCTCAATTGCCAAGCCACCAGACTCCCATGCGTAACCTATAAAGAGGTCTTACCGGTGACGCCACTCATGATCACCCTGCTAGTTGTAGTCGGGATCGCACTGTTGATCGCCATTGGCTACATGAACCATGTGGTGGAAAACAACAAGCTGGAAAAGGCCCGTACCAAGATCGAGCTCAACGATCGCCTGCGACGCTGCGGCGAGATCACCGAGACATTCCCCGGCCAGCTGATGACCCCGGCCCTCAAGCTACTGTTGGCCCGTCTGGAACTGAACGTCTGCCAGCGCCTGCTCAACCTGGAAAAATCCAGCGCCAACCTCAAGGCGCGGATCGCCGAACTGGAGGCCCTTGTCGGCCAGGGTGAATCCATCCCGGTCAACAATCCGCCAGCACCGATCCAGACGGAAGCCAAGGCCAAGGATGTACGCTTCCTGCTCGAAGCCCTGCACGGCCAGATTACCCGTGCGGCACAGGACGGTTTCCTGCCCCCCAACGAAGCCAAGCGCTGGATTCGTGAAGTGCGCCACATCCTGGTACTGCTGCACATCGAGTTCTTTAACAACCTCGGCCAGCACTCCCTGCAACAGAACCAGCCCGGACAGGCTCGCCTGGCATTCGAGCGCGGCGTGCAATACCTGCGCAAACAACAGGACCCACAGGTCTACGCCGAGCAACTGGGGTACCTGGAAAAACTCCTGGCCCGCGCCAACGACCAGGTCATGGATCGCATCGCACCGATCGAAGGCGAGGTCAACCAATTGACCGAAGGCCTCAAGGACGTCGAGGCTGATGCGGACTGGAAGAAGAAAGTGATCTACGACTGATCAGCGAAATCACAAAAGCCACCGAGAGGTGGCTTTTTTTGGGTTCTTCACGCAATTCCGGGGAACACCGATACCTGTAGGAGACGGCTTGCTGGCGATGGCGGCCTCCTGGCTGGAGTATTTTATTGGTGGTGTACATATTCATTTCTGCGGTAACGGCCTCCTATG
>Ga0209281_1000633_pt1 | contig 38430 bp, 40 predicted proteins | sample MedtruBG_FD_187514 | JGI IMG/M metagenome (GOLD analysis project Ga0209281, IMG submission 187514) | Root nodule microbial communities of legume samples collected from California, USA - Medicago truncatula BG (SPAdes) (version 2) | ecosystem: Host-associated > Plants > Roots > Nodule | place... | reverse complement strand
GGAATTAATGCTGGAGATGGTTCCCGCCCGTAAATGAAATTCCCGCCCTGCCAAAAGGACTGTGGAAGCATGCGTATCCCTTATCCAAGGTTATGAAGCCGAACCCGTCTGTCAATGGGACCAGTGCTGAACTTAGCGCTCCCTCGTACCGCTAATAATTTTCCACGAAACGTCCAGAGCTGGAGGCAATTAGAGTCGTATTAACGACGCAAGAGAAGGAGTGAAGCTGTTTAATCGAAAAAGTTGGCTCACGGATTACATGCAGCGACAAAAAGTAACTTTGCATCAGGATATCTGGCGAGGCTCTGCAGCAGAGCTGGCCAACTGCGGGTACCTCGCCGTTTCCCCGGGTCAGGGCTGGGGGAAGACTCGACGCGCTCTGAACCGTTATGAGTCTGAAGCGCGCTACAGCCTCATCGTCTCCCTGCATGTACCGGAGACCGATGTCGATCTGCTGACACCGATACAGTTTAAAGTGGATGCGCTCATCGCCAGCCAGATCGACATTACGTCCTGAAAAAAGTGATGCGTTTTCTTCCGGCGCTAAACGCATTCGGCTCTCTCACTGGGACGAATCGCCACAGGTTTAATCACCACTGCACCTTGATCACCTTTTTCACCTGGCAGAAAACCCGCTGGCAGACTGACCAGAATGTTGACCCTGCGAACGATGAGCGGGAGACAGAGTTGTCCTTCGGGATTGGCCGCACATCGCCGGAAATGCTTCCCTGCTCCCCGACGGCGGGCACCGCGGTGCTCTCCACCGCGACAGGCGGAACCTCAAGCTCCAGCGAAAGCTGATCCTCAGCAGGGATGTTGTCGCCCTCTGCTGCTGTCTCATCCTGGCGTTTAATCCCCTAGGTTTCGAGCCACGAGATATCCAGCTGCCAGGCATGACGAGAGCGTTCCCGGCACACGTCAAAGGCCTCATCCACATAGTCAAATGCGCCCTACTCTCTTCTTGATGCCAGCTAATTCTGTCATGCATCCATTTGATATGACCGCTTTGAGTGACAAGCAGACGTTCGTATTTGAGTCGCCATAGAACTTGCTCACAATCTCGTGTTTCAATTAACGGGGAACAGATCACTGAGGCTTTTCATGGTTCATATCTCCGCACATTGCTTCGTTTCACGGTCCATAAGCCGTGTAGAAATCTGCCACCCGGGCGACCTTATGCAAGAGTCGCTTTGCTTAATTTCAGCACTCACTTCGCTCCGGCTGCGGCCTTGTCGTTACCGCTTTGTGTTCTGCTCTAGCCCCGTGTGTTAGTTCTGCTGTTGGGGAACGAGATTACTCAATCACTGGGTTAACAAAAATGACTTTAATGTTTTCATTAAAACTGCTATTAAAATTTATCAAGAATAAGGAATAAGAAATTTCTGTAATTATTATAATTATGTCTGAATTTCACAGGATATCGTCGTAAGATGTTAAGTAGATTAACTAATTGATTTAGAAGTTTAATTAATATGTGTAGGGAGGCGCATGAAGCTTGAAGCAATACGTTTATCTGGTTTTCAGTCTTTTGGGTATGAAGCAACCGAACTCAGCCTTGAAGATATAACATATATCATAGGCCCTAATGGTTCAGGTAAAACCGCAGTTCTTCAGGCTTTGTGTCGACTTTTTGCATTCGACCCCGCGTTAAGGCGGATCCAGCGTTCAGATTTCCACGTGCCCTGTGATGAGGAGGACGTTCCGCTTGATCGCCAGTTGTGGATAGAGGCTGATTTTCTGTTTCCCGAACTGGAAGAGGACGAGGACAACAGTACCGTGGCACCCCACTTCAGCCATATGCGACTGGACGAGCCAGATGGGGTTCCGCGCGTGCGTTTTCGCCTAACGGCAACTATGGGGATAGATGGCGATATTGAAGAAGCTCTGGTATATGTCCTGGAAGTTGATGAAGATGATTCACCTCTAAATACCGCTCAGGTTCCACGCTCCGAACGTAATCATATCCATGTACACTATCTGCCTGCCAAACGTGATCCCGCTGACCATATTGCGTACGGTGCGAATGCATTACTCGGGCGTCTACTTCGCGCTGTTCGTTGGGACGATGAGCGTGAAACGATTAAAAGCCTGACCGATCAAATAAGCGTCAGCCTTGCGGCCAATCCCTCGGTGAATGCTTTTAGTGAGATTTTAAAGACAACTTGGGTAAAACTGCATAGGGGTAAATTTTTTGCTGATCCTAAAATTACTTTTGTCGCGTCAGAAATTGAATCGCTGTTAAGGCATCTGTCTGTTTCATTTACCCCAAGTCACGATGGCTCATTTGTCGATTTTTCAAGGCTGAGCGATGGCCAAAAATCCATGCTTTACCTTTCACTTGTGTTATCGTCTCAGGCTATTGGCAGGGTCGTGCTTGCAGAGGAAGATATATCATTTGATCCCGATAAATTACGTCCTCCGGTCTTCACACTGGTAGCCCTTGAAGAGCCAGAAAACAGCCTTTCCCCACATTACCTGGGTCGCATTGTTAGCTCCCTGAGTGCCATGATAGGAAACCTAGATGCGCAAGCTCTCATTGCGACGCATGCACCCACAATGCTGCGCCGGGTAGCACCTGAGTTAATACGTTATCTTCGACTGAATGAGTCACGAGAGACGCAGGTCACTTGTATTAAATTGCCTGATGAAACTGATGAGGCACATAAGTTTGTTAGGGAAGCCGTCCAAGCGTTTCCGGAAATCTATTTTTCACGGCTGGTGGTGCTTGGCGAAGGTGACAGCGAAGAGATTGTGCTGCCACGCTTGCTTCAGGCCAAGGGTGCGCCCGTTGACGAGTCAGCGATCACTGTAGCGCCTTTAGGGGGGCGGCATGTAAACCATTTCTGGCGATTACTCACAGCGTTAAAGATTCCCTTTTTTACACTGATCGATCTTGATGTAGCCCGCCATGGGGCAGGATGGGGGCGAATTAAGTACGTAAATGACCAATTTTCCAAATGTCAAAGGCGTAACAAACTTCCTAAATCTTACGGAATTCCAAAATGGGATGATGAAAAACATAAAATTCGAGACTACGAAAATTATCTTGAAATGCTTGAAGAGCGCGGCGTGTTTTTCTCCTATCCGATGGATTTAGACTTTGCAATGTTACTTGCGTACTCAGAAGCCTATAAAGTTTGGGAAGAGAAGCCCGACGATGCAACTATAAAAGCTGTTCTTGGAAAAAGTCATTACGATTCATCTCAGTACAGGGATGATGAATTAGCGCTTTTTAATACCTATCACCAACGTTTCAAGCTCGGCAGTAAACCCGCAGCTCACATTGAGGCGTTAACTCAGCTAAATGATGCAGATCTACTTAAAAACATGCCAGATTCAATGGACAGGCTGGCTGATGCGATTATTGCCAAACTCACGGAACTGCCAGAATGATTACTGTCGAAGAATGGCAGCCCGCAGATGGATTGATGCTGGAACCTAATGCGAAACGTGCAGCGAAAGCGCGTAAACGTTGCTTGGCACTGACTGCTGGACCGGGGGCGGGTAAGACGGAAATGCTTGCACAGCGTGCTGACTTCCTTTTGCGAACAGGAACGTGTCGATACCCCAAAAGGATTCTGGCGATCTCATTTAAGGTTGATGCCAGCAGAAATCTGGCAGAACGCGTTGAACGCAGGTGTGGAAGATATCTGGCTTCTCGCTTTGACAGTTTTACCTTCCACGCATTTGCCAAGCGCATCATAGATCGATTTAGGCCGGTACTTACGGGAGAATATGCCTTAGATGCTGGTTACACCATTGTAGACAAGAAAAGCGGGACGTCTCGTCACGAAATAGCATTCGGCGATCTGGTTCCTTATGCAATTAAAATATTGCAAACGTCAAAAATAGCCCGAAATGCAATCCGGCAAACTTATAGTGACATTTTCCTTGATGAATTTCAGGACTGCACAAATTTACAATATGACTTGGTAAAAATTGCTTTTAAGGGAACAAAAATTCGACTGACTGCAGTCGGTGATACAAAACAGAAAATTATGGCTTGGGCAGGTGCTCTGGACGGCATTTTCCAGTCCTTCACAAAGGACTTTAATGCGGTGCCGCTCAACATGTATCGCAATTTCCGCTCAAAACCAACTTTGCTGCGTGTTCAGAACGAAATTATTCGTAAGTTAGATCCTGACTCTGTAATGCCTGATGCTCAGCTGGAAGGGGACGAAGGGGAGGTTTTTGCTTGCAAATTTGAAGACAGTCAAACTGAAGCTATCTATCTGGCTGACCTAATTTATGAATGGATTAACACAGAGAAAGTACCTCCAGCTGAAATTGCAGTCCTGATCTCTAAGCAACCAGATTTATATGCTGATCACCTCTTCAGAGAGTTAGAGCAACGCGGAATTCCCTACCGCAATGAGCAGCAAATGCAGGACATTACTGTCGAACCAGTGGCTAGGTTAATCGTTGATTACCTATCATGCCTGTATGGACATCGGGAACCTAAAGCCTGGATTCGTCTGATGAATCAGCTGGTTCCCTTTGCTGATGAAGAAATTCAAACCAACGTACGAAAAGATCTTGATCACCTGATTAAAAAGCATCGTAAGGGGGTGTCTGAAGCAAAAAAAACGGACAATCACTTTTCGGAATGGTGGACATTTAGTCGCGCTTTCTTAAAGCATATAGGTTTACAGATGCTTGTTGCCTTATCGCCTGAATATGAGTCCCATGATCGTCTTAAACAGGTTGTGCGCGATGTTGAAGCACGTATTAAAGATTTACTGAAAATCGAATCTGATTTACCCCTCGCATTAAAACGATTTAGTGATGATCAAGCTGTACGCATTTTGACCATTCACAAAAGCAAAGGATTAGAGTTTGATTCGGTTGTAATCATGGCTATAGAAAATGAGATTTTTTTTGGTGATGAAGAAGAGAATCGCTGTGCGTTTTTTGTCGGTGTTTCGCGAGCAAAGAGACGCCTTATTTTAACGCATACTAACAAGCGTGATGAACCTGCTAATGCCAGATATTGGAAAGTTTTTAGGACTGCTCAAGTAGAGTATTTGGATGACACCGAGCCTGCCTTTAACGACTGTATCCCGCTCAAGGACACGGTGAGGTATCCGAACCTGTATGAGTTTGCCTACGCCTGTACCGGGGACGAGGCCTGCGCCCGGATGCTCTCCATCATCTACGACCGGGAGCCGCGCACCGGCCTGGCGGCGTTCCTCTACGGCGACCCGCGCCTGCGCCTCACGGAGCCGGTCCGGGAGACCGGGAACTATCACGATCCGGACAACGGCATCACCATCATCCGCCGCCCGGAACACGGCCGCGCCGTGGTGCTCAAGCACACGCCGTACGGGGGCGAACACGACCACTACGACAAGCCGGGGCTCATTATCTACGACCACCATGTGCCGATCCTCCCGGACATGGGGACCACCGGCTACGGTGCGCCGATGCACTACAGCTATTACAAAAACACGCTCACCCACAACGTGCTGTGCGTGGAGGAGTTTAATCAGCCGCCCGTGAACCCGCAGACCCTGAGCTTTACCGAGACCGACGACTACACGGAGGTCACGGTCGAAATCGACTGGCGCGAGCCCCCGGCCGACGTGCCGAGCCTCACCCGCGTGGAGTGGAATGCCCACGCCTACCGGGACATCGTTTACCGGCGCAAGGTTATCGTCTATGAACACATGGTCATTGATATCACCCGGGTGACCAATCCGCACCGCCGCCAGCTGGACAATATCCTGCACGTCGACGGGGAGCGGCTCCTGACCACCGGGGCGTACACGCGCCTGCGCGATTATGACCCGAGCGATCCGATGTACTATTTCAGCGACTGTTTCGTCAGCCGGATGTGACGCACGGTGAGCGTGCTGTTCCGCACCCTGACGGAGAAGAAAATTCAGATCCACTGCGCCTGCAGCGATCCGGATGCGGAGCTCCACCAGCTGACCGGACCGGCCAACCCGCCCATCGGCTCCCTGAGCTACCTGAAAATCCGCTCCAGGGCCCGGACGGTCGTCAGCGTGTACGTGATTGACCTTCATCCCGAAGACGAGCAGATGCGTAACGCCTCCATCTCCCTTCGACAGAACACCATGAATATCGCCTCCGATATGCAGGAGGCGATCCTGACCCATCACATCTGAAAACGGGCTCCGCCGGGCACAGCAAAGGGTGGCCCGTCGTGCGCCTGCTCCAGCGCCAGCCGCTGGCTGCGTTTTTCGTAAGCCAGAGCTGGCGTACCCGGTGCTGAAGAGTGACGGATGGCATCAGCACAGTTGTCATCCCCTGCGACGCCCTCAGTGAAAACCGGGCTGAATGGGCATTCACCGCCGACCGGGATACGCCTCACCGGGGGGGCTCACCAGGCTGTCAGGGGCAAAGCCGAGCGCTCGTATTCCCGGAGGGCTTACTGGTGTGCGGAACGAGAAGAGGTCAGGAGAGCGCAGGAGGCAGCCTCACGGCATCTTCTTTAGCCTCCGTAATCCACTCTTCTCCATGACGGCAGGGCGGTTACTGCGTCAACGCTGCTCTGGCCTCCGCCAGCTCTGCCCGGGCCTCGTCCAGTTTTCGCTCTTTTTTACGGATTTTGTCCGCACGGCCATCTGACCGCGCCTCAGCGAGCTCCTGCTCACGCTCCTCCACCTTCCGCGTTTTTTCGCGCACGTCCGCTTCGCGTTCGGCCCGCAATCCACTGTCAGTACAGTGCGCGTTAACCTCAGACAGGGCTTTCTCCAGACCGGCGATGCGGTGATCGTTCCCGTTCGACCGGGCATACCGGATCTGCTGCTCGATATCCTGTCGTTTGGCTTCGCAGCCGGAGGCAACCGGCGTGGCCGCTACCGCGGATAACGCCGGGGCCAGTATCAGCAGGCCAGCCAGAAGGAAGTGAGTGTGTTTCATAAAATGCTCCTGATGTTTAATGTCGTCCTCACAGAGGAAGCAACTTACCTGTAGAGGCTTAACGATTCCTTAAAATGTACACAAAGTACAGGGGTATGGGTGAAAATCAGATTTTTTCAGGATGTGACGCACGCACCGCTGTATCCCCTTACGTCGCAATGTTCCTGGCATTGCCTCAGGGCGGATCAATAGTGCGTTGGACATGACCGGGGCGGTGCTGGACGACGCGCACTCTCTCGAGGTTGGGGTGAACGAGGGATGGGGTCTGCGGGACCCGCTTCACTTCGGCGTGCTGAAGTAGCGATGTATGAGCACGTGGTGATTGGTATCACCTAGGTGACCAACCCGCACGACCGCCAGCTGAACAACAGTCTGCACGTCAACGGGAAGCGGCGACTGACTACAGGGGCGTATACGCCCCTGCAAAATTGTGCCCCGCACGATCCGATGCACTACCTCAAAGCGTGTTTTGTCAGCAGGATGGGGCGTACGGGGAGCGTGCTGTTATTCCGAAGATGAGCAGATGCATAACGTCTTCATCTCCCTGCACCAGAAAACCGCTTCAGATCCGCAGGAGGCAATACTGACCCAAAACATCTGAGTCTCAGACACGACGAAGGCGTGCCATCAAGCAGGCTCCACAACGAGCGCTTAAGGCTCATCCATGCCCTCTGCATCCGGTTGGTTAATATCTGCATAAAAGCTGAGGATAGTAGCGTTTTGTTTACGTTTGTTGCGCATGTGATCGGGAAAAGTCTTTTCCCAATCCTCACCGAACAGCGAATTATGATCTGAAATGGCGTGGATGACGGCTAACTCAAAACCTTTGTCAAAGCCGTCTGGTGCCGGAATGATTTCGTTACGAAAAGAAATAACTATGAGGGGATCGTTTTTCCATGCCTCAACACGCCCATGAAAAAAACCAAGGTACCAGTTAATACCTGCATCATCTTTAGAATCCGTCGCTTTGACACGGCCCCATGACCTGTCGCTATCATTGTCATAAACATCGATGCACTGGTCATTGTTCCACTTTTCATGAAGCCTGGCGACGAAGTGTAAAAGTGACTGTCCAGTCCTGACATTAACTTTTGCTAAAATAGCATGATGATAATTAAACGATTCACTGGCTTCAACAAAGCTCTGGCTAAACTCAGCCTTCGTAATATACCTTCTCTCGATCCCCACGGCGCTTACCGTCATCCTTAGTTCGTGTTGAACTTTGAGCGAACATCTTGCGCAGCTGCTCAACCTTTTCGTCAACAGAACCGCTGATCTGCATGGTAGGAGCATGAAGATTGAGAACAGCTGCATTACGTTGTGGAGTGTGTTTCATAGAGAACCTCCGATTATCTACCGTGAGAGTATAAACCTTGACCGCACACAAATATAGCTAAAATGTCCGGGAGCTGCTCCTCCGGAGCCTGTGGTCAGGAAGGGTATGACAAATCTGCTCCTTTACTCTCTCCAGTTTTGCTCCTCTTGCCGTCCGGTATCACGCCTTCCCGGGTGCGTGCACTTGAAGGACCTTATGAGCCCCCCCAGGCATGATGCAGCTTTCGTCTCCCGGGATCGCTGTCGCTGACCTGACGGACAGATCCCTCCTCATCCTGACGGCAGTACCGTTTCGTAAAAATGTTATTCCGCGCATGGTTATTTTCTCATCGCTCATCCATGCTGAAAGTAGCGAGAAAACAGACACTTTCGTCTGACCGCCTTTTCTTCCCGGAGGTGCTGAATGCGTCGCCTGCTGCCTGGTCTGCTGGCCATCGTCATCTTTGTCACAGGTGCGGGGATCCTCAATACCCAGCTGTGGTACTCCGCGCGCGCCGACGTGCTGGACGGTGCCCGGCACGCCGTGCGCAATATGAATGCCGTTCTGGACGAAGCCCGTCATGCACAGGAGACGGCCAGAGCCGTTGTGGATCGCGGGTGCAGTCAGGAAAGCCAGTACCGGCTGGGAACAGAGGCCGCGCTGCAGCCCCATCTGCGCACCATCCTGATCCTTCGTCAGGACGTCGTGGTCTGCTCGTCCCTGGCAGGCAACCGGGCGCTGCTGACACATGCCCCGGACCTGCTCGAGCGTCCCCTGCTGCTGGTCTCGGAAGATGAAACTGCCGAAGGGGAACCGGTCCTCATCTCTCAGACCCGCTATGCCGGAAGCCGCATACTTGTGACCATCAGCGATCACCACATGCGGGATGCGCTGGACGTGCAGAAAGGGGTGACCTATTTCCTTCGCGTCGGCGAGCAGGAGACCGGTGGTAACGGTGCGTCAGGGCCCGTCAGTGCCGCCGGAGGCCACACCGGACAGGTGGCTTCCGGCCTTTACCCGTTTGCCATCACGTTCAGCCCGCCTCTATTCGTCAGCGCAGAGCGGCTTTTCCGGAACGGCGGCGCTATCCTGGCGTTTTTGCTGATCATCTCCGGTCTCGCCGCCTTCCTCCTGAACCGGTTTATGAACAAAACCGCCCTCCCGGAGGAAACGCTGCGCCTGGCCATTGCCCGCGGGCAGATCGTGCCCTTCTACCAGCCGGTGGTGGATGGCCGGGACGGCACGGTGCGGGGCGTGGAGGTGCTGGCCCGCTGGAAACACCCGACGGCAGGCTTCATCTCCCCGTCAACGTTCATCCCGCTGGCGGAAAAATCCGACCTGATCGTCTCCCTGACCCGCAGTCTGATGACTCAGGTGATCGGCCATATGAATACCCTCGCCGACAAACTGCCGGAGGGGTTCCATATCAGCCTTAACGTCAGTGCGTCCCATATTGCGTCTCCGGACTTCGTTGAGGAGTGCCTGCACTTTCGCAGCGGGTTTACCCGTCAGGATCTGAACCTTGTCATTGAGGTGACGGAGCGTGAACCCCTCGACATGAGTGAGGGGACGATCCGCACGCTGAACGGGCTGCATGAGAGAGGATTTGGGATCGCACTCGACGATTTCGGGACCGGTTACTCCGGTCTCTCCTATCTGGATGCGCTGGACATCGACTACATCAAAATCGATTCCACCTTTGTCAGCCGGGTGAATGCCAGCGCCGACTCAACGGCAATCCTGGACGTGGTCCTGGATCTGGCACGAAAACTGGCGATTCGTATTGTGGCAGAAGGGGTCGAAACCCGGGAGCAGGTTGACTACCTCCGGCACAATCACGTGGTGTTTATGCAGGGATACTATTACTTCAGACCCGTCAGCTCACGTGAACTGGCCCTGATCCTGCTCTCTCGCCCGAAAGTCCGTCTGGAGGATGCCCCCCCCTGAGGGAGACGTTCAGTCGCGAGCGGAGGTGGCCGCGATCCGCAGGGGATACCAGGTTGTCAGGTGGTGGCCATGAAACCCAATCCCACCTGACCAGTTACAGTCTGTCATCATTTCGTCCTGCAGTCCGGCCAGCATGAAACGGTTGCACAACGCGGATGAGTATCAGGAGGCGACAACGGTTCTCGCCCTGACGCAGTACGATATGGACTTGAGGTCTGCGTCGGGCAACGCCAGGTGTCCCACCAGAAATGCATGCTGTCCAGTTTGCGCCGGGCATTTACAAGGTGGAATGGCATGAGCCGACAGGCACCTGCATCAGCCTCCTGTTTGATCTTCACCGAAAGGTGATCCACAGCCCCCTCTTCATCCCGCAGAGGATCGCTGGCGAGGGCCTGCATTTCTGGCCCCCCCTCTGCTACCAGAATGATAAGCATCTGATAGCGCTGTGGATGGTAAAGAGAAACACGCTAACGAAAAAGAGACTGGATAAATGGGGTAGTTCAGAACGGAATACTCAGGGGGACGTCAGAGTCTGGAAAGCTTTTGCGTACTTAGCCAGTTCCGTCATGATGACCGGATCTCTGCCAAAGGCATGTGCATTGACCGGGAAAATCGCCAACAGGCTGTACACATCCTGAACACGTATATGCCTCGTGTACACCAGCGCGCTATTGCTGGTTTTATTACGCTGATTAGATCCTTTTCTGTCTTCTTTGCTGAGCAACAGATGAACATGATAAAGACCGGATGTGGCGACTGCTGAAGGTTCGGTATACGGGCCATCCTTTCCAAAGATGGCCGGTATCACGCCAAAAGTGCTGCTTTTCAGCGTAATAAAGTCATGCAGAAGATCACGCTCCCAGTCAGGCTTGATTCGGAACGTCGGTGCCAGGAATTTCTCATAACTTTCCGTGTTCCAGCTGGCCTTCATTGATCATCCTTAGTGAAAGGAAAAACCGGCAAATATGTCCTGATCAACACATTCTGTACGTGACTCCACCACTTCACGTTCAACAAAGGCCTGGTCAAGGATCATCAGAAGATCGGAAAGCGCCACACGATACTCGGTGATGGCCTTTGCAAGGTTCACAAAACTGGTGTGAGGGCGATACTGGTCGCGTAAAATGTTTGAAACCAGCCCCTCCAGCCCGCGGATCATAAGGTCAATATTATGCAGCTGATGGTATTGATCCATACCGACGCAATCACGAATTTGTTCGGCACTGTAATCAGAAATCTGGTGTGTCAGCCTGATGTGGCTGACCATCATCTGATGAAGTTTTTCCGCATAATGGTGAAATTTTTGAATTTCATCCCGGTCAGGCTGACGACCTGGCAAGGAATAAATATGTGGTCGCTCGCGCACTTCCCACTCAGAGAAGCCTGAAAGCTTAGCCACCTGCTTAACAGGCGCGCCAGGGCGCGGCAGTCTATGCCCGGCAGAATGTACATGTCTGGAGGGTTTGTTCAGATGCTGAGAAGCATCCAAAGTCACACCAGCAATCACTCTGCTGATAAGACTTAAATCTTCACAACAATTATCCAAACGCATAAAACCTCTTAATGGCGATCCCCTGTGCCTCTAAGTGTACGCTCTGACGGAAAAAGCGACAACTTTCAGCAGGCCCTGAATGGACCGGTATTGTATAACAGACCGCTGAAAAAAGCAGCGCTTTCGTCACGACCGTTACTCTTCTGAAGAGCGATCGAGTTATTGCCCATTCACAGTATGGCTTAGGTTGCCTGCTTCAGTCTGTACCGGCACGCCTGCGTGGCGTGGCGATGCTGACCCCCATGCTCTCCGAGAGCAGACGACATCTCCCGATCCGCGTTCATCCCGCAGACTGACGACTCCGGCCTGATTCGCCCCGTTGACCGAAGCCATCTGACTCCGGTGGTCGGACACAGGAATACCGTTGCCGACACGTCGCCTGACGAGTAACACTCTGTCATCATTTAGTTATGCAGTCAGTCTGGAGGCATACCGCAGCACTGCGGTCTTCGGTTCAGGGATAAAAAAACGGCAGAGTGACATCATCGCTCTGCCGTCAAAGGTAACTGCTTAATTTTTCGGCGAGTATATAGAGTAAAATCTGTGATGTACATCACATTTTATCAAAAATGAAAAACGGAGCGGGCCATAAATGAGGCCATTGAAGCCGGGCGCGGGATCAAGACAGAAGCGCCAGCAGCTGAACCGGCTGTGGCTCATCAGGATCCTTATGAGCAGCTCAAAAAACTCTCCGGGCTAAATGAGAGCGGCATTATTTCGGAAGAAGAACTCAAGACGAAAAAAAGCAAATTAATGGCGCTGATTTAACATCTCTTCCCCGGGTTAACAGCGGAGCATAATGGATTTGCGCCGCCCGGATCGCCAGGGTAATCCTTCTGACAGCCCGCCGGAAGCGGGCTTAACCTCCACTCCTCCATTCACGCTGAATGTGATGCTCAGACTGGGTAACATTCAGCGCCCGTTCGCGCGTCAGGCTAGCAGCGTGCGTGGCTTTCCGGTGAACGTATCGCCATCCGGTCTATAAACGTCACCATTTTCTTTATCCCCGGGTGCCTGAACAGTCATATCGTCCGAACCGTTCGCAAAATCACTCACCTTCTGACAAAACCTGTTGCCCGACAAAGGCCCGGCCGATATTAATGTTCTTGTCGGTAGACAAGCTGATTTAAGAGTAATTCTGATGTTTAACAATCAGAAAACATACAGGATCTTTTCACGTCTATGATAAAGTTACGATATTATCCGTCGTTTTCACTAAACTGCGCAGCCTGTCAGAAGGCAGGGTTACAGGGGTGTACCAGGCCTGACGACAGGCTGCGCACTTCGCCTTATCTTTTCAGTTATGTTTCCCCTGCCACCCCGGCAGGGTGTTCCACCCGGACCGGCAGACACCTGTCAGCTGCCGGGAGTCCGACGCGTGAATATTTGTTCCGGTAGACGTAAAAGGGCTGCCGGTAACACACCGAATCCCCGCGACGCACCGTTTCACACTTGTCAGGCTTGCAGCTGAAGGTTAACCCCGCCCCGCTCTGCTGCAGCAGCGCCCGAATCTTCGCATTATCCAGTAACCTCACCTCTCCCTTAAACCCCTGCGCCCGTAAATTCTCAAGCGCGTCATGGAACGCCTCAGAAAAGAGCAGTTCACTCCCGACCAGCAAATTGAGTTCCGGCCAGCGCGTCTCGGTGGCGTTGTGGCAGGTCAGGTACAGCTCCAGACAACGAACCGACTCTTCAAAACAGGCCGGACAGACCACCGGATTCAGATGGATGAAGAGATCGTCGTCTTCATGAATGTGCTCGGCGTATTTGATGACGGGGCATTCGTGGATATCCGGCACCACGATCTGCAGGATTTCATCAAAAAATGCGGCATGCACCACCGGCGAGGAGATGGTGACGGGGGCACGACTTTTCCGCTTCGAAAGATTCTGCAGGGACAGATAGTGCGGCAATATCTGACGGTAGATGTTGATGCCAAACGGGGTCAGCGTCACGCTGTTACGTTCTATAATGACCAGCTTTTCACCGAACCAGTTTTCGGTATTTTTCAGCATTCTGGAGACAGGCGGCACGGTGAGACACAGTTTCTCTGCCGTCCGCTTGAGACTCTTTTCCTGCGCGACCGTCACGAACGCGGCCATAGCCTTCGATATAAACACAGTTATCCCCTTCACATCGACATCTCAAACTTCACCATAATGACTAACAGGGATTGAAATCCTTAGCCTAATTTTTATTTCTAACGAAACAAAAAACGTCCCAGAGATAGCAAAGCGGAGGTAAACCCTTTCTAAACAGTCCGGGGGCATGCGGCCGGAAGTTGTAACCAGTCATGATGGTGCAGTGTCATCCCGGGTATCGCGCTCAGTCCCCTTCCCTGCGTCCCGTCAGTACGCAGGGGCCCCGGCACGATCACAGACGTGTCCGCGTCGGAAAGGCGGTGTCGTGGCCGTCATCCGGCTGAGGGCAGCAACAGAAAGCTCATACCTTGCACCCTGATGAAAAATTGCACATCATTACTATGAAATTCAATAAGATAAGGAACATAGCTATCCAGAATTCAGGCGGGAACGGGATAAGACATTACTGACCTGGCTCCTGTCCGTACAACATGCCACGTCAAACCCGAAAGCCCGTTCCAGGTGCCCCTCCCTGACCCGTGTCTGGGGTATACTGCTCTGAAAGCCCTTCGTACTGGACTGCCCTGTTTCGGACAACTCTCCTGATCGTGCGCATCCGTCGGCTGTGAAGAAGAGAACCCACAAGTGGGACCGTGGTCCCAGCGACATGTTGTCTTTTAAAGGGTATTACTCGGTAACCTGAACTGAAGAAGTCGATATAAAATATATCCTTAATTCAGCACAGGTTCCCGGTCTCCCCTCACCTTCTTCCACACGAATGAACCTCTACGCACTCCTTATTCCGGGCATATCCTGCCACACTAGCCAACGGCAGTTCCGGACGCTTATGCGAAAAAAACGCTGTTCGCGCCCCACTTTTCAGGAGTCCCCCTGTTCAATGGATCCGGCTGGTTCGCATAACCTGCATCAGCGTAACAAAACAGCGGTCGATACAGGCAGAAAGCAGACGGTTTTTCATAGGGAGTGAACGTTTGGTTCTCAGGTGGGACCACGGTCCCAGCCCCCCCATGTGACCATGAGGTAATGATATTTCGCGTAAATCTCTGGGTCGTGATTTATACCGTATGGGCGTGTTCCCTGAAAATACCGGATGGGTGCTAAATTGCGACGACGAAGACCTGCCCAATGGTGCTGTAACCTGTTCGTTTTGAAAGAGGCCGGACTCTCCCACGAGTCATCACAGACAGACCCGCGTTGCCGTTAGACAAAAGTGTCAATCCATTCGGAACACGATTCCCCATCCGGGCCGGGACCATGGCCCCGGCAGCAGGCACACCTTTAAAGATAATCTTCTATAGCAGGTATGCTTCTCTCAACCACCATATATGCCTTCTAGTACCAGGTTCAGCTCAGAGCACGGACACGTTAAAAGTCTATTCTGGACGGTAAGACCGTTCATCCCGAATGATCATAAGGCATAGTCATCACCAGAATAGCCGAGTCCAAAGTTGGGACCGTGGTCCCAGTGGAATAAGACACGCCGTGTTTTTTTGATATGTCACGTTGGGACAGATAAATCGACGTTGAGACAGTCCGTGAAGGGATACTGGCTACCGTCAGTCCCCGGAAAAGTGTGGTGACCCTGGCGTGAATGTTCGGCTACCATCTGCGCGCCTTGTAAACCGCTTAAATCACTTTTGCTGCAGGTCCACTCATCTCACATTGAGCATCTCAGATGTCAGCGGGAGTACCTGGAACCATGGTCCCAGGCATCTAAAAAAATCATTAGCCTCAATCTTACAGAAATGACACGTTACTGTTTGAGCCAGCACAGTGATGCGAACTCCATAATCAGATTCAGCTCTGGTGCGTTTCCATCAAAAGCCGATGACTGACCGAGAGTACGACGTATCTGACCATGAGAAACGTGAAGTTTCCTGACAGGCAATAAAGACCCATTGGGACCGCGGTCCCAACTGGATGATATGAATCCACGCATTGTGGTTCAGCATTTCCGGATGCCGGTGTTGCTTCGCGGGGAAAATATGAATAAGCCGATTGCTGTCGCGCCGTCAGTCAGGATAGCTCTCACCGGACAGAACGACAGACGTAATGCAGCACTATCGGGGGATGAGGCCAAAACGCCTTTAACACCGGTTCGCTGTCCCTGGCATTCTGATAATAAAATGGCACTGGCCAGGTTACGGGGACCGTGGTCCCGGTGCTATCGAGTGAAAGTCGACTCACTGTTAAGACAGTGAAGAGAAGGGCGTGCGGATCTTAGCACCCGTTCATTCTCATGATATCTGAATTCTGGGTGGCCTCAGCCAACGCGAGAGAGTAACCCTTGAGACCTGAGAATTTCGCGAGATGAATTCTACATTGAACAATCACCGTGGAAATCACCTGCCAGCAAGATATAACAGATTGCCGTTGGGACCACGGTCCCAACGACGTGTATTCTCAGCGTGTCCAGACGTGAGACATGCAAGTTCATGAAGAGAATGACATTTTCTATACAGGTATTACACATCGAATAGCTAAGTCGAGCCTAGTGACAGAGCATTGCTATCTCTGAAAAATCCAAAGGGCAGGGGAGGGAACATGTGGGACCACGGTCCCAACCTGTCGGGCAACCGGGTCAAGAAAGAGATTAGCGTCTTTTAAGTGCAGAAAAAAGGGCCACTGAGGGCCCCTTTATAAGAGTTTACTGAATCATTTTAGCGTGTTGAGCAGCGTCTCAATCTGCTCAATAACATGCTCCGGCAGAAGTGAGCGGTCCAGCTGAAACACGACCTTGTTCCCTTTATAGATGGCTGTTGCACCTTTAACAATTTCCTGTCGGGTCGAGGCGACAGGGCGCTTAACGGGTTCCGCCTTCAGGCTGTTATTCAGGGCCTGAATCACCTCATCGGCTTCAAACATCACGCCGGCCGTTTTCCGTTCCGCCAGCAGGCGAACCTGCTCCAGAAGCAGCGCCTCTTTCTCACTGAAACTTTTTTGCAGGGCATCCCCGGCACGGGCAGACAGCTCACCCGGATGAGAGAAGAGGGCGATCAGCTCCTTCGGCAGTTTCGCGGTGTTGATGCAACGCGTAATAATTTTACGCGAGATGTTCTCTGCCGCTGCCAGGGATGAAATATTCCCGCCAAACTCGCTACTCAGACGGGTGGCATAACGTTTACCGCGTTCGTATGCGCTGGTCGGGCGATAATCATTCCCGAGCTTGCACAGCGCATCCATCTGCTCATCGTCCAGATCGCCGACCAGAACCCGGTAATCGCTGGCGGTCAGGATCGCCGTTTTGCGACGACGACAGCCGTCCGCGACCTCAATGCCTTCCTCAACCCGGCGACCAAAAGCCGGGTTCTGCTGGCCGGTCAGCAGAAAGGAGGGGAGCAGGTCATCAAGAGATTCTTCAGTAAGCAGATCCTGATCGCGCTCGTTGCCTGCCCAGACGCGGGTGGTACGTTCCACGGCATTGGCCGGAACCGTTTCCAGCGTAAATTTGACGTCCCGGCCGCAAACGGGGATCACAATAGAGTTTCCACGCGCCATCGCCCCCACGCGTGCAATCAGAGAATCCACCATGGGTGCTGCTGGCGCCTGTTCCGTTTCAACAGGGGTTGCAGGGACGGTTGTTTTACGGATCACCGGTGCACGCTTCATTATCTCATCTCCCAGCGAGGCTTAATCAGGCGGTCAAAAATTTCATTGCAGACGGGCTCCCAGATGGCCAACGCGTTTCGCCAGGCCCCGGTCGAAGAACGTTGATCGATGGCCTGTTCAAAGACCGTGCGCATACGGATCTGGCCTTTACCGACTTCATCAGTTTCCCGGACAACGTTCTTCAGCACCATGCCGCCCCAGGCATCGCGGATCTGCTCTTCCATCCACGGAGACTGGGATCCATTGTTGTTGCTGTATTTGGTCAGCAGAATACGGACATCCGGCTCGAACCCTTTCAGATCCACGTTTTTCAGGAGATCGCGCAACATGTCGAAGAACTGCAGGGCAGAGGTGTAGTCGAACAGCTCCGCCGGCGTCGGGACGATGAGGACATCCGCGGCGCAGACCACGTTGATGGTCCCGATCCCAAGGTTAGGGGCACTGTCAATGACGATCACATCGTAATCGTGGGCCACCGTTTCGATAGCCAGACGCAGCATCAGGTGAGGGTCGGTGGGCAGTTTGCCTTCATCGTAGCGGCCCATCAGCTCGGTCTCGATACGGTGGAGCGCCAGGCAGGAAGGAATAATGTCCAGACCCGGCCAGCAGGTGGGTTTTACGGCGTAGCAGGCATCATCCCGTTCACCCAGATAAAAAGGCAACAGGGTGTCTTCGGCGTGAATATGAAGATCGGGTACCCATCCGTGATACATCGAGGCGGTGCCCTGTGGATCGTTCCCTTCCACCAGCAGAACCCGTAAACCTTTCAGCGCCAGATCCTGGGCAAGGTGAACGGAAACCGACGTCTTGTAGACCCCGCCTTTATGGGCAGCGACTCCGATCACCGGGGGAAAGGTATCTTCAGAGCGTCGCAGTCGGGTGCCAAACACATCCCGCATGTGGTTGATCTGCTCGATCGTATATCCGACGCGCTGTTCGACGCGGCCGCGGGTTTCCATATCAGGGTGGGGGAGACGCCCGGCTTTTTCTGCATCCCGGATAGCCTGCGACGAAACGCCAACCAGATCGGCCGCTTCGCCGATACGCCAGCGGCGGGTGATTTTTCTCGCTTCAGGGCTGTCATCGTTAAATTGTGCAACAGCAATCGCTTTTGTCATTTCATGTCCAGCAGAAATGCACTGGTTCAAAGTATCCATCAGTCCCATAGTGAACGTCCTTTAATCATCGCTTTGCGCCATTTTATTAAATCTTGGATATTAATGCAAAGCATCAGTTTATATGCAAACCCACAATAAAACTGCAAAGTGGAGTCAAAGCTGCAAAGTTGATCGCGTTTTATACACTTTACCGTATCTGCCAGAACGGTACGCCATGCCTGAGTCATCATTTTGCATACCGTAGTGAAGAAAAAATGATGTCTTCTTTACTGCGAAGTGTGGAGAAGGTCACTTCAGTGACTGTGGTACGGGCTAATTCGTGGCATAAAAGGCGTATTCTGGTGGTTCTTGCATCATGTCATGACTGCGATATGCAAAATTTATTGGATAGGAAATAAGAATGGCGTTGGAATTATTGACTGAGGTATACGTTCCCGGTGCAGGCAGGATGAAATAACAGCATTGTTCTACATACCGCAGTCATGATTTGATTTAGTGATATCAGGCAATACAGGAGGTTAGCTAAGTGCAGTTGGTTTTATTGACTACGGTATGGAAGAGAGATGACTGCGATGTGCAGTGTGTTCAGGGAGAAGGTCTGATAAGTATCTGTGCGTTTAGTGTTGATCGCCTGAGGATCTTCAGGTGAGAACTGGGTTATGCTCGTTATTCACAGGGACGATCCAATAAGAGATCCCTATAGAGATCCTAGAGAGATCCAAAAGAGATCCCCGCTTCGCTGCAGGCCGCGCCATGACTGGTCTAGGATAGGATCGATCTTTACTGAAGGATGTATTATATTGACTGTAGCGTGCAATTACTAATACTGTGATATGCAAACACATTTACTGGGGTATGGATTTCCATTGACTGCGCTATGTAATGGACCCTTCTCATGTGGATAACTCCTGGAATAACAAATGAAGAGTGAAAAGAAGGACTTACCTCTTAATCTTGAGGAAGTTGATAAAACGTCCGGCGAAGTTGTTAACCTGGATGTCAACAGCACCAGCACGGTTCAGCCCGTGGCGCTCATGCGTCTCGGCCTCTTTGTTCCAACCCTCAAGTCCACAGGGAAAAGTAAAGCTAACCGCAAAAACGTCACGGACGCGACCGATGAACTGATCCAGCTTTCCGTTGCCCGCAGCGAAGGGTACACCGACGTGAAGATCACCGGATCCCGTCTGGACATGGATACCGACTTCAAGGTCTGGCTCGGGATCATCCGTTCCATGTCCGAGTATGGCGTCAAAAAAGATACCCTTGAGCTTTCCTTTGTTGAGTTCGTCAAAATGTGCGGCTTCGATTCGCGACGCTCGAACAAGAAGATGCGCGATCGTATCAGCAATTCACTTTTCAAACTCGCCTCTGTTACCCTCAAATTTCAGAGTGAGACGAAAGGGTGGACAACCCACCTGGTCCAGTCGGCGTTCTATGATATTAATGAAGACGTCATCGAGATCAAAGCAGAACCTAAGCTCTTTGAGCTCTACCACATGGACAGACGCGTTCTGCTGCGTCTGAAGGCCATAGATGCCCTCCAGCGTAAAGAATCCGCCCAGGCGCTCTACACGTTCATTGAGAGCCTCCCACAGAACCCTGCGCCGATTTCAATGAAGCGCATGCGGGATCGCCTCAACCTTACCTCCAACGTCTACACGCAGAACCATACCGTGCGCAAGGCGATGGAGCAGCTCAAGGATATCGGCTATCTCGATTACACGGAGTTCAAGCGCGGCCGGTCCTCCTACTTCAGCGTTCACTACCGTAATCCGAAGCTCATCAGCAGCCCTGCGAAAGTCGTGAAAAAAGAAGAAGCCCCGGCAGGCCTGGAACCCGAGCAGAATTACGAAGAGGTCATTAAGGCCCTGCAGGCGGCCGGTATCGATCCGAAGAAGCTCGCGGATGTGCTTGCCAACATGAAGCCGGAAGGTTGACTGCGGTATGTGAATCTTTACTGCGGTATGTGCGAATTAGCATATTGACTGTGGTATGCAGAACCTGCTGAACAGTGTGTTCTTGATCTCAACTTTGAGGCCCCGTCAGTGCATACCGCAGTCAACACGATCGTAAAAGGATCGTCCCTCTCTCCCGTCTGGATCCCTTGAAATAATTGACTGCGGTATGATATGGGGTCGCAAACCCCTCAAATATTGACTGCAGTATGCGCTAAGTGACTGATAAACATATTTACTTGACTGTGGTATGCGAATTTACATGCCGCAGTCAAGATTGTCCGGTGGTCTGAAAGGATCCTTTATCGTGGCGGTAGCTGGCTTGCCTCCTCCCTGACGTGGTAGCCAGACCGTATGCCAGTGTGTTGACCTGTGATTTAACGTTGAAACCGGATAATAGCAGGGTAGTCTTTCCTGCGGAGAGCGCTGCGCTGGGCATGCCCGGATGGGGTTAACTGAGGAGTAGAGCGATGAAGCGAATTCGTCATGTCTGTCAGGCCGGAACGGCCGCTGAGCGGGTGCACGCCCTGACGGGAGGGGACGTGCTTGCGATTGCGGACGATGCCTCTGTGGGACCGCTTCAGGATATTGATTTACCCGCTCCCCGGTTGCGGGCCGCTTACTGGGAAGCGATGTTTGACGGTGATCCTGATATGGCGGGTATGGACTGGTACCGTGAGCTGGGTGAGATCCGGTTTCAGCTGTCGACCCTGCTCAGGGAGGCTGATGAGATTGTGATCTGGGCCGGACATCATCCGACAGAGCAGCTCCTTCGTCGACGGATCCACGGATGGCTTCAGGAGACCAGCATCCCCGTATACGAAGTGCTGCCCGGACGGGATGACAGACAGCCTGAACCGGGTGGGGCGAACGGCGTTATGCCGATTGCCACGATCCCGCCTGATAGTCTTCGTCAGCGCTATCAGGAGCGACGTCTTGTGTCGGCGGGGTTACAACGCCAGCTGGCGAGCGAGTGGGAAGACTGGCGGGAGAATGGGAAAGGCATTCGAACGCTGAAAAATGGCGTCCTCACCGAATCCGCCATTGACAGCGTCGATCCGGCGATTTTAGCCCTGTTCAGCCAGAGACCGCTGGCATTGCACCGTGGGATCGGTCATGCGATGGCGAAAACCGGCCTGACGGATGCGCTGTGCCGCTGGTGCATAAACATCCTGCTCTCTGCGGGCTTGCTGAAACTGGAAGAGGGCGTGATCAGCCTCTCTTCTCCCGCCTGATAAGAAATGGGCTATGCCCAGTGCCTTCTGCGGGCTTGTGAAGGGCCGGGGTTCGCAGTCGTTCAGGCAGGAGGACATCAGATCAACTGGAAACGGACGTGTTGTGCCTGATCCGGGTTATAAAACACGTCATTCTGAGTTATCGTTGCGGATGAGAGCAGGGAGTGTCCATCTGCAACGCCTGGCGCGCCTTAACGGCAAAGCCGTATTTAAATCAGATCCTGCCACCGGAGCGCGTGTCATTCCGGTGAAACTCATTTTTGTGCGACATGCCGAAACAGAATGGAACCGGCACGGAATTATCCAGGGCCACAAGGATAGCCCGCTGACGGCCCGTGGCGCGCTGGAGACATCGGCCTTACTGACGGCCTTAACGGATGCCGGTTATCCCGTGGACGGTGTCTTTACGTCACTCCTTGGGCGTGCCTGGCGCGTGAACACCCCGATCACTTCGTCGCGTTATTTTAATAGAATGCCGCGTTTTGCCCTCCCGGCGGCGAGTCGCTTGCGCGCAAAAGCAGGTAAAGATGAGAGCTAGGACGCAACGCTTTTTCCCATTGTTCATGGTTAGGAATTTCAATCGCATGTCGATCGCTTCCTGGCCATGAACATAGCGCCCGGGCGAGCACCATCCTGTCATCCGCGCTGACCTGATCGGTTGTTTTCATTTATTTTGCTTCTTTTTAATTCAAAATACCTGTCTCCGGGCGCACTTATCCTGCAGTCTGTGACAGCAGCCATCGTTTACGGTCAATGTTATGTAGTCTTTCTGCCACTAATTCCGACGCGTGCCTGCCAGCCTTAGCGCTGACAAAACGCAGCCGGTTGCCGAACAGGATGCATTTGTACGGGCCTGTGTGCAGGAACCCCTTCATCAGCGCGGCGAAGCCCGGCTGCTCCGGTTTTTTCCGCGCCTCTATCTCCAGGACTTCATACACCTTCGGCAGTAGCTCGCCCCGTTTCCTGTAGGCCAGAAAACCGTAGTAGCACACCATTTAAAAATGTTTCGCCGGGATATGACTGATATAGCGCCCGATCATCTCCTCCTGCGACAGCGTCTGTTGCCGGTACCGCTGCGTCCGGTGGTCGTAATCGTGGTGCACCACCGCGCCGCCGCTGTAGTGCCTGAGCTTCGCCGCTTACACGGGCGGTCGCTTCAGGTACCGGCCGAGGTATTTGACGCTACGCCAGGCGCCCCGGGTCTTCTTCGCGAAGTGGACTTTCCTGCGGCTTCCATACTGCGCCTGCAGATAGCGCTGCCACTGTTTTTTATCACGGATATGGCCCAGCCCCGGCAGGCTGCCGGGGTTAATCAGGTTATAGCTGTGGCGCAGCAGGCGGGTGACCGCCCCACGCCAGATTTACTCCACGGCGTGCTTTCTAAAGAAAACGTCTCGCCATATGCCGTGTTTAATATCGAGGCCGCCGCGGGTGACGGAGAGATGAATGTGCGGATGCTGGTTGAGTTGTCTGCTGTACGTATGAAGGGCGCAGAAGATACCGACCTCCACGCCCTGTTTGCGGGCCCATCGGAGCATGGCCCGGGAGGCAGCACGGAACAGGACATTCAGCAGGGACCGGTTGCTGTTGAAAAAGGGCCACAGCAGGTAGGGCATAGTGAAAGTAATATGCTGCCAGTCGCACTCGGGAAGAATAATGCAGCTCTTCTGCGACACCCCCTGCTCCGTGGCTTATGTCCGCAGGAGCTGCAGCCTTTTGATTGAAAGGTCTGGCAGAAGAAGTGGGAATGTGCACAGTCCGGTCAAGTGCAACAGTAGCGCTTCACCCCCATCACCGTGGTGCCGCAGGCGAGCATGCGCTCGACGCAGAGGCGGGTCCAGGGAGTGACGCGGTCACCGAATTTTTCGAGAAACTTATTCCAGCCGTCATCGACGGTGAACAACAACTTTGCGGGACGAGGAATATACATGCCGCAGAGTATAAAACGGGGCTCAGGGCATGCAAACCATCGGAATCGCGAAGCGGTGACGCTCGCCCCACAGGGGCGCTACGTTCTTGCTATGTTCTCTTGTCCGTTAAAGGGAATATGGGCGACCAGATCCAGTCAGTAGTAATGTAGGGGGGCCTCTTTGAAAACTGAAAAAATCCTCCGCTAAGCTTGCTTTTTATACAGGCTGCTACATTGCTTGGTGTTGCGGGCATGGATCGGTTTTGTCGCATTAACGACAGCAGGGCTACAAAAGCTACGCTGCCTGTTTTTTGAACAGGTTAGGCCATCTCAGTAGGGTGTACTCCCGCGCTACACCACATTTGGCGCGTATTTTATCTAATCGGATACCCTAAATGCGATATCAAAAAAACAATAACTTAAAAGCGATAGGCTCTGATGACAAATCAATCAATAATGCCCTTTGCTTGGTTAAAAAATGCGCTTAACGTACAATTTTTTCCGATATCCAAACTGACACCGGCTTCATCAGCTTAATCCAGTTTCATTCACGCTGTGACAGCTTATCTGCGGCAACGGAGAGCAGGATGGTATCGATACTTTTACGGGTCATCATGGGGAAAGGCTCTGGGCAAAATATGTTTCCAGATCATACATATTCAAATCACTTTAGGATAACTCAGAGTCCGGCAGATGGCGTGGTATTCAATTTGCGACCGGCGGGCTGCCCTGTTCTGACTGGCGTAACAAAGCGCATTCCATCCGCAGATGCTACTTCACCTCCACCCCATATCTGTGCTAGTTGTAAAGGCCCGACATTCGCGTAAGTACTTCGGCCGTGGTAAAGGCATGGTCGCCTATACGCTGCTGTGTAACCACATCCCAATAAACGGCTACCTGATTGACACAAACGACTATGAAGCCCCCCATGTCTTTGATATCTGGTACCGCAATACCTCAGAGGTGAAACCCACGGCCATCACCGGCGACATGCACAGCATCAACAAAGCCAACTTTGCTATCCTGCACTGATTTGGCTTGCGCTTTGAACCTCATTTTTCGGACCTGAACAGGCAGTTGCAGGAGTTGTACTGCATCAGAAATCCGTCTGCCTATAAAAAAGGCCTGATTCAGCCCGCCGGACAGATTAACCTGGATCTTATCATCCGCGAGAAAAGCAACCTCGATCGCATCGTCGCCACGCTGGGGCTTAAAGAAATGACACAGGGGGCGCTGTTCCGCAAACTGTGCACGTACAACACGACCAATCCAACCCGGCGTTCCCAGAACCGGATTGAATCTTATCACCTGTAGCGTGCCGCAGTGGCCAGGGTCGGCGGAAAGAAGGAGTTAACTGGGAAAAATGGCATTGAAACAGACATCAATAAGCATTGCGAGCGGCTGATTTCCAACGCGATCGTGTATTACAACTTGGTGATCCTGCCGCGATTGCTGGAGCGGCTGGAAGCGGAAGGTAATGCCAAGGGCATTGGGGTTCTGACCCGGATATCACCGGTGGCTTGGCAACACGTTTTGTTGAATGGACATTATACCTTCCAGAGCAGCGATGAGATTATTGACCTGGATGCGCTGGGTGCCGGGTTGAAGCTGGGGTAACGGAAATTTTCCAAGCGGCCCATTTGCAGACTACCTCCCGTCATTATTAAAACCGATATCCATCGCGCTTTTCAGCAGACAGATACTGTTCACCGATGCCGATGGCAGAATCTTATGTCGACCGCTTCACTCCCACTTCAAGCCGCATAACCAGTCCTGTAAAGAAGAATTAGACACCAGTAAAAACACGGTCTTCAAAGCCCATCACTGAGTAGTGGAAAGGACTCAGTGATGGATTAATCGCTTTTGCCGTGTCCTGAGCCAATGGGAAAAGAAGACAGAAAATTTCGTGTCAATGTATCAGCCATAAATAGATTTTCTTCTATTTCGCAACGGGAAATATATTTGTAATATATCTGCATGTGGCACATATAAAATGCTGCGTTGTTTGTAAATTTTTGAGGGCGGTGATGTAACGTAACTTATTGTTCATGCGATGTAAGAAATGGCAGCATCGTGGAAAGAATAATCTGCCCTTGAAATTATTACTGGAAGCAAGTGAGCTTAAAATGTTGACATTGTAAATTGTTAAGCAAAAATAGTGTCAACACTTAAGTAACGGTAAACTTAGTACTAAATAGTATCATTATCTTAAAAGGAGTTATTATGCGTAATCTGACTACTGTTGAACTTCAAAGTGTTAGTGGTGGTGCTTTTGTTACCTCATGGGGACAAGCGATTGAAGGTGGAGTATGGGGAGCTCTTGAAGGGCTGGCAACCGGTGTAACAGTTGGTGGAAGTGCAAGTCGAACCGCTGTGTTGGGTCCCATTGGACAGGCTTTTGGGGCTGTATTAGGTGGTATTATTGGTCCGGTAGTAGGCTCAGTAATGGGAACCCTGTGGGGGAGAAATGTCGTTGCTGATTATGCCTCAGATTTCCGTAAAAATTATGGGACAGGTAATGCGACCACTTTAGTTTAAATCCTGGTAAAAATATAAATAGTCTGCAGATAGCTGATGACAGTAAATATCTGCAGGCTACTTTGATGCGGCTTTAGTACCCACCATAAACCCACCAGCCGTTTTCGTTTTGCCGTCCTGCTTTGCTATCTGAAAAATGTCGGCTTTGCCCCGGATAAAAAAATTCCACCTTCTGATGCGTTGCTGAAGCATATTGCCAGCAGACTAAAACTTACCGGGGCTCTCTGGCCTGATTATCTTTCCGGCATGGATAGAGGTCTGACGCTCAGTGGAACGAAAACTCACGTTAAGCAATGTTTTCTTCCTCTGACGCCTCTTTTAGTGGTCGCCGATACCCTTTGATCACCAGTACTGACAGTGTGAAGGAATAATGGTCGAGCATAATGATATGCCCGTGGCACAGCAATATCCTCATCATTCAGCGTTTCGTCCTGACTCCGAAGATGATCAAAAACTGCCTGTATATAAATCGTATTCTACTCCGGGAATGGAGTATTATTGACTGTGCCTCACAGAGTTATCGCAGCCTGGCGGTAACGAATTACTTCAGGGAGAGAGCGAACATGTCCATAACCATCAGCGTCCTGCTGGAAAACCGACTTAAGCCCGGATCTAAAAATTTGCTGCGTGCTAAAGCCGGACTTAGTCTGTTGATACAGGATGAAAATGATTCAATTCTGTTTGATACCGGCCCTGATGATAGCTTCATGCATAATGCAGGTTTAATGGGCGTCGATTTGACAAATTTTACCGCGTCTGTACTTTCCCACGGTCACTATAACATTGTGGCGGTGTTCCGTGGATACCTGACACATGTCGGATAATATGCCATCCAATGGTGCCAAATGAGCGCTACTCGGCAGTAAGGTTTCCAGGCTATACCGCCAGAATAAAATAATTGTCGAAACATAATGATTATTCACGTTTTCGCATGGAGTACAGCAGTACCCCACTACATATCTGGGAACGTTTTATGTGGTCAGGAGAGATCCCTGTAGCCAGACCACGTGCTTACGGTGTTATCGGCCATAAGAATACGAAAGCGGATTATGTAAAAGATGAGGGGGTTTTAATATATAAATTCGAATTTGGGCTGATCATTTTTATCGGTTGTGGTCATCGTGGGTTGATTGATATCGTACGTCATTGCCAGAATATAACCGGAATAAATCATATTCATGCCATTTTCGGTGGTTTTCATCTGCGCTGTGCGTCACCCCTTAGGCTCTGGAAGGTAAGACAGTTTCTACACCTTCACAAACCAGATAAAATAATGGGTTGTCATTGTAATGGGTCCGCTTGATGACGGAAAGAACGCCAGCTAGCCGGATCCGCCGGGATGTAAGGCCCGGCGGATCCGGCTGCACTCAGAAATACGCACTCCAGAAGCAGGAGACCGGCATGGCGAGCACCAGGGAAGGCAGCATGCCTGCCACCGGAAAAACCTTGATGCCGGCGATGCGCAGACCGGTAGCCACCATCAGGACACCGCCCACGGCCGAGAAATCAGCCTGCATGTCCGGAGTCGTCATCGGGAGAATGAACACCGCGCTCCAGGCCAGCGCCAGCTGAATAATGAGCTGAGGAACCGCAACCAGCGCCACGGCATAGCCGAGGGTGGTCGCAAAAATCAGTGCTGTAAGCAAATCCAGAAACGCTTTGGCGATCAGCACGCTGTTGTCGCCCGTCATGCCTTCATGCATGGCACCAAAAATCCCGGTGCCGCTGGCGCAGAAGAGCACGATGATCGCGACGTATTTTTGCAGAAATTCGGTCCGGGAGTCGGCGTCGCCCGGATCTTCTCTGACCACGAGCGCGACCAGCCCGCGGGCTTTCTCACCCAGATAGCCGATGCCTTTCTCCAGGTAGCAGAGCTCACCCAGCAGCGTGCCGAGCAGGACGGACAGTACCATCACCGGCATGTGGCTCACGTGGGTGACCAGCACGATCCCCATGCACAGCGAGGCTGCCCCAAAAATCAGGGGCATGGAGACGCGCAGCCGCTCGGGCAGGCGGGCGCTGATAATGGCACCGGCCAGTCCGCCGATTACCACGGCGGACCCGTTAATCCAGGGACCTGTGATCATAATGATTTTCTCCTGTTATCAGTTGATGCGTTTCCCCCCACCTGGGCAGAGAGTCGCAGGTCAGACCCAGCAGACTGAGCGCCCGCGCCACGCTGTGCGCGATAATATCTTCGCTGCCGGTGGGACGGGCATACCAGGCCGGGACCGGGGGGAAAATAATGCCGCCGCTTTCCGTCACCTGGAGCATGTTGCGCAGGTGTCCGGCATGCAGCGGCGTCTCGCGGACCATCAGCACCAGCCTGCGACGCTCTTTCAGGGTCACGTCTGCCGCCCGCGTCAGCAGGTTACTGCCAAGGCCGGTTGCCACGGCCGCAAGGGTGTGCATGGAGCAGGGGGCGATCAGCATGCCAGCCGCCGGAAATGAACCGCTGGCAATGGCGGCCCCCACATCGCCAATGTCATACGTCACATCCGCGAGCGCGGCGACCGCCTCTTCCGTCAGGGTGGTTTCATGACGGCGGTTCAGCTGCGCGGCGGGGGGAGATGACCAGGTGGCTTTCTACCTGAAGTGTCCTGAGCGCCCGCAGGGCCGCCACGCCGTAGCCAAACCCGGATGCGCCGCTGATGCCAATGATGATGCGTGCCGGTGGCGATGCCGCTGTGCTGGACATCGTGCCCCCTTAACGCCGTACGCCGTCGGGCAGAAAACGCCGGATATCCACGTCCATAAACGCGCTGCGACGGAAGGCGTCTTTCATGCTGAAGGGCACCGTGCAGTCAAAAATGGTTTTACAGGCAATGCCGTGGTCGCGAACGGAATAGCTGAATGCCGGGTCGGAAGACGGATCCAGAGGGTGACAGCGGACACCCGGAATAAAGACGGTGCTGACATCCCCCTGGTAGCGTGTGGTCATGGCCCAGATCACATCGCTGAGATCGAAAATGTCCACATCCTCATCCACCAGCATCACATGCTTGAGCTCGGAAAAGGCCGAGAAGGCCAGCAGGGCGGCCTGGCGCTGACGGCCCTCATCGCTGGCCTGACGTTTGTGCACCTGGATGACCGCCAGGTATTTGCCGGTGCCGGGGGACGGGCAGTGCACGTTCAGGACAAAGCCGGGCAGGGCACGTTCAACCAGCTGCAGAATACTGGCTTCGGTGGGGATCCCCGCCATGTTGGTGTGCTCGTCGCTGGGGCCGATGCACGTCTGCAGGATCGGATGGCGGCGGTGGGTGATGGCTTTCACTTTGATAACCGGCACCCGCGGCTGCGCCTTGCCGGTATACCCCGGGAATTCTGGCATGGCCTTCCCGCTGTTGGTATGCTGATCTTCCCTGACCCGGTAGTCCGGGAGCAGTTCGCCCTCAATCACCACTTCGGCACTGGCAATCGCGCGCGCCTTCACGGTCAGACAGTCCACCAGCTCCACGGGCTGCTGGCGCAGGCTGCCCGCCACCGAGAGCTCGTCATAGCCGATCGGGGTGGTGGGCGGTTCAAAACAGGCACCAATTTCGATGGACGGATCCACCCCGATACTGATGGAGATGGGCAGGGGCAGCCCGGCATTCTCTGCCTTCTGACGGAACGTATCCAGATGGCGTCCCGGGACGAAGTACATGGAAATCTCGTCCCGGCCCTGCACGCAGAGGCGGTGGATCGTGATGTCGTGTTCACCGGTTTGCGGATCGGCGGCATAGCACATCCCCAGCGTAAAATAGGGGCCCGCATCCTCCGGCGTATTGGTCGGGGCCGGGAGGATACTGAGTATGCTGAAATCCGGATCGGTGGCCAGGTGTACCACCTCCTGACAGACGGCATTTTCGGGGGGAATGACGACCGGCGGGACAGGATGGCTCACGGCGTCCCGGAGTAAAAAGGCCAGCTTCTCCGGCGTGCTGTGCAGCAGTCGGGCCACGCGTTTGCGGGAGGCCAGCAGACCAATCAGCACCCGCATATCGGTATAGCCTTTAATGGTGTTGAATAACATCGCCGGGCCGACACGGGTGGGGCGCATGACCGTCCCGTGCGCGCCGATATAGCGATAAACCCCCGAGAGCTCCGCGCTCGGGTCGACAGGTTCATCGGTTTCGATGAGTTCATTTTCATACTGGCTCAGCAGCGCCAGCGCACTACGCAGGTCGGTAACCTTGTGGATATGGGACATGAAGCATTTCTCCTGGCGTGGCCGGAAGACTCGTCTCCCGGCAGGATGATGCGGGGCCTCTGCCGGACCGGCAGAACACTCCTTGACACCTGATAGTGTGCGAGGCAACCGAAATTCTGGTCCAATCACATTTCTCCTTGTTTATATGTGGGATTGTTATGGGAAGAACGGTCAGGGGGGAAAGGGTGGACTATCGGTATCTGCACGCGTTTGTGGTGCTGGCCGGGGAACTGCATTTCGGTAACGCCGCACGACGACTCCATATCACACAGCCGGCATTAAGCCGCCAGATCCGGGTGTTGGAAACGCACCTCGGCATGCCGCTGTTTATCCGTGACCGGTGCCATGTGGTCCTGAGCTCGGAGGGAAGGCGTCTGGCTGAGGCCGCCCGGATCTCCGTCAGCCACTACGAGAAACTGATGTCGCGGGCACGCAGCCTGCGGGAAGGGTTCAGCGGTCAGCTCAAGCTGGGGTATGTGGGCTCGGCGATCCTCGATCCGGCGCTCACGTGCCTGACCAGCGGATACCGCAGGACCCAGCCGGATGTGGAGATCGTCATTGAGGAGCATAATGTCAGCGATCAGCTTACCCTGCTGCTCGATCATGAACTGGACGTGGGGCTGATCCGTTCCCCCGTGCCACGTTAAGCCGGCCTGAACTACCTCAATATTGCCACCCGGCCACTGATCGCGGCCGTGCCTCACACCCATCCGCAGGCTGCCGTTGAACGCATTGCGCTGGCGTCACTGGCCGGGGATACCTTCATGATACAGCAGGATCCGCCCGGCGTGGGTCTCGGCTGGTCTGCCTTGCACGCCTGCGATCAGGCCCGCTTTGTCCCGCAAAAAATTCACTATACCCGGGATGTGGCGGTGGCCATCGGTATGGTATCCCTGGGGATCGGGGTCACCCTCGTACCGGAAACACAGCGCTCGGTCACGCTGCCGAATGTCTGTTATTGTTCCCTGGAGGATGCCGGGGCGGTAACGACCCTGACGCTGTGTTGGCCAAAATCCCGCAAAAGCCGCGAGCTGGTAGAATTCATTCGCTATATCACCCCCGATGTACTTGCCACGATGACGCCGCCACCGGCGGCGGCCCGTACCGCTTTCGGCCGTTCTCACCCCGCTAAGTGAGCGGGGGTGGCGACATGCGGCTGGATTTTTTCATCAGGCAACTCAGCCGAGTCAGCACTCCGGACCTGAAAATGGGGACGAGTGTCGGCGGCAGGCAGCACGCCGCCCTGAGGGACGGTCTGTGCCGCTGTAAACAGTGAGAATGCCAGCAGGAGACCGGCATAAAGGCTACGGTGTATCATCATAACGCTGCTCCCGTCGGTGTGAACCGACCGGGAGCATAGCCGATCGTGTGTTGAGATCGGTTTTGTCACGTTAAACCTTTCAGGGATTTTGTTGGATCCCGGTAAACCGTTTTTCAGCGCGTTTCCGTGAGTATCCGGGTGCATGCCGGAATACAGACCTGTATTGCCCCTCTTCTGGCAACTTTCTTAAATGCGTTTTCAGTATTTCTGCACCCACCCGCTCCGCAGGCACGTATCATTTTCTCAGCACAGCGAGGAGGGGAAAAATGAAAGAGGGCTTCTACTGGATCCGGCATAACGGCGTGGTGCAGGTGGCTTATTACAGTCACGGCATGACTGACGATCTTGAGACGGGACAGACCATTCACGGTGTCTGGCATTTGACGCAGGGGGACGCCCGTTGTGACAACGGAGAAGCGGAGATCCTCGCGGGACCCCTTTCTCCCCCCGTTCCCTGAAAAGAGATAGTTCCCTGAATGTATGGCATTTCCTCCTTTCTGCACTTCGCTTCAGCCCATCTGACGGAAGGGGCCCTGAATGAGACTGTGCTTTTCACTGACAGCGTGCACGCTGTCAGCCTCTGCCTGGCTGCTCTCTGAGCGGGCGATTGTAGCACAGGCATAAATCATTGACCCCGGGAATCAATAGCACGTAAAGTATTTCCGTGGTGAATCCTTTCTGTGCAAAAGGGCGTTCCAGTCCACTGCTCTCTGCAGGTATGCGCGCGTCTTTACTGACTGGGGTAGAGGCACCGGGAGGCACCCGGCACCATGAAAACAACACTACTGGTCTGGAATTCCTTGAGAGCCTGCCTGAAAAGCAGGCCTTTTTTTTTATCTGCTGCTACGCTTTGACAGGTGGGAAAACTTATCTGACCGCAGGTTCTTCTGAACCTCAGTAAATCAGCCGATACAGCCTCACCCGGGAGGAAAGGTCAACTCACACCTACCTTATACATAGTCAACTTATTCGCCCGCCCGCAAAAGCGGGCTTTTTTTCTGCTCCATGCCGCTCATGACCGGTTGCATAACCTGTGATATGGCGTCATCCCTTTCTTATCCGTCGTACGGTATTAGATTAATTGCTGCACACAGTGAAGCTTTGAACGCTCTTAAGCATGTATACACTTCCATCGAACGCGGATCCTTTTGTCCGGCCAGAGCCTGAATAATGCCGGTGATAGAGCATGTGCATGATATAGCTGTGGCGGAACGTATGCGGCGTCACCGGAATAGAAAAATGCACACCGTCTTCTCCGGCCCGCTTCACCATCTGCTTCAGCCAGTTGCGCATGGTTTTATCGGTGACGGTCCATAGCGGCTCGCGCCGACGAGGCCGCGTGGTCACCATCCAGCTATCCATCAGCCGCACAAAATTTCCGTCCGTCAGCGGGACAAGTCGAACCTCATCTTTTGGCGGGTGCCCGCGTCGTGCGCGCATCTTTTCTGACAGAACCCGTACAAAGGGTCTTAACCCGTCCAGATCAAACAACCCCGGGGTAAGAGTTCGTGCTTCCCCTGTACGAATGCCGGTGTTCCACATGGTGGCATACAGCATGTGGTGGCGCTGCTCGGGCATATAGAAGAGGAGGGCGCTCACTTCAGGTGCCAGCAGGTAGGTCGGTGTGGCTTCAGTTGAGGTGGCCATCCGGCGGAGTGCAACCGCAGTTGCAAAATCAACTCCCGGGGAGATCGGCATCAGGGAGACGCGTTCTGGTTAATTCTGCAGAGGAATGATGTTATTCATCGGCTCATTTTCATGTAGCGCACGCACTGTTTATGAATACAGTTATTCTGAACTGCAGGGCATGAGCCTTCCATCACAATAAGTCGCAGCGGAAGGATCCTTTTGTTGTCTTATCCTGCATTATTGCGGGAAAAACCAAACATATAAAGAATCACTTTTCGCCCCTGATCCACCACGAAGCCAGTAATGCCGAGGCCTGAGGGGGATTTTTAGGTTTTTTGGGAGAAATGGAGTAATGCCAGGACAAACGACAGCCGAGAAAAAGCGAAGAAACATGAACGGGGAAGTTGCACGACGCAAAATCTGGCCTGGTACATCGTCAGTCAATTCGTACTGGCACCTATCGATTTCCTTTCAGCATTGCGACCGCATCACCCTCAGGCATCTGGAACTGCACCCGGTGCCGGGCTGCCACATCCAGCGCAAACACCTTCGTATACACCTCCGTCGAGCTGATGCTCTTATGTCCCATCAGGCTCTGCAGCACCTTCAGTGGAATACCGGCATACAGCATGTGCATGGCGTAGCTGTGACGGAACGTGTGCGGGGTCACCGGTACAGAAAATGTCACACCGTCGGCAGCAGCCGCATCAACTGCTTCATTTATCCAGGTCCTGACCGTCCTGTCTGTGATTTCCCAGATCCGTGCCTTCTCGGTTCTGCCGGTGCGTTTATTACGGCGCTCCAGCGGAATTTTCAGCGTGGCCACCATCATCTCCAGCTGGCTGACATACTGCGGATCAGACAGCGGTACCAGCCGGTGAGCCTGACTGCCGGCGGGCGCACGGCCGGCTGTTCTGGCGGCTTTTTCGGTCCGCTGTTTGAGTGTGGCCAGCTGCACGAACGGGTAGGGCGGCGCCAGAGAAAAATCACTCCGGGTCAGGGCCAGCGCCTCGTTAATGCGCGCGCCGGTGTTCCAGAGGGTGGCCAGCAGCATCTTACGGTGCAAATCGGGCACATAGTGAAGCAGGGCGCTCACCTCCGGCGCCAGCAGGTATTTCGGCAGTTCGTCCTGAACCAGTGCCATCTGACGCAGGGCCAGCGCCGCCGGATAGTCGATAGAAACAGGTAACTGAGCACCTGTGGCCGAATACCCTCCCAGGGTTACGAGTCCGGTCATCAGGATGATTCTCCGCCCGGGGATATGCGCAGTGCTGCCGCAATGATTTCCCGGTTCTCTTCATTACGCCAGTTACCGAAATAATCCACTTCCAGACGCAGGGAATGGTCTGCAGCCTCTATCAGATCCGACACTTTCTGCAGGGCGCTCTGCAGCTGCTGCGCTGATATCACTCGTGGTACATCAAACTCATCCACGCCGTTGCGGTGTACCAGATCGTTTCGCCAGTCTGCGATGATACTCAGCGGCTTAGTTGGCCAGACGGGCGGGATGTGCAGCACGGTCCCGAAATAACGCTCAATGGTTTTCACGTTATGAAACGTCATCCGGGAAACAAAATTCTGCGCCGCAGGCCGGAACAGAGAAAGATCCATGTCACGCGCAGCATGTTTTACCGGATTTTTGATTTTATCGGACTTCATATAAAACTCATCCCTGAACCGTGTAAGGGGCCAGTCATGTTCCAGCAGAGCTCTGGCGCAGTACATCAGGTACGCCTCCATGACAGTCACTGCATGGACGAAAGACATCCTGTACACCAGTTCAGGCTGCTTTTCATCAAGCAGGGCATGGAGCTTCTTCAGCTCCTGGCTGGCGTGCAGGTAACGCTGATGAACATTGTTCAGGGAAGCCACAAACAGCCCGTGTTCATGATCCCACTGAGCCTGATCGGCGAGATACTCCTGTTCCCAGCAGTACAGGTTAGCGGCCAGTTCCCATTCTTCAGAGCCGGGGACAACATCCGGATAATTTTCCGCAAGCCATTTATCAAATCGTTCAGATTCAATATCCATCATCTGATCTTTCATGCTTCCCATAATGCATGTCCCCTTCTGTGTGGTTTGTAAATGAAATGTCCAGCCGGTCATACAGACGCAGCGCCTCCACGGAACGGCTCAAAGGCCTGCATGGCGTCCGCCCTGGAGGCCAGCTCGGTACAGTCCCCGCGTTGCGGGTCGATCTCTTCATCTGTGGCCTCGTTATACCGCATACGCAGCCGCCATCCCGTCACGGGAGGCGCGTTCTGTATGGCCAGCACCATCCCTTCCGGCGACAGCAGTTCACGCAGCGTGTAGCAGGCGCCAATCCGGGTCGAATCCCGCAGCCACATCACGGGGTACTCACCGATAATTAACGTGTCCAAATCGAAGTAAAGAATATCATCCTGGATCAAATCCGGGTTGAACAGTTCCATTTTAGCGAACCAGCCAGGCCAGTCGTGGCGTAATGGCACTGTTTTAACATCGGGTATAGTTACGTCTGAAAGACAGACTGACGCCAGTCCATGAAACTGCGCATGCAAGCGCTGTACATGTTCCGGACAATATTCACCGCCGGATTTCATTACTGTTGCGATAATTGCCATCTGACCTATATGAACGCATCCCGTTTGCAAGGCTTTCGTAGTGTTGACGCTGACGGTAGGTTGCAGCTCTATATCCGGCCTTGTAGCTGCGGGACTCGATGAGATTCGCTGACTCACGCCTTATTCTCCTGACGAGCTTTAAGCGCAAGACCAGCTCCAGGTTTAGTGAGCCCCGGTCTTACCTGTCGTTATCATCACTACGGTTGCCCACGCAACCTTTCAGCATTCACCCTTCTGTTAAAAGAGTTAATGTTTTGTCAGCACGGGTCGTTTAGCACGGCCTGATGCTAACGTGTTTTTTTGTCGTATTTTCGGTCATGGGCCACCAGGGCCCACACCGTACACGCAATCTTGTTGGTCGTCCCCACCACTGCGACGCTGATCGGCCATCTTTTCAGCAGTTCCGTCACCCACGGATTTGGATCTTTTGCCAACAACTATAGGCATCGCCGCGCTTACTGATACCCAGAAGCCGTACTTTGCCGCCAGTGCCTGTTTGTTTTGGCACCAGGCCAATGTAGGCCACAAACTCTCGCCCTGAGCGGAAGGTTCCTGCATCGTCCAAAATGGCGATCGCTGCTGTGGTGACCTGCGGGCCGCCCCCTGGGATATCGACGCCAACAGGGGTATATTTCATCTCGTGGATCCTCCAGTTATCAGGGAGTTTTATGCATCCCATATTGGGCACCATGATGCCGGAAGTCTGCGGGGATCCACACCTACCTGCTGACCCCTTCGCCGCTCTCAAATGGGTGGGATGTGTTCATCGCATTCTCCCCGTATTTTTTCATCCCGCGAAATGCCGATGGTGATAACGGCATACTCTTGCGGTTCATGAGGAAGACGATGATATTTCAACGGCATACGTCCAATGCTGATTTTATTTTTAAATTTGTTGATGACGGTATAGAAAACCGCTTCATCCGTACCACCATACATATCCCCCTGATTTATCCAGGCGTTGCAGAGTGCTTTCGTCAGACAGGTGATTCCAGCCCATGACGGAAACGAGCCATGCACGGCCCGGCACCGTAGAGTGTGGGCGCAGCAACAGGTCTTCACTGAAGGTCATCAGCATAAGTGGAAACTGGTGCATATAGCTGTCGACATCGAGCCAGACGATTGAGAGATAAATATCCAGCATCTGGCGAATAAAATGCTCCTTGATGCAGGTATTAACCGCAGCCAGTCAGCTCCCTGCTCTTAAGACGGATATCGTGTTTAAGCCCCATGGCTTCAATTTGTGAAGCAAGGCGCAATGCTAGCTGTGGATATATCCCGTTGTCGGTAAAAAATGAAACAAAAACGGGCTCAGCCATTCAGCCAATCCTCCAGTGATTGCTGCTGGAGGCCGGGGAGGAATCCACAGCTGACAACATTAATCTGGTTCAGGGCGCTGGCGAACAAAAGCGGCAGATGAGATAGATTATGTGGATGACCACCTTCAATACGGGGATCGCTGGAACCATCAACTCCCACCAGTGCAATCTTAGTGAAACCAAGGTGATAAGCAAGTCCCAGCGCACCATAAGCGCTGTTACCGGAATGAATATACCCCGGTCGATCACTAAGCCCCTTCACTGCAGACCAACGCCAGAGCCACCACTCTGGTGAATTGTGGCGGATAGGTTCTCTACCGCGCTTTGATATACGTTCAAACCTGTCGACATGAGGTGGCAGAACAATACTTTCCGGCACGGCGGCAGTGTAACGAACACCTGGCAAAGGGTTATGCATCCGATGGAGATTTGCGGAGCTGGGATCGAGTGTGAAAAAGTAGTCGGCGCGCGTCAGCCAATCAATGGCGCCATTGACAGCGATAATTGTCACTTCATTCGGTGGTTCAAATCCGCGGGCAGAGGGTCCCGAACCCACAATTACAGCACGGTGGCTATTTCCGTGGTTTATCTTCTTAAGCATGTCAGCGATATACTCCGTGAGCATTTAATGATATGGGTATTTCTCAGGGTATTATCCACCCGCGCACCCGCGCGAACTCAGCACCAATTCAAGTTAAGCGCAATGACCTGATAGCCGTAATCTGCCACCAGTTAACAGTAGTTTGCAGCGAGCGACACAAGTAAACGTTTTTGCCATGATGGCCACCGGGATAAACATTATCGTAACCTATCGGAGGTGAGGTGCTACAGTAATGCTTACATTGCGGCAACCAACAGGCTAACACTGAGAGAAACACGAAACCCATCAGTCAAGCATTCTGAGACTATTCAACATCAACGACGTGCCACACAGCAAAACAAGAACAAATCTAGATACAACCCAAAGAGCCATACACCGCCTCCATTTAAATGTCATTAGTTCTTAACCCAGACACCACGCAAAAAACGTAGCTATAGGTACGGTTGCGAGATAAAAAATCAGTATCAAAAACCTAAACCTGAAAACAAAATTCACTGATGCTATTATTTTTCTGAATTCTTCAATGTTGTATCAACAACCATGAATAATATAACAAATAGTGAATCGCCACGGGTTTAACAGACACCTCGGAGTCATTTT
>Ga0209281_1000637_pt1 | contig 38445 bp, 29 predicted proteins | sample MedtruBG_FD_187514 | JGI IMG/M metagenome (GOLD analysis project Ga0209281, IMG submission 187514) | Root nodule microbial communities of legume samples collected from California, USA - Medicago truncatula BG (SPAdes) (version 2) | ecosystem: Host-associated > Plants > Roots > Nodule | place... | reverse complement strand
TCGGCTTCAACGTGCGTGCCGATGCCGGCGCGCGCAAGATCGTCGAGCAGGAAGGTCTGGATATGCGTTACTACAACGTGATCTACGACATCATCGAAGACGTCAAGAAAGCCCTGACCGGTATGCTCGGCAGCGATGTTCGCGAGAACATCCTGGGTATCGCCGAAGTGCGTGACGTGTTCCGTTCGCCGAAGTTTGGCGCGATCGCCGGTTGCATGGTTATCGAAGGTGTTGTGCACCGTAACCGTCCGATCCGTGTACTGCGTGAAGACATCGTTATCTTCGAAGGCGAGCTGGAATCCCTGCGCCGCTTCAAGGATGACGCTTCCGAAGTACGTGCCGGCATGGAATGCGGTATCGGCGTGAAGAGCTACAACGACGTCAAGGTCGGTGACAAGATCGAAGTCTTCGAGAAGGTGCAGGTTGCTCGCAGCCTCTAATTCGCGCACTTCAGGAGCCGTGACGGGTCGTCGCATGCAAATGCGCAGCTCGTCACCAGGACTCTAAACGCAACGCCCGGTCTGGCTTTTGTCAGGCCGGGCGTTTGCCGCTTTCAGACCTCACGGGTTTCACCGTGGGGCAGTAACAGGTAACAAGACATGGCAAAAGAATATAGCCGTACCCAACGCATCGGCGATCAGATGCAGCGCGAGCTTGCACAACTGATCCGTCGTGAAGTCAAAGACCCGCGCGTCGGCCTGGTCACCATTACCGCAGTGGAAGTCAGCCGTGACGTCGGTCACGCCAAGATCTTCATCACCGTGATGGGGCAGGACAGCGCCGAAGAAATTGCACAAAGCATCAAGGTGCTCAACTCCGCCGCCGGTTTCCTGCGTATGCAGCTGGCTCGCGAGATGAAACTGCGCAGCGTTCCACAGCTGCACTTCCACTACGACGAAAGCGTCGTGCGTGGTGCGCATCTGTCGGCATTGATCGAGCGCGCAGTGGCTGAAGACAATCAGCATCCGGTTGCGGCAGAAGCCGAAGACACCAAGGAGTAATCGGTGGCTCAGGTCAAACGTATCCGTCGTAACGTCAGCGGCATTATCCTTCTCGACAAGCCGCTGGGGTTCACCTCCAACGCGGCCTTGCAGAAAGTTCGCTGGTTGCTGAACGCCGAAAAGGCAGGTCATACCGGCAGTCTCGATCCCTTGGCCACCGGCGTGTTGCCGCTGTGCTTTGGCGAGGCCACCAAGTTCTCACAATACCTGCTCGACTCCGACAAGGGTTATGAAACCCTGGCGCAACTGGGCAAGACCACCACCACGGCGGATGCCGAGGGTGAAGTTTTGCAGGAACGCCCGGTGACCGTTGGTCGCCCCGATATCGAGGCTGTACTGCCGAAATTTCGTGGGCAAATCAGTCAGATACCGCCGATGTACTCGGCGCTCAAGCGTGATGGCCAGCCGCTGTACAAGCTGGCTCGTGCAGGCGAAGTAGTGGAGCGCGAACCGCGTTCTGTTACTATTACGCGCTTGGAATTACTGGCCTTCGAAGGTGATACTGCGCGGCTGGCGGTGGATTGCACTAAAGGCACCTATATCCGCACCCTGGTGGAGGATATCGGTGAGCAACTCGGTTGTGGCGCTTACGTTGCAGAACTGCGACGTACCCAGGCCGGGCCATTCACCCTGGCGCAGACGGTTACCCTCGAAGAGCTGGAAGCGGTACATGCCGAAGGCGGCAACGAAGCGGTCGATCGCTTCCTGATGCCATCGGACAGCGGCCTGCTGGATTGGCCACTGTTGCAGTTCTCGGAAGCGAGTGCGTTCTACTGGCTCAACGGCCAGCCGGTACGTGCCCCGGATGCTCCGAAGTTCGGCATGGTGCGGGTACAGGATCACAATGGTCGCTTCATCGGTATCGGTGAAGTGAGCGAAGACGGGCGCATCGCGCCGCGTCGACTGATTCGGTCAGAATGACCGAAACCAGTCTGTGTAACAGCAGGCTGGCGAGGGTGGCTGTCAACAGGCACGGTCACTACTCATTTTTAGATACAGGGATTTGTCCCTGGCCTGTTGAAACTGTTTTTCGACAAACAGTTTCCTGATAAAAGGATTGCCTCATGGCTCTCGACGTTCAAGAAAAAGCTCAAATCGTAGCTGACTACCAGCAAGCTGTTGGTGACACCGGTTCGCCAGAAGTGCAAGTTGCACTGCTGACCGCCAACATCAACAAACTGCAAGGTCACTTCAAGGCCAACGGTAAAGACCACCACTCCCGTCGTGGTCTGATCCGCATGGTTAACCAGCGTCGTAAGCTGCTGGACTACCTGAAAGGCAAGGATCTGGGTCGCTATCAGACTCTGATCGGTCGCCTGGGTCTGCGTCGCTAATAAGCGATTGCGCTAGAGGTTGGTTGTCTGTCGTGCACCAGCGGGTTTCCCGTTGGCGCATGGCAGGCTCCCAGCCTCAAGTTTTATCTGGATACCTGCTTTGCCTGAGTAGCACCTGGACAAACCGGTCGGGCCGACTCCCGACATTGCCCAAGAATTTCGCAAGAAACCAGTTCCCCCAAGAGCCACAAAGAAGGTAGGACACCGTGAACCCGGTAATCAAAAAATTCCAGTTCGGTCAGTCGACCGTTACCCTCGAGACTGGCCGTATCGCCCGTCAGGCCTCCGGCGCAGTATTGGTCACCGTTGACGACGACGTCAGCGTATTGGTGACCGTAGTCGGTGCAAAACAAGCCGATCCAGGCAAGGGCTTCTTCCCTCTGTCTGTTCACTACCAGGAAAAGACTTACGCTGCCGGTAAGATCCCTGGCGGTTTCTTCAAGCGCGAAGGCCGTCCTTCCGAGAAAGAAACCCTGACTTCCCGACTGATCGACCGTCCGATCCGTCCGCTGTTCCCCGAAGGCTTCATGAACGAAGTGCAGGTTGTCTGCACCGTCGTTTCCACCAGCAAGAAGACCGATCCGGACATCGCTGCGATGATCGGTACCTCGGCTGCTCTGGCAATCTCCGGCATTCCTTTCGATGGCCCGATCGGCGCTGCCCGCGTTGCCTTCCACGAAAGCACCGGCTACCTGCTGAACCCGACCTACGAGCAACAGGCTGCCTCGAGCCTGGACATGGTCGTTGCCGGTACTTCGGACGCCGTGCTGATGGTTGAATCGGAAGCCAAAGAGCTGACCGAAGACCAGATGCTGGGCGCGGTACTGTTTGCTCACGACGAGTTCCAGGTTGTGATCAACGCCGTCAAGGAACTGGCCGCTGAAGCTGCCAAGCCGACCTGGACCTGGGCACCTGCGCCAGAAGCCACCGAACTGCTGGGCGCTATCCGTGCCGAGTTCGGCGAAGCGATCTCCCAGGCCTACACCATCACCGTCAAGGCCGACCGTTACGCTCGCCTGGGCGAGTTGAAGGACCAGGTCGTTGCCAAGCTGTCCGGTGAAGAAGGCCAGCCTTCTTCCAGCGAAGTCAAAGCGGCTTTCGGCGAAATCGAATACCGCACCGTTCGCGAAAACATCGTTAACGGCAAGCCACGTATCGACGGTCGCGACACCAAGACCGTACGTCCGTTGAACATCGAAGTCGGTGTTCTGCCAAAGACCCACGGTTCGGCTCTGTTCACTCGTGGCGAAACCCAGGCTCTGGTCGTTGCAACACTGGGTACTGCCCGTGACGCACAACTGCTGGACACCCTGGAAGGCGAGAAAAAAGACCCGTTCATGCTGCACTACAACTTCCCTCCGTTCTCGGTAGGCGAGTGTGGTCGCATGGGTGGTGCTGGTCGTCGCGAAATCGGTCACGGCCGTCTGGCCCGTCGTTCGGTTTCGGCCATGCTGCCTGCCGCTGACGTGTTCCCGTACACCATCCGTGTTGTGTCGGAAATCACCGAATCCAACGGTTCGAGCTCGATGGCTTCCGTTTGTGGCGCTTCCCTGGCCCTGATGGACGCTGGTGTGCCAATGAAGGCGCCGGTTGCCGGTATCGCCATGGGTCTGGTTAAAGAAGGCGAGAAATTCGCCGTCCTGACCGACATCCTGGGTGACGAAGACCACCTGGGCGACATGGACTTCAAGGTAGCGGGTACCGCCAAAGGCGTCACCGCGCTGCAGATGGACATCAAGATCAAGGGCATCACCGAAGAGATCATGGAAATCGCTCTGGGCCAAGCCCTGGAAGCGCGCCTGAACATCCTCGGCCAGATGAACCAGATCATTGGCCAGTCGCGTACCGAATTGTCGGCCAACGCTCCGACCATGATCGCGATGAAGATCGACACCGACAAAATCCGTGACGTCATCGGTAAAGGCGGCGCGACCATTCGTGCGATCTGTGAAGAAACCAAGGCTTCGATCGACATCGAAGACGACGGTTCGATCAAGATCTTCGGCGAAACCAAGGAAGCGGCGGAAGCTGCTCGTCAGCGCGTTCTGGGCATCACCGCTGAAGCCGAGATCGGCAAGATCTATGTCGGTAAGGTTGAACGCATCGTCGACTTCGGCGCATTCGTCAACATCCTGCCGGGCAAGGACGGTCTGGTTCACATCTCCATGCTGAGCGATGCTCGCGTTGAGAAAGTGACCGACATCCTCAAAGAAGGCCAGGAAGTGGAAGTACTGGTACTGGACGTGGACAACCGCGGCCGTATCAAGCTGTCCATCAAAGACGTGGCGGCAGCCAAGGCTTCGGGCGTTTAATCACGCCTCACGCCTGACCGCTTCAACGTTATAAAAAATGCCCCGCAGTGAAAGCTGCGGGGCATTTTTTTGTCTGCAGGAAATTGAGACGTTCCGGAAGTTGCCTGCCCCTGAAGTCAGTGCTAGGTTTAGCCCACCGCCCGTGTAGCTCAGCCGGTAGAGCAGCGCACTCGTAACGCGAAGGTCGCAGGTTCGATTCCTGTCTCGGGCACCAGCAACACTTGTTTTCAGATGATCCCGAATGGTTCTGAAGGCCAGAAAAACCATGCTTGATACGGTTTTTTTGCGTCAGAGAGATCCTTGATGATCCAGATCCATCTTCCATTCCCCAGATCAACGAGAACGCCATGACAATAAAAGAATTGACCCAAGAAGCCCGACACGAAGAAGCACTGAAAAAGTACGTGCTGGATGTGCCGGATCTGATGGAGGAGATCAAGGACCTGAGTTCCGATGATCAGAAAGACCAGATTCAATGGGCTTTCGAGGACGAGGCGGAAGCCCAGGGCCTGCAGCCGTGGGAGCTGACGCTCAAGTACACCTCAACGCCGGAAGAATACGAAGCAGAACGCCTGAAGCTGCACAAAGAAGCGGCCGAGGTGTTGGGCGTCGAGTGGGAAGAGTACTGCGAGATGAACAATCTGGTGGTCTGACAAAAAACGCCAGCCTTGAAGAGGCTGGCGTTTTTCATGCGGCGCGGCGCGATCAGAGGCTCAGTCGCATCGACAGGTCTACCGCCTTCACATCCTTGGTCATCGCACCAATCGAAATATAATCCACCCCGGTTTCGGCGATGGGCAGCAACGTATTTTCGTTGATCCCGCCGCTGGCCTCCAGCTTGGCCTTGCCGGCGTTCAGGCGCACGGCTTCGCGCATGTCGTCCAGGCTCAGTTCGTCGAGCATGATGATGTCGGCACCGGCCGCCAGCGCTTCTTTCAATTCATCCAGGCTTTCCACTTCAATCTCGACCGGTTTGCCCGGGGCGATCTTGTGCGCGGCGGCGATGGCCTGCGCGATGCCGCCGCTGGCGGCGATGTGGTTTTCCTTGATCAGGAAGGCGTCATACAGGCCGATGCGGTGGTTATGGCAACCGCCGCAGGTTACGGCGTACTTTTGCGCCAGGCGCAGCCCCGGCAGTGTTTTGCGGGTGTCCAGCAGCTTGACCTGAGTCTCGGCCACGAAGTCCGCCAGGTATTGCGCACGGGTCGCCACGCCGGAGAGCAGTTGCAAGAAGTTGAGGGCGCTGCGTTCGCCGGTCAGCAGCGAACGTGCAGGGCCTTCGAGGTGGAACAGCACCTGATTGGGTGTCACCCGTTCACCGTCGGCAACCTGCCAGTGCACCGCCACCCGTGGGTCCAGTTGCCGAAACACGTTATCCACCCAGGCGGTGCCGCTGATGACGGCCGCATCGCGGGTAATGATGGTGGCTTTGGCCAGGCGTTCGGCCGGGATCAACTGTGCGGTGATGTCGCCGCTGCCGATGTCTTCACGCAACGCACGGCGCACGTTGGCTTCGATTTCGGCGGTCAGATCGGCGAGACGTAGATTCGGCATAACGGACTCCACAAACAAAGTGGCTCGATTATAGGGCCATGGCACGGACCAACCCAAGGCATCAGAGCGTTACGTTGGCACTGGCGCCTGCATTTGGTCGAATCCCTGCCGTTGTCGCGTTGTTCATTGTTGCCGAGCAAACGCCTGTTTGAGAGCTGATGCAGAGTTTTCTGGCGCAAAGGGGAGCTTTTCAAGATAATCCGCCTTGTATTTGACGTCATGAGTTTGACGAGTCGAAGCAAAACCGTTCCTGGGAGACCGAATGCACAACGACGGGAATGTAGTGCCTTTGCACAAGGCAACTACCGACCAGGTGGCTCACTCGCCACTCGCCCGCCTGCCGGCGATTCTTCTCCAGGTTCGCGACAAGGCCGCGCAACAGCTGCGGCACGGATTGCAGGCGTTGTTCGATAACGCCGACGACACCCTCTTCGAAATGGCCGACCGCGCCCACTGTGACGTCGAACAGAACATCTTCTTTCAAGCGATGCGCGATTTGCGCCTCAAGCGCAAAAGCATCGAACGGGTTTTTCTCGAACAGTTTTTCGCCGCGTTTATCCGTCTCGCCCAATACGAAAGCGTGCTTGCGGCTTTGCCCCATGCCCTGGATGCCGATACCTCGACGGTGCAACCCGATGACGAGCGCGAGCGCACGGTCGCGGTGCAAGCGATGGTCAACCGGGTGCTGGACCGCGACGGTTTCGCCTTGGACCAATTGACGGCCCGGCTCTGTGCCTTGTTGGGCAAGGAGCCGGGCGATCTGCACAATCCCCTGGGTCCGGCGATGTTCTGCGAGTACTTTTTGCAAGCCGCACGCCAGTTGGGGCTGGAGATCAAGGTCAAGCTGATCATCCTCACTTTGTTTGAGCGCTATGTCCTCAGCGAGGTCGATCAGCTTTACGCAGAAGCCAATCAGTTGCTGCTCGCCATCGGTGTGTTGCCCGACCTGAAACCGGCCCCGGTGCGTCGCACCACGGACCGACCTGACCAAAGCGTCACGGGCGGACTGACCGACGAGGGCCCCGATCCGATTTCCACGCGAGATCTGTTGCGCCTGCTTTCGCACTTGCAGCAATACGTGCCGGCACCGGCGGCCGTCGATGATTTCGATCTGCGCAACCAACTCGAACTGTTGTTGACCCGGGTCAGCGTCAAAAGCGGCAGGTCGCGGGTTTTCGGGGAGGCCGATGAGGATGTGATCAACCTGGTCGCCCTGCTTTTCGAATGCATGCTCGATGATCGCAACCTGCCGGACTCCCTCAAGGCGCTGGTCGGCCGATTGCAGATTCCACTGGTCAAGGTGGCGCTGCTCGACAAGAGCTTCTTCAGCCGCAGCAGTCATCCGGCGCGACGTCTGCTCAACGAAATCGCCAACGCGGCCATGGAGCGGGGAGCCTGTGACGATCATGAGCGTGACAGCCTGTACGTACGCATCGACCAGGTCGTACAGCGCCTGTTGAATGACTTTGTCGATGACCCGGCGATATTTTCCGAATTGCTGGCTGATTTTCTCGCGGTTACCCAGGACGAGCGAAGCCGCATTGACCTGGCCCCGGAGCTGCGCAACGGCGTGGCGCGAATGCTTGACGATACCTTGCTGTTCGAGCGGGCACTGGAGTCGGTGATCGGCAACCTAAAGCGTCTCAATCGCGGCAAGTGATCGCGCCCCGGGGGATTATCGCGGCATACTGTGCCAATACTGTCGACATTGAAGGAATCGGTATGCAGTTGGACCCCGCGAGCGGTTGGATTCAGGGTGCGCATGTCTGCCCCTCACCCAACTTCAATGCGCGCCCCACAGGCGAAATTTCCCTGCTGGTGATCCATAACATCAGCCTGCCGCCGGCGCAGTTCGCCACCGGCAAGGTGCAGGAGTTTTTCCAGAATCGTCTGGATGTCACCGAACACCCCTATTTTGAAGGGATCGCGGATTTGCGGGTGTCGGCGCATTTTCTGATCGAGCGAGACGGTACTGTCACCCAGTTTGTTTCGTGCCTTGAGCGTGCGTGGCATGCGGGTGTCTCGTGCTTCGAGGGGCGGGAAACCTGTAACGATTTTTCCGTGGGCATCGAGCTCGAAGGCACGGATGATCTTCCGTTCACCGACGCGCAATACAGCGCGTTGACAGCCCTGACCCGCCAGTTGCAACAGGCGTTCACGGCAATCACCACAGAGCGCATCTGCGGGCACAGCGACATTGCACCGGGGCGCAAAACCGATCCAGGGCCGGCGTTCGACTGGGCACGCTATCGTGCCGCCCTGGCACAAGAGGAAGGACGATGAGTTTTCTGGTGTTGCTGTTGGCGGTGTGGATCGAGAAGTTCTCGGCCCTGCGCCATCGGGTTCAGCGTGACAATGGCTGGACACACGAGCTGAACAAGCTTGAAGCCAGCCCGCGACTTACGAACCGACCATGGCTGGTGCTGGCGGCACTGGTCTTGTTGCCGGTGGCGTTGCTGGCTTTGCTGCTGGTTGTCATCGAGCCGGTGGCCTATGGGTTGTTGGCGTTGCCAATTCATTTGCTGGTGGTGATCTACAGCCTGGGGCGCGGTGATCTGCTGGGCGATCTCGGGCCGTTCCGCGATGCCTGGCGTCGGGAGGACCTGCAAGCGGCGGCCCATGTCGCCAAGCGCGACCTGGATATCTGCGCAGACAATGGTGAACAGCTACTGGAGCAGGTCGAAGGGCATTTGCTGTGGGAGGCCTACCAGAGCTTTTTCGCGGTGATTTTCTGGTACTTCCTGTTGGGTCCGGTCGCGGCGCTGAGTTATCGCCTGCTGGCGCTGGCCGAAGAGCACGGGAAAACCCCGGCGGTGGTCGAGCGCGCCGGGCAACTGCGTCACGCCTTCGACTGGTTGCCGGTGCGCCTTCTGGCGGCGAGCCTGGCGTTGGTCGGCAATTTTGTCGCGGTCAGTCGGGTCATGCTGCATGAGCTGCTGAACTGGAATATCAGCGCCGCGCAATTGATCGTGAAAGTCGGGCTGGTGGCCGGTGAAATTCCGGCGCCGGTGGCTGGCGTGGAAGGTATCAACAATCTGGACCGTATCTGGGCGCTGCTGCTACGTGCGGCGGTGCTCTGGTATGCCGGGTTTGCGTTGTGGACGGTCCTGCATTAGTCCAGCAGTCAGAGCCATTGTGGCGAGGGAGCTTGCTCCCGCTGGGCGACGCAGTCGCCCCCCATTCAATTCAAGATCACTTGTCCGAAGTGTTTCGCCCTGTCGTTAACCTTAAGTTACAAAACCTCCTGCCGATTTAAGTTATACAGAGATAGCGTCGAATAGTGGCTATCTGCCGTCTGTCTGCGCCTGCCAATAAAAAAAATAAGAAATTGAAGGGAGACATCCAGTGAAGAGCTTGCTCTATCCCGCTGTCGCACTGATGAACCGCCTGAGCTTCGGCAAGAAGTTCAGCCTGATCAGCGTACTGTTCCTGGTGCCGATGCTGGTGACCAACTTCTATCTGGTGCGTGACTCCTACCGCGAATTCCAGGGCACGCGCATCGAACTGCAAAGTCTCGACCTGTTGGGCAGCAGCCTGGCGTTGCGGCGTGATCTGGAAACCCTGAACAACCTGGTTCAGATCAATGTCAGCCTCGGCCAATCCGGCAAGGCCGGCAATGTCGAATCGAAGATCAGCGCCCTTGAGCAGAGTATTCTGACTCGCCTGCAAGGGCTGGCGGCGATGACCAGCGACCCGGAGCAGGTCGCGGTGTTTGATGGCAAACGCGATGAAATGATCGCCGCGTTCAAGGCCCAGCAAACGGAAAACTCCCTGCAAAGCAAAAGTGCCCTGATCGGCAAGCTGGTGGGCAGCGCGCAGATTTTCAGCCAGCTCATCACTAATCAGTCCGGCCTCAGTCGCGACAACCAGAGCGACATGCGCCAGTTGAGTGAGCTCGTCACCCTCGTCACGCCACGAGTCACCCAGCTCCTGGGCGAAGGTCGGGCAATGGGGTCTTACTCGTTGGGGCAGGGGTTCATCAACTCGGCTTCGAGTACCCGTTTCGATGAGTTGCTGGCGCAGATTGAAAAGCTCCAGGCCGAGTATGGCCTGAAGTTGCAGGATGCCCTGGGTTCCAGCAAAGCCGCACGCGATAACCTGGCCGCTCAGGCCGATAGCAGCCGGGCATCCTTGAAGAAAGCCAGCGAGCTGTTCGAAGAACAAGTGGTCATGGCCGATACCCTCGACGCGCCGTGGCAGGGTTTTTACGATCAGGTCAGCGCCCTGATGGACCAGACCTACCAACTCAACGAAGCCACCCTGAAGTATCTGGGCCCGCAGTTGCAGCAACGCCTGGAGCAGAACCGCACGCACATGGTCTTGCAGGCCGTGGCGCTGTCAGTCGTGTTTGTGTTGATCTTTTATCTCTACGGCGCGTTCTACGTCTCGACCCGCACCACGCTCAAGCGCCTGGGCGCGGTGATGGACAAGGTGGCGGCCGGCGATATGACCGTGACCTTCAGCGCCCATAGCCGTGATGAGCTGGGGGAGTTGGGCGAGGTGTTCAACGGCACCGTGAAAAAAATCCATGACCTGATCGAGCGGGTGGGGCAGACCGTCAGTGAAGTCGAGCGTCAGGCCGGGCAAGTGGAAAGCGTTTCCGCGCAAAGCAACCAGGCCGTCGCCGGGCAGCGCACGCAGATCGAACAAGTGGCCACGGCCATGAACCAGATGTCGGCCACATCCCAGGAGGTCGCGCGCAGTGCCGCCGCGGCAGTGAGCAGTGCCCACAGTGTCAACGATGAAACCATCAGTGGCCGCGGCCTGGTGGAGTCGCAACAAGGCAGCATTGCCGCGCTGGCCAACGAGATCGATCAATCGGTACTGGTGATCAACCAACTGGCCAGCGACAGCCAGTCCATCAGCCGCGTGCTCGAAGTGATCAAGAGTATCGCCGAGCAGACCAACCTGCTGGCGCTCAATGCCGCCATCGAGGCGGCACGGGCCGGCGAGCAGGGGCGTGGTTTCGCAGTGGTAGCCGATGAAGTCCGGACCCTGGCCAAACGAACCCAGCAATCGACCGAAGAAATCGAGCAGATGATCGCCAGGCTCCATGGCGGTGTCGGCGCGGCGGTCAAGGCCATGGGCACCAGCCATGAAATGGCCAGCGGCACGGTCGGGCAGTCGGAGAAGGTCCAGCGGGCGCTGGAAAACATCCTGGGCGCGGTCGGCATGATCGTCGACCAGAACCAGCAGATTGCCGCGGCCGTGGAGCAGCAAACCGCCGTGGCCCACGACATCGACCAGAACATCGTCGAGATCAATCGCGCCGGAGAGCGTACCGCTGAAGGCGCACATCAGACCGAAGATGCCAGCCGGGCGTTGTCGGCCCAGGTCGTGGAGTTGAAGCAGTTGATCAGCGCATTCCGGGTCTGAAATTCTCCTCGGTACCCTGTGGGAGCTGGCAGTCATGACCAGTTAAACAGCTCGCAGGCATTGGCCGTACTGGCCGCGGCCAATTGCTCGGGGCTGATTGCCATGATGTCGGCCAGTGCCGCGCAGATCGCTGGCAGGTGTGCGGGGCTGTTGCGCTGGCCGGGGAACATGGCAGGGGCCATGTCCGGCGAGTCGGTTTCCAGCACCACAGAATCCAGTGGCAGCTCGGCGAGCACGCGGTGCATGCGCAGCGCCTGCGGCCAGGTCGCGGCACCGCCGAGGCCCAGTTTGAAGCCAAGCTTGATGTATTCCCGGGCTTCTTCCTTGCTGCCGGCAAAGGCGTGGATGATGCCGGCCCGTTTCAGGCGAAACCGTTTGAGCGTGGCAATCACCGCCGCATGGCTACGCCGCACATGGATCAAGGCCGGAAGGTCGAAATCCGCCGCCAATTGCAATTGCGCCTCGAACAACGCCTGCTGGCCGTCGCGGTCCAGGGTTTCGATGAAGTAGTCCAGGCCGATCTCGCCGACCGCACACAGTTGCCGATGGCCGGCCAGGCGAGTCAGCCAGTCGCCGAGTTCGCTCAGGTGTTCCGGTTGATGATCGTCCAGGTACACCGGGTGCAATCCGAACGCGGCGTGCAGGTCGGGGTCACTCTGCACCAACTCCCAGACCCGCTGCCAATTGGCCTGATAAACCCCCAGCACCACCATCCGCCGCACTCCGAGGGCGCGGCTTTCGGCCAGCAGGGCCTGACGGTCGGCGTCGAAGTCTGGAAAGTCCAGATGGGTGTGGGTGTCGATCAGCTCCACGGTTCAGTCCTGGCGAATACGCTGCTTGAACGTGCGCGCGATGGCTTGCACGCCGGGCCGGTAATCCGACTGCTCGACGGCTGCCAGGGCCAGTGCCAGGGCCTTGTCGGCGATCAGCTGGTGTTGCTGGGCCATGGCGTTGACCGGCAGCGGCAGGAAGTCCAGCAACTGGGTGTCGCCGAACGTGCCGAGGCGCAGCGGGCGGTTTTTCAGCGGGAAGTCGTGCAGCGCATCGAACACGCCCTGGAGCAGCACGTAGGATGTGGTCACCAGGGCATCGGGCAAATGGCCCAGGCGCTGCAGCAACTCTTCCATCAATTGTTTACCGCACTCGCGGCTGAAGGACTCACCTTCTTCGATCAGCACTTCACCGTTGAACCCGGCGAGCGCCTCTTTGAAGCCGGCGGAGCGTTCCTGACTGATGCTGAGCTCCGGGCGGGCGCCGATCAGCGCGATCTGTTTGGGCAAGGGATCGAGCAGGCTGCGGGTCAGTTGCAGGCTGGCCTCGCGGTCGTCACTGATCACCGAGCAGAAATGCTCGGGTTCCATGACCCGGTCGATGGCGATGATCGGAATGCCCTTGGCCTGCAATTGGCGATAACTGTCGTCGCCGGCCGGCAGGCAGCTGGCAACGATCAGTGCGTCGCAGCGCCGGGCGCGGAACAGTTGCAGCAGTTGCCGTTCGCTGTCCGGTGCATCGTCGGAACTGGCGATCAGCAACTGATAACCCCGGGCCCGTGCACCTTGCTCCAGCAATTTGGCGATTCGCGCGTAACTGGGGTTTTCCAGATCCGGCAGAATGAACCCCAATGTGCGGGTGTGCCGGCTGCGCAAACCGGCAGCCTGTGGGTTAGGCGTGAAGCCATGTTGTTCGACGACCGCGCGCACGCGTTCGACGGTAGCGCTGCTGATGCGCTGTTGTTCGGCCTTGCCATTGATGACATAGCTGGCGGTGGTGACGGACACACCGGCCAACTGGGCGATATCACTGAGTTTCAACCCGCTGTTTCCTTGTTTTTTCGAGATTGCCTCGACATTTTCGTCAATCCTAACCGATTAAGGCAGGCGACCATTGTCGCAACGCATCCGACAAGTTGGACTTCAAGGATGGGCCAATATCGAGTAACGTGCCAATCGATCTAGATTAAACGTTTCAGCAGGCGTATTTTCTACGTTTTAGGCGCCTTTGGCCGGTTCTGCCGTGAAACCGCCAAAAGCGATGACCAAGCGCCTAAGCTGACTCATTCAAAACAATACCTGGTGCCCCAAGGCGCCAAAAAGGAGAAAGCATGCTCGAGCTCACTGTAGAGCAGATTTCCATAGGCCAATCGGCTGTGGATAAGTCCGCAGCGCTGCAATTGCTGGCCCGGCATCTGGTCGCCGACGGCCTGGTTGCCGAGGGGTATCTCGCCGGTTTGCAGGCACGGGAAGCCCAGGGCTCGACCTTTCTCGGTCAAGGTATTGCCATCCCCCACGGTACGCCCGAAACCCGCGACCTGGTGTTCACCACCGGTGTGCGCCTGATGCAGTTTCCCGATGGCGTGGACTGGGGCGACGGTCATATCGTTTACCTGGCGATCGGTATCGCCGCCAAATCCGATGAGCATCTGCATCTTTTGCAATTGCTCACCCGCGCCCTCGGCGAGACTGATCTGGGCCAGGCCCTGCGTCGCGCCGGTTCCGCCGAAGCCTTGCTGAAGTTGCTCCAAGGCGCGCCGCAGGAGTTGGCGCTGGATGCGCAGATGATCGGCCTCGGTGTGGCGGCTGAAGATTTCGAAGAGCTGGTCTGGCGCGGCGCACGCTTGTTGCGGCAGGCCGACTGCGTGAGCAACGGTTTCTCCGCCGTGTTGCAGCAGGTCGAAGCGCTGCCCCTGGGCGATGGCCTGTGGTGGCTGCACAGCGAGCAGACGGTGAAGCGTCCGGGCCTGGCCTTTGTCACCCCGGACAGACCGCTGCGCTATCTCGGCCAGCCACTCAATGGACTGTTCTGCCTGGCCAGTCTCGGTGAGGCCCATCAAGCCCTGCTCGAACGCCTGTGCGCGTTGTTGATCGAAGGACGTGGCCATGAGTTGGGCCGCGCCACCAGCAGCCGCAAAGTCCTCGAAGTGCTCGGTGGTGAAGTGCCCGCCGACTGGCCCAGCGCACGAATTGCATTGGCCAACGCCCACGGTCTGCATGCGCGGCCGGCGAAAATCCTCGCGCAACTGGCAAAGAGTTTTGAAGGTGACATCCGCGTGCGCATCGTCGATGGCCACGACAGCGCGGTATCGGTAAAGAGCTTGAGCAAGTTGCTCCGCCTCGGCGCCCGTCGGGGGCAGGTCCTGGAAATCATCGCCGAACCGGGCATCGCGGCGGATGCGTTGCCGGCCTTGTTGGCCGCCATCGAAGAAGGCCTCGGTGAGGAAGTCGAACCGCTGCCGCCGGTAAGCCAGGTGCACGAAGTGGTTGCCGATATGGCTGAAGTGGTCCTCGCCCCGATATCCGGCAGCGTGGTTCAGGCGATTGCCGCCGCTCCAGGGATCGCTATCGGCCCGGCGCATATTCAAGTGTTGCAAACCATCGATTACCCGTTGCGTGGCGAATCCGCCGGTATCGAGCGTGAGCGTCTCCAGCAAGCCCTGGCACAGGTACGCCGTGACATCCAGGGCCTGATCGAGCGCAGCAAGAGCAAAGCCATCCGCGAAATCTTCATCACCCACCAGGAGATGCTCGACGATCCGGAATTGACTGATGAGGTCGATACGCGCCTCAAGCAGGGCGAAAGCGCCGAGGCGGCGTGGATGGCCGTGATTGAAGCGGCGGCCCGGCAGCAGGAAGCATTGCAGGATGCCTTGCTCGCCGAGCGAGCGGCCGACTTGCGCGATATCGGGCGTCGGGTGTTGATGCAACTCAGTGGCATCGAAACCCCGAGTGAACCGGACCAACCGTACATTCTGGTGATGGACGAGGTCGGCCCGTCCGACGTCGCGCGTCTGGACCCCGCTCGCGTGGCGGGGATTCTCACCGCCCGGGGTGGCGCTACTGCGCACAGTGCGATTGTCGCCCGGGCGCTGGGCATTCCGGCGCTGGTCGGCGCTGGCCCCGGCGTGTTGCTGCTGGCGCCGGGCACGCCGTTGCTGCTCGATGGCCAGCGTGGTCGCCTGCATGTGGACGCTGACCCGGCGACCTTGCAGCGCGCCACGGTCGAACGCGATACCCGCGAGCAGCGCTTGAAGGCGGCTGCGGAACGGCGTCATCAACCGGCGCTGACCACCGATGGCCACGCCGTCGAAGTGTTCGCCAACATTGGTGAAAGCGCTGGCGTGACCGGCGCGGTGGAGCAGGGCGCCGAAGGCATCGGCCTGTTGCGCACCGAACTGATTTTCATGGCCCACCCGCAAGCGCCCGACGAGGCGACCCAGGAAATCGAGTACCGCCGCGTCCTCGACGGTCTGGCCGGGCGACCGCTGGTGGTGCGAACCCTCGATGTCGGTGGCGACAAACCGCTGCCGTACTGGCCGATTGCGAAGGAAGAGAACCCCTTCCTCGGCGTGCGCGGCATTCGCCTGACCCTGCAGCGCCCGCAGATCATGGAAGCGCAACTGCGCGCCTTGCTGCGGGCTGCCGATAACCGTGCGCTGCGGATCATGTTCCCGATGGTGGGCAGCGTCGACGAGTGGCGCCAGGCCCGTGACATGACCGAACGCCTGCGCCGGGAAATCCCGGTCGCCGACCTGCAATTGGGGATCATGATCGAAGTGCCGTCGGCGGCATTGCTGGCGCCGGTGCTGGCCCGGGAGGTCGACTTTTTCAGCGTCGGTACCAACGACCTGACCCAATACACCCTGGCCATCGACCGTGGCCATCCGACGCTGTCGGCCCAGGCCGATGGCTTGCATCCGGCGGTGCTGCAACTGATCGACATCACCGTGCGCGCGGCCCATGCCCACGGCAAATGGGTCGGTGTATGCGGTGAGCTGGCGGCCGACCCGCTGGCAGTGCCGGTGCTGGTCGGCCTCGGGGTGGATGAACTCAGCGTCGGGGCGCGCAGCATTGCCGAAGTCAAGGCGCGGATTCGCGAACTGGACTTCACTCAGACTCAAACCCTTGCCCGACAGGCCCTGGCCGTGGGCAGCGCCAATGAAGTGCGCGCATTAGTGGAGGCCCTGTAATGGCCCGGATTCTTACCCTGACCCTCAACCCGGCGCTGGACCTGACCGTCCAGTTGCCGCGCCTTGAAGCCGGCCAGGTCAACCGCAGCGATGTGATGCACACCCACGCCGCCGGCAAAGGCGTGAACGTGGCGCAAGTGCTGGCGGACCTCGGGCATCAGCTGACCGTCAGTGGCTTTCTTGGCGAAGACAACCTGCAAGCGTTCGAAACATTGTTCGCCAAACGCGGTTTTGTCGATGCCTTTATCCGTGTTCCGGGCGAGACCCGCAGCAATATCAAACTGGCGGAAAGCGAAGGGCGCATCACCGACATCAACGGGCCGGGGCCGCAGGTCAGCGAAGCGGCGCAGCAGGCCTTGATCGATCGACTGGAGCAGATTGCCCCGGGCCACGATGCGGTGGTTGTCGCCGGAAGCTTGCCATTGGGCGTCAGTGCTCAATGGTTGCAGGCGTTGATCTTGCGCTTGAAAAACCTGGGGCTGAACGTCGCCCTCGACACCAGCGGCGAGGCGCTGCGTGCAGCGCTGAAAGCGGGGCCGTGGCTGATCAAACCCAACACCGAAGAGCTGGCCGAGGTGCTGGACTGCGAGGTTGTGTCGGTCAGTGCCCAGGCCTTGGCGGCGGAGCGCTTGCACGCTCAGGGCATCGAGCATGTGGTGATTTCCCATGGTGCCGAGGGTGTGAACTGGTTCAGCGTCGGTTCGGCACTGCATGCCACGCCACCCAAGGTCAGCGTCGCCAGCACGGTGGGCGCGGGTGATTCGTTGCTGGCTGGGATGCTCCACGGTTTGCTCAGTGCCGATACGCCTGAGCAGACCTTACGCACCGCCACGGCGATTGCCGCGATGGCAGTGACCCAGATCGGATTCGGCATTGGCGACGCAGCGCAACTGGCGCAGCTCGAACAGGGTGTGCGCGTGCGTCCCCTGACAGAACAATAAGAGGGTTTGTCATGAAGTTAGCCATCGTTACGGCCTGCCCGAACGGCATGGTCACCAGTGTGCTGTGTGCCCGGCTGCTCGATGCCGCGGCCCAGCGCCAAGGCTGGAGCACCAGCGTCGAAGTCACCGATGCCGCGCATCCCGAAAAACAACTGTCGGCGGCCACCCTCGATGCGGCCGAGTGGGTACTGCTGGTGACCAGCGCGCCCGTGGACATGTCGCGGTTTGTCGGTAAGCGGCTGTTCCAGAGCACTCCGGCCCAGGCCCTGCAGGATGTGGAAGCCGTGCTGCAGCGAGGAGCGCAGGAGGCTCAGGTTTACGCCGCTGAAGTGTCCGTCGTCGAACCGGTGGCGGTCGTCGAGAACGCGCCGCGACTGGTGGCCGTCACCGCGTGCCCGACGGGTGTCGCTCACACGTTCATGGCCGCCGAGGCCTTGCAGCAAGCGGCCAAGCGCCTGGGCTATGACCTGCAGGTGGAAACCCAGGGGTCGGTCGGTGCGCGCAATCCGTTGAGCGCGCAAGCCATTGCCGAGGCCGATGTGGTGCTGCTGGCGGCCGATATCGAAGTCGCCACCGAGCGTTTCGCCGGTAAGAAAATCTATCGCTGCGGCACCGGCATTGCTCTCAAGCAAGCTGAAGCGACCTTGAAAAAAGCCCTGGCCGAAGGCCAGCAGGAAAGCGCTTCGAGCACCGCCAAGACAACGGCCAAACAAGAGAAGACGGGCGTCTATAAACACCTGCTGACCGGCGTGTCGTTCATGTTGCCGATGGTGGTGGCCGGCGGCTTGATGATCGCCTTGTCGTTCGTGTTCGGCATCACCGCATTCAAGGAAGAGGGCACGCTGGCGGCGGCGTTGATGCAGATCGGCGGCGACACTGCGTTCAAGCTGATGGTGCCTCTGTTGGCGGGTTATATCGCCTATTCCATTGCCGACCGTCCTGGCCTCGCGCCGGGGATGATCGGCGGTATGCTGGCGAGCACCCTGGGCGCCGGTTTCATCGGCGGGATCATCGCCGGTTTTCTGGCTGGTTATGCGGCCAAGGCGATCAACCGATATGCGCGGTTACCGCAAAGTCTCGAGGCGCTCAAGCCGATCCTGATCATTCCGCTGCTGGCGAGTCTGTTCACCGGTCTGGTGATGATCTACGTGGTCGGCAAGCCGGTGGCCGGGATGCTTGCCGGGCTTACGCATTTCCTCGACAGCATGGGCACCACCAATGCGATTCTGCTCGGTGTGCTGCTGGGCGGCATGATGTGCGTCGACCTCGGCGGGCCGATCAACAAGGCAGCCTATGCGTTCTCGGTGGGCTTGCTGGCGTCGCAGAGCTACGCGCCGATGGCGGCAACCATGGCGGCCGGCATGGTGCCGCCGATCGGTCTGGGCATCGCCACGTTCATTGCCCGGCGCAAGTTCGCCCAGACCGAGCGCGAAGCCGGTAAAGCGGCGCTGGTGCTGGGGCTGTGCTTCATCTCCGAAGGGGCGATTCCGTTTGCGGCCAAAGACCCGCTGCGGGTGATTCCGGCGAGCATCGCCGGCGGTGCGCTGACCGGTGCGTTGTCGATGTACTTCGGCTGCAAACTGATGGCGCCCCACGGTGGGTTGTTCGTGTTGGCGATCCCGAATGCGATCAACCATGCGCTGCTTTATTTGTTGGCGATTGTGGCGGGGAGCCTGTTGACGGCGGTGGTGTATGCGCTGGTGAAACGGCCGGAGACGGTGGAGTTGGCACTGGAGCCGGCCAGGGCCTGACACCATTAACTGTGGTGTTGGCGGGATCTGTGTCATGCCAGGGTCATAGGGCCATGCTTTAGTTTTTCCTTTTTCAGGGAGAACTCCATGAGCGATTTCAACCTCGGGCGCCGTCGTGTCATGCAAGCGGTCGGCGCCGGGCTGTTGTTGCCGGGGCTGGCGCCGGCGGTGATCGGTTCGGTCAAGGATCGGCCGCAACTCACCGACGGCGTGCAGTCCGGCGACCTGCTGGGCGACCGGGCGATCATCTGGAGCCGCTGTGACCGCCCCGCGCGGATGGTGGTGGAGTGGGACACCCGCAGCCTGTTTCCCAACCCTCGGCGATTCGTCTCGCCCCTGGCCGATGCACGCACCGATTTCACAGCCCGGGTCGAACTCACCGGGCTGCCCGCCGATCAGGCGATTTTCTATCGCGTGCAGTTCGAGGACGCCCAGAGCGGCGTTGCCAGCGAACCCTGGTTCGGTCACTTGCGCAGCGTGCCGCAAACCCGCCGTGACATCCGTTTCGTCTGGAGCGGCGACACCGTCGGCCAGGGCTTCGGCATCAACCCGGACATTGGCGGCATGCGCATCTACGAAGCAATGCGCCTGCGCCTGCCGGACTTTTTTATCCACAGCGGCGACACCATTTACGCCGACGGCCCGATCCCGGCGCAGCTCACCACGGAAGACGGCCGGGTATGGCGCAACATCACCACCGAAGCCAAGAGCAAAGTCGCCGAGACCCTCGATGAGTATCGCGGCAATTATCGCTACAACCTGATGGACGAAAACATCCGTCGCTTCAACGCCGAGGTCCCGCAGATCTGGCAGTGGGACGACCACGAAGTGGTGAACAACTGGTCGCCGGGCAAGCAGCTGGATGCGCGTTACCAGGACAAGGATATCCACAGCCTGGTGGGCCGCGCACGCCAGGCCTGGCTCGAATACGCGCCAATGCGCTTGCAGAGCGGCGATGGTGGCGGGCGGATCTATCGCAAGCTCGGTTACGGCCCGCTGCTCGATGTATTTGTACTCGACATGCGCAGTTATCGCGGTGCCAACGATGACAACCTGGGCGCTGAAAAACCCTTCCTCGGGCGTGAGCAACTGGACTGGCTCCAGCGCGAAATGCAGGCGTCGAATGCGCAATGGAAAGTCATCGCCGCCGACATGCCTATTGGCCTGGGCGTACCCGACGGCGAAGTCAGCCCCGGTGTCGCGCGCTGGGAAGCGGTGGCCAACGGTGACCCAGGCCCGGCCCAGGGGCGTGAACTGGAAATCGCTGAATTGCTCGGTTTCCTGCGGGCGCAGCAGGTGCGCAATTTCCTGTTTCTGACTGCGGATGTGCATTACTGCGCGGCCCATCATTACCACCCGGATCGGGCAGCGTTCCAGGATTTCGAACCGTTCTGGGAGTTCGTCGCCGGACCGTTGAATGCCGGTAGCTTCGGGCCTAATCCGCTGGATAAGACCTTCGGCCCCGAAGTGGTGTTCGAAAAGGCGCCGCCCGCGCAGAACGTCTCGCCGTTTGCCGGCTTTCAGTTTTTTGGCGAGGTGAATATCGATGGTCAGAGCGGGGAGTTGAGCGTGGTGTTGCGGGATCTGGACGGGGTGTCGGTTTTTGAGCAGAAGTTGCAGCCGGTTTGATGCACACCCAAGCCACTGTGGGAGCGAGCAGGCTTGCTCCCACAGTGGCTTGGGGGGTGTCAGTACACGTCGCGGCGGTAGCGGCCCTGTTCGATCAGGCGCTCCACTTCGTCGGCGCCCAGCACTTCGTTGAGTACCTGGTCCACGCCCGAAGCCATGCCTTGAAGGCTGCCGCAGATGTAGATCACCGCACCATCCTCCAGCCACGTCTTGAGCTCGGCTGCCGATTCACGCAGACGATCCTGTACGTAAATCTTTTCGGCCTGGTCGCGGGAAAATGCCAGGTCGAGACGCGCCAGGTCACCATTGATCAGCCACTCCTCCAGCTCCTTTCGGCACAGGTAGTCGTGCTCGCGATGGCGCTCGCCAAACAGCAGCCACTGACGTTGCTGACCATCGGCAATCCGGGCCTTGAGCAGGCTGCGCAACCCGGCCAGCCCCGTGCCATTGCCCAGCAGGATCATCGGCACCGGTTGGGCCGGCAGATGGAAACCACTGTTGCGCCGTACGCGCAGGCTGATGGCGCTGCCCACCGGCGCGTGTTCGGTCAGCCAGCCGGAACCGACACCGAGGTTGCCGTCGGCATGCACTTCCTGACGCACGATCAACTCCAGCACGCCATCGGCCGGGATCGACGCAATGGAGTACTCGCGCATGGCCAGCGGCACGAGGGCCTCTGCCAACGCTTGGGCGTGCAGGCCGACCAGGTGGGCGCGGTTCTCCGGCAATTGGCGGCTGGCCAGGGCCTGTTCGAGGGTTTCTTCCAGGCCGTTGAGTCGCACCTTGGTTTCACCGTGGATCCCCATGCCGTCGAGGAAGTGCTCGATGGCCCACGGGCAATTGCGCGGCATCACTTCCACCAGGTCGCCCGCCAGCCAGCTGCTGGTGGAAGGCGGCTTGAGGCCCAACAAGTACACCGGCGAACCGCTGCTGTCCGGGTTGAGCAGTTCACGATGCAGCAGGGGCCAGTTGTCGTAGCTGGGCGCTTGCCAGGTATCAACGGGGGCCTGGCCGGTCAACAGGCCCAGTTGCTGTTGCCAGTGGCGCAAGGCGTAAGGGTCACCGCTATCGACCTCCACCGGGGCGAACAGGGTCTTTGCACCCTGTTCGCCCAACCAGGCATGCAGGCGTTTGGCGAAACCGCAGAAGTGTTGATACTGCCGGTCGCCCAACCCAAGGACGGCATAATTCAGGCGTCCCAGGCTCGGTGCCCGGCCCAGTACCTTGCGCTCGAAACCGCGGGCGCTGTCCGGTGCTTCGCCGTCGCCGAAGGTGCTGACCACGAACAAGGCATTGTTCGATTCATGCAAGTCCTGCTCGCTGACGTCCGCCAACGGCTGCACTTTGACCGGCAAGCCTGCAGCCTGCAATTGCCCGGCGGTCTGCCACGCAAGTTGCTCGGCAAAACCACTTTGGCTGGCGAAGCCGATCAGCCACGCGGGCGCGTCGCTGGCGGTTTGCACCAGGTCTTTGCGTGCATCCTTGATCTGGCGTTTTTTGCGCCGACGATCCAGGTACAGCATCCAGCCGGTGATGAAGAACAGTGGCATGGTCAGTGAGGTGATGGTCAGGAGGATGCGCCCGACGATGCCGAAGTAACTGCCAACGTGCAGCGCATAGATGCTGGTCAGCAACTGCGCCTTGAGGCTCTTGTCGCTGTAGCGATCCACCCGTTTGACCACACCGGTGGCCGGGTCGAGGGTGATCTGGTTAAGGGCGCGGTCGTGAGGCGAAGTTTTCAGCAGGAAGAACACGGTCGCCGGTTGACCGGCCACGGGCGGCATGCGCACGTTATAGGAACTGAGTTGCGGGCCGGCCGCGCTGTAGATGCTGCTCCACATCGCCGCGTAATCGGCCGTCGGTGCCGGACCGCTTGGCGCAGGCCCGCGTCCGCCGCGAACGCGTTCGCTCTGCGGTGAGTCGGAGAGCAAGCGGGTCAGTCCCTTGTTGTACCACTCGTAGGACCAGGACAACCCGGTCAGCGCCGCCAGGAGGTAAAACACCAGGCACCAGGTACCGGCCACCGAGTGCAGGTCCCAGTTGAAACTGCGGCCCTTTTTCTTCCAGTCCAGGGTCAGCCAGGCGCGCCAGCTTTTCCACTGGCGAGGCCAGCGCAGGTACAGGCCGGACAGGCAGAAGAACACCAGGATCAGCGTGCACGCGCCGGTGATCTGCCGACCCGTGTCGCCCATGGCGAGGAAGCGGTGCAGTTGCAGCATCAGGCCGAAGAAGCCCTGGCCGGAGGCATCGCCAAGGAGCTCGGCGGTGTACGGGTCGAAGTAGCGCATCTCGCCACGGCGCTCACCCGGCGGCGGGGTGAACCACACTTTGGCGGCGTTGCCGCTGTCGGTTTCCACCGTGAGCATCGAGACTTTTTTGCCCGACGCGGCTTCGATGTGCTCCACCAGTTCGACAGGCGGCAGCACACCGGCGACCTGTTTTTCGACCTGCAATACAGACGGGTTGAGTGTGCTCAGGATTTCATCCTGAAACGACACCGCCGCCCCGGTGATGCCCATAAGGGCCAGGACCAGCCCGGCGCTGATGCCGAAAAACCAGTGCAACTGGAACAGGGTTTTCTTCAACACGTCGCTCGCCTTGTTCGTTCAAGTTGATTCATCACGGCGCGCATTATGCCGTGGGGTTGTCGAGAAGCATTCTTTTTTACGCACAAAAGCCCCGTTCAGTTGAACGGGGCCTGGCCTTTCAAGCGCAGTCCATGTGGGAGCAAGCCCGCTCCCACAGTTTCTACATCTATCAGAAGTGGAAGTTGGTGCTCAGCAAAGCGGTACGACCGGCCGCCTGGTTGGCGAAGTGAGTCGAGAACGCCTTGTCGTAGTAGGTTTCGTCGGTCAGGTTCTGCACGTTCAGTTGCACGTCGACGTTCTTGGTCAGCTTGTAGGCCGCCATCGCGTCGTAACGAACGTAGGAATCGACCATGGTGGTGTTGGCGGCACTGCCGAACACGTCATCGACATAGAACGCACCGCCACCGATGGTCAGCCTTGGCGTGACCTGATAGGTCGTCCACAGGCTGGCGCTGTTTTTCGGCGTGTTAGGCAGTTCGTTGCCATCGTTGGCTTTGTTTGCCGGCATGTCGCCGCCATCGACTTGTTCACTGTCCATGTAGGCATAACCGGCGAAGACCTGCCATTTGTCGGTGAGCTTGCCGGTGGCCGACAGTTCGACACCTTGAACGCGGGTTTTGCCGACGTTTTCGTACGTCGTGGTGTTGGTCTGCACACGAGCGTTTTCTTTCTCGGTGCGGAAGATGTCGGCGGTCAGGGATAGACGATCATTCAGCAGGTCCCACTTGGTGCCGATCTCGTAGTTCTTGGTGGTTTCCGGCTCCATGTCGCTTTTCAGCAGGTTACCGTTGCGATCCGGCGTGCCGCCCAGCGGGTTGCCTTCCGAACCTTCGCCCAGGGTGTTGCCCGGTGGCGTGGCAGATGTCGCGTAGGACGCATAGATGCTGCCGTTTTCGGCTGGTTTGTACACCACGCCGAACTGACCGGTAACGAATTCGCTGGTGTCATCGCCTTTGGACGTGGTCACGCTGGAACCGTTGAAGGTTTTGTAGTCGGTGTCGAAATGGTCGTAGCGCAGCCCCATGTTCACCAGCCACTGTTCGGACAACGTCAGTGTATCGAACACATACAGTGCGTAGGTGTTGGCCTTGGTTTCGGTGCCCGCATAGTTGCGCGAGATGGCGCCGCTCCACGGATCATTCGGGGTCGGGTTGGACAGCGAGGTACAGTTGTAACCGCTTGGCGCGCCGATCATTGCCGGCGAGCAGTTGGTGGTTACCGCTGCTGTTCCCGGGGTGGTGTCCGTGTTGACGTTGTACGAGGATTTTTCACTTTCCTCATGGGTGTATTCGACACCGGTGGAGAAGCTGTTCTTGAATCCGGCGATGTAGACATCACCAAACAGGTCGGTCTGGTTGGTGGTGGTCTCGGTGTTGCTCACGCGGGTGTTCGCCCGACGCCAGACACTGCCGTTGTTGACGTTGCCTTTACTGTCGTCCGGCTGGGTCAGGATGTAGTCCTGCATGCTGGAGCCGTGACGCAGGGTGTTCTTGATGGTCAGCGAGTCGCTCAGGTCGTGCTCGATGGCGAAGGTCGCCGTGTCGGTGCGGGTCTTGCGGAAGTCGCGATGGGTCAGGCCATAGAAATTGCTGCTGTCGCCGCCGTCATTCGGCTTGTCCGGGTTGGATTTGGTACGGGCGGCCGAGCCTCCGGTCGGGATGCTGTACGGAATACCCGAGTCCGGCAGGTCGTTGCTTTCGAGGTGGTAGTAGTCGAGGTTGACGCGGGTGTCGGTGCCCAGGCCGAAGGCCAGGGACGGTGCAACACCCCAACGGTCGTAGTTGACGCTGTCACGTCCGGCGACGTTGCTCTCGTGGCTCAGCAGGTTCAGACGGCCGGCGGCGGTATCGGTGAACTGGTAGTTGCCGTCAAAGGTGTAGCGCTGGGTCTGGTCGGAACCCCAGGTGAAACCACCGTCGAGCGAGTCGCCCAGGTGAGCTTTCTTGCTGACCAGGTTGATGCTGCCGCCCGCAGCGCCACGGCCGCCGATGGCGGAGTTCGGGCCCTTGCTGACTTCGATCGATTCAACGGCGAAGATTTCGCGGCTCTGGGAACCGGTGTCGCGCACGCCGTCCAGGTAAGTGTCGCCCTGGGCGTCGAAGCCGCGGATGAACGGACGATCACCCTGGGGGTTGCCACCTTCACCGGCACCGAAAGTGATGCCAGGAACGGTGCGTAGCGCGTCCTGCATATTGAGGGCGCCGGTGTCTTTGAGAACCTGTTGCGGAATGACGGTTACCGAGCGCGGCGTGTCGATCAGCGGCGCGGTGTACTTGGGCGAGGAGGCTTTCTCTACGTTGTAGGTTGTCTCGTCCTGGGCTTCGCCGGTGATGGCGGTGGCGCCCAGCGAAATCACTTTGTCAGGGGCTTTTTCGTCGGTTTTTTCCGCCGCGAAAACCATGTGGCCCGCAGACCCGGCAGTTATCGCCATGCCGATGGCCGATGCGAGCAGACGTGGTGAACTGACCGGTACTTGTGGTTGTTGACGCGACATTTGAATTCCCCTCCCCAAGAATTTGAGGCCGCGGAATATAGTGTAAATAAGTATTTGTAACAATTGCGAAATATTGCTATTCGCACTGAATTTACAATCTTTACAATTTAACCTTACGGTTTCTGCTGACTCATTCGTCAGATGTGTTTTACACAGGCAATAAGAATCAATACCATTGGCATTCCTTTGGTTTCAGGTGCCTTTGTCATGCTGCTGCACATTCCCGGCCTGTTTGAAAAAGACGAGGTGCAGCGCATTCGCGAGGCTCTGGAGCAGGCCGATTGGGCTGATGGCAAGATCACCGCCGGCTACCAGTCGGCCAAGGCCAAGCACAATTTGCAGCTGCCCGAAGGGCATCCGCTGGCCAAGGAGATCGGCGCGGCGATGCTGGAGCGGCTGTGGAAAAATCCGCTGTTCATGTCAGCAGCCTTGCCGCACAAAGTCTTTCCACCGTTGCTGAACTGTTACACCGCCGGTGGCAGTTTCGACTTCCATATCGACAACGCGGTGCGTCAGCCCAAGGGCGGCATCGAGCGGGTGCGCACGGATTTGTCCGCCACGCTGTTCTTCAGCGAGCCGCAGGATTACGACGGCGGCGAGCTGGAGATCCAGGACACCTTTGGCACTCAACGGGTGAAGCTGCCTGCCGGCGACATGGTGCTTTACCCAGGCACCAGCCTGCACAAGGTCAATGCGGTGACACGCGGAACGCGACTCGCCTCGTTTTTCTGGACGCAAAGCCTGGTGCGTGAAGACAGCCAGCGCGCCCTGTTGTTCGAGATGGACGGGGCTATCCAGCAACTGACCCGCGATGTGCCCGATCATCCATCGCTGATCCGCCTCACCGGTACCTATCACAACCTGTTGCGGCGCTGGGTCGAGGTGTAAGTGGCGGATTTCCGTTTACGCCGCGAGGAAATGCTCGACGGTGAGCGCCTGCGCGCGATGCTCGACGAAAGTCCGGCCCGGGCGGCCCAGGCGATTCTGATCGCGGCCCGCGAAGACGTCCTCGATGCGCAGGCCTTGCTCGGGCAGATTTTGCTGGACGGGCAGGGCATTGCTCAGGATCGGCCGCTGGCACTGCGTTGGTTCGATATCGCCGCGCGACGCGGGCATGTGATGGCGCGCAACATGCTCGGCCGTTGTCATGAGCATGGTTGGGGCTGTGCTGCCGATACATCGCTAGCGGCCAGGCATTACCGACTTGCCGCCAGTGCAGGGCTGGATTGGGCGATGTACAACTACGCCAATCTGCTGGCGACCGGTCGCGGGGTGGTTGAGGACCAGTTTCAAGCACTGAGTCTCTATCGCCGTGCGGCTGAGTTGGGCCATGCAAAATCGATGAATCTGTTGGGACGGTATCTGGAAGAAGGGCGGGTTTGTCCCGCGGATCCGGCTGCGGCTCGTAACTGGTATCGACGTTCGGCCGAGGGTGGGGATTTTCGCGGGCAGTTCAGCTTTGCAGCGGTCTTGACCGACGAAGGGAATATCGAGGATGCGTTGCTCTGGCTGCACAAGGCGCTGGCCGGGGGGAATCTGAATTTTCTGCGGGTGGCGAGTCAGGCGCTGATGGGCGCGACCGATCCGAGGATTCAGGCACTGGCCGACGATTACGCTCGCCGCTGCGCCGATCTGCAGCGAACTCAATCCATGTAGGAGCTGCCGAAGGCTGCGATCTTTTGACCTTTAGAAGCAAGATCAAAAGATCGCAGCCTTCGGCAGCTCCTACCGAGGCGAATTTCAGGCACAAAAAAACCCATGACATGTCATGGGCTTTTGTTTTCTACGCAGTATTTACACGTAGAACGACTTCAGCGGCGGGAAGCCGTTGAATTCAACAGCGCTGTAGCTGGTGGTGTACGCACCGGTCGACAGCCAGTACAGGCGATCACCGATGGCCAGGTTCAGCGGCAGGCCGTACTTGTAGTTTTCGTACATGATGTCGGCGCTGTCGCAGGTAGGACCGGCGATGACCACTTCTTCCATCTCGCCTTTCTTCTCGGTCCAGATCGGGAACTTGATGGCTTCGTCCATGGTTTCGATCAGGCCGGAGAATTTGCCCACATCCGTGTACACCCAACGCTCGACGGCGGTACGGGATTTACGCGCAACCAGCACCACTTCACTGACCAGGATGCCGGCGTTGGCGATCAGCGAACGGCCTGGTTCCAGGATGATTTCCGGCAGGTCATCACCGAAGTCTTCCTTCAGGAAACGGATGATTTCCTCGGCGTAGGTTTCCAGGCTGTTGGTGCGGGTGATGTAGTTGGCCGGGAAGCCGCCGCCCATGTTGATCAGCTTCAGGTGGATGCCGTCTTCTTCTTTCAGGCGCTCGAAGATCACTTTGACCTTGGCGATCGCGGCGTCCCAGACGCTGATGTCGCGCTGCTGCGAACCAACGTGGAACGAGATGCCGTAAGGCACCAGGCCCAGGTCGCGAGCGAGGATCAGCAGGTCCATGGCCATGTCGGTCTGGCAGCCGAATTTGCGCGACAACGGCCAGTCGGCGGTGGTCGAGCCTTCGGTCAGGATGCGTACGTAGACTTTCGAGCCCGGAGCGGCCTTGGCGATGTTGCGCAGGTCGGCTTCGGAGTCGGTGGCGAACAGGCGCACGCCCTTCTCGTAGAAGTAGCGGATGTCCTTGGACTTCTTGATGGTGTTGCCGTAGCTGATCTGGTCGGCGCTGACGCCGCGATCGAGCACTTTGTCCAGCTCATAGATAGAGGCGATGTCGAAGCTCGAGCCTTTCTCTTTGAGCAGGTCGATGATTTCCACGGCCGGGTTGGCCTTGACCGCGTAGTAGACCTTGGCGAATTCGAAACCGGCGCGCAGGTCGTCATAGGCCTGGCTGATCATCGCGGTGTCGATCACCACGAATGGGGTTTCCTGTTTGTCGGCGAACGCCTTCATTTTCTGAAAGGTTTCACGCGCGAAATAGTCTTCGACCTGGATCGACATACCTGGGAGCTCCTAAAGGCAAACGTTGTTAATCAATGGGTGCAAATGAACGTCCTCCGTATCCCCACTTTGGTTCGCCTACTTCCCAAGGCATGTCGCCGAAAGCAAAAAGGCCATGGGAAGTGCAGCTTTCCCTTGGCCTTGCTGTCTCGTCGTCAGTACTTGAGCCGGATGGATCGTTTCCAGCATGGACGTTCGGCGCGAACTTTAGGGCGTGAGGGGCTTGAGATCAACAAAAAATGTCGCGTTTTTGCACTCTTCTGACGCGCGTTGCGGGCATCACTCTTTGTAACCGACCCAGATGACAGTCGGATGTTCCCGAGGAATTATGAAGTGTTAAGAATACCTGCACGTTCGACGCTTTTGTGCGCTAAGTCGCTAGTGAATACGATGGCGTCAACATCGGCGACGTTGGCTGCGAAAAGGTGGATTGAGAGGGGATTTTACCATTCCGGAGCGTGTTTCCGGACTGATTTTGCAGACGCTACTGTTGATATTTTTTTCCGGCCTGCGAATCACTGGAAAATTGCATGGAACCTGTGGGAGCGAGCTCGCTCCCACAGGTTTTGTATTTTTCCGGGTAATGTGAGCTGTCAGGCGACCACTGCCTCGGCAGGCGACACGATGTTGGTCTTCATTCCTCGCGAACGACCTGAGCTCAAGTAAGCTGCAATCGACTCCTGCGTCACCTCACCCAAAAACACCCGCTCGGCATCCATCACCGGCAACCACGCTCGATTGAACTCGTACATGCGCGACAGCAGGATGCGCAAATGTTCGTCGTACGCCGCCGTGGCATTGAACTCGCGTTGGTACTGCGCGCAGGTGCCGGTCTGACGGTGCAGATCGCGACGTCGTACGTAACCCAGGGCTTTATTCTCGGCACAAGTGACCACCACATAGCGTCGGTCATGCTCGTCCATCAACTCCAGCGCTTCAGCCACCGGGGTTTGCGGGCTGACGGATGGGGCGTTGTCCGCCGCGTCTTCGGCTTTCACCAACAGCAGACGCTTGAGCGTGCTGTCCTGTCCGACGAAGTTGCTGACAAACTCATCCGCCGGATGCGCGAGCAGAGTGTCCGGGTGATCGATCTGCAGCAGCTTGCCGGCGCGGAAGATCGCAATCTTGTCGCCGAGCTTGATTGCTTCGTCGATGTCGTGGCTGACCATGATCACGGTCTTGTTCAGCGCCCGCTGCATTTCGAAAAATTCGTTCTGGATCATCTCGCGGTTGATCGGGTCGACCGCACCGAAGGGTTCGTCCATCAGCAACAGCGGCGCATCGGCGGCCAGTGCGCGAATCACGCCGATCCGCTGTTGCTGCCCACCGGACAATTCCCGTGGGTAACGATGCAGATACTGCTTGGGTTCGAGCTTGATCATGCTCATCAGTTCGCGGGCGCGGTCGTGGCATTTCTGTTTATCCCAGCCGAGCAGCTTCGGCACCACCACAATGTTCTCCTCGATGGTCATGTTCGGGAACAGGCCGATCTGCTGGATCACGTAGCCGATGTTGCGGCGCAGAGTCACTTCGTCGAGGCCGGTGGTGTCTTCGCCGTTGATCAGGATCTTGCCCGAGGTCGGTTTGATCAGGCGGTTGATCATTTTCAGCGTGGTGCTTTTACCGCAACCCGATGGCCCGAGGAACACGCAGATTTCGCCTTCATTGACGGTCAGGCTTACCGAGTCCACGGCTTTCACATCTTTGCCGTTGCTTTGGAAGGTCTTGCTGAGGTTTTGAAGTTCGATCATTTCAGGAGTCCTTTTGGAGTCAGCGAACGTTGCAGCCATTGCAAAAGCAGGTCGGCGAAGATGGCCAGCACACTGACCAGAACAGCGCCGACAATCAGCATCGACATATCGCTGCGGCTGATGGAAGCGAGGATGAGTACGCCCAGGCCGCCGGCGCCAATGGTGGCGGCGATGGTCATGACGCCGATGTTCATCACCACGGCCGTGCGCACTCCGGCGAGGATCACCGGCACGGCGATGGGCAGTTCGACCATGCGCAGGCGCTGGCCGAAGGTCATGCCGATGCCGCGGGCGGCTTCGCGGATGCCCGGTTCGACGCTGGTCAGGGCCAGGTAGGTGTTACGCATGATCGGCAGCAGCGAGTACAGGAACACCGCGGTAATCGCCGGCATCGGCCCCAGGCCCTGGCCGAACTTTGAGTAGAACGGCAGCAGCAGGCCGAACAGGGCAATCGACGGCACGGTCAGCAGCACCGTGGCGCTGGCTTGCAAGGGGCCGGCGAGACTCGGGAAGCGCGTCATCAAAATGCCCAATGGCACGCCGACCAGAATCGCCAGGGTCACGGCAATGCCGACCAGGGTGATGTGTTGCCACGTCAGGTGTAAGACCAATGGCCAGTCGAGATGGGAAAAGGCGTTCAGGAATTCCATGACTTTTCCTCCTTAATTGATCGGGTGTTGGCGCAGGAAATCGGCGGCGACGGCTGAAGGACTTTGGTGCTCGACGTCGACCCGGGCGTTGAGTTCGCGCATGGTGTTGTCGTCGAACAGTTCAGCCAGCGGCTTGAGCTGAGCGGCTAATTGCGGATGCGCATCGAGGTAGGCCTGACGCACCACCGGTGCGGCGGTGTAGTCGGGGAAGTAGTGCTTGTCGTCTTCCAGCAGTTTCAGCTTGAAGGCGTTGAGGCGACCGTCGGTGGTGTAGACCAGGCCGGCAAACACCTGGCCGTTACGCAGCGCGGTGTAGACCAGGCCGGCGTCCATCTGCCGGATATTCTTGCGGGTCAGGTTCATGTCGTAGAGCTTGACCATGCCATCCAGACCGTCCGAACGGTTGGCGAACTCGGTATCCAGCGCCACCAGATTGTTGGTCCCGGCTTCCTTGCGCAGCACCGTGTTCAGCTCACTGATGGTGTTGATCCGTGGGTATTGGTCGGCGACGTTCTTCGGCAGGGCGAGGGCGTAGGTGTTGCTGAATTTCGACGGGGTGAGCCAGACCAGGCCTTTTTTCGCGTCGAGTTCTTTTACTCGTGCGTAGGACTGTTCGCTGTCGAGTTTTTCAGTGACATGGTTGTAGGCCACCAGCGACACGCCGGTGTATTCCCAGAGCATGTCCAGCTGGCCGCTTTCGTGGGCGCTGCGGGCCAGATTGCTGCCCAGGCCGCCGGTCACTTGCACTTCGTAACCCTTGGTGCGCAGGTACTGCGAAGTTATTTCCGCCAGCAGGGTTTGTTCGGTGAACACCCGGGCGCCGATGCGGATCAAGGGTTTATCGGCGGCTTGGGCAAATCCTGCGAACAGCAGGACGCAGCCTAGTAAAAAGCTTGATGTTTTCATGACGATTCCTTTGCCGGGGCTTAAGACGGGCGCAAGCCGCGTTCGAGCCAGAGGCGGCTGGCGAGTGTCACCAGGCCGTCGAGCAACAAGGCCAGCAAGGCGGTGCAGGCCGCGCCGAGCAGTAATTGCGGCTGATTGTTCAGGGCAATCCCGGGGAAGATCAGGCTGCCGAGACTGTTGGCGCCGATCAGGAACGCCAGCGGCGCGGTCCCCACGTTGATCGCCAACGCCACGCGAACACCACCGATGATGATCGGCACCGCGTTGGGCAATTCGACTTTCCACAGCACCTGGCGCGGGGTCATGCCGATGCCGACGGCGGCTTCCTTGAGCGACCCCTGAACGTTTTTCAGGCCTTCATAGGTGTTGCGTACGATGGGCAGTAGTGAGGCGAGGAACAGGGCGAAGATGGCCGGACCGCTGCCGATGCCGAGGATGCCCAGGGCGATGGCCAGGACGGCAAGGGGCGGAACGGTGTTGCCGATGTTGAAGAACTGCATGAAGCGTTCGGCGCGGCCGACCATGGACGGGCGGCTGAGGAGGATGCCGGCAGGAATGCCCACGACAAGGGCGGCCAGCATGGAAGCGAGGACGAGAACCAGATGAGCTTGCAGATAAAACAACAAATCGTCGCGGTAAAGTTCGATCGTGTTGATGCCGATCCATTGGATCAGCAGGGCCAGAAGGGCGATTACCAGCGCGCCTCCTATCAGCCCTTTGCCATAGTGGATAGCCACAGGCGGACTCCTTTTTTCAGTCGGCAAACACTCTTTCGTGTGGCAACGCCATTCCTGGCTGCCGAAAAAATGATCGCGATAAGCAGCTCGAACAGGCCGGCAAAGCGGCATGCATCGAGCCATGAGCACAGCCTCGTCAGGCCGATTTGCAGGTGTTTCAGGCCCCCGACGAGTGGTCGTAACGGGGGAGTGGACGTCTCCGGGCTTTAAAAGGTTCCCATCTGCGGGAGCATTTGGCCACCCCTAATGTGCTCAACGGTTCGGTTCTTGGATCAACTTGGGCTATAATCTGCGCCCTTTTTTGAATCACCTGCCAGGCGATTTCCCATGACCAAACAGGCCGCCGAAGTCGCGAAACGCCGCACTTTCGCCATTATTTCCCACCCCGATGCCGGTAAGACCACCATCACCGAGAAGCTCTTGCTGATGGGCAAGGCGATTGCGGTAGCCGGTACGGTGAAATCTCGTAAATCCGATCGCCATGCCACCTCCGACTGGATGGAAATGGAAAAGCAGCGTGGTATTTCCATTACCACGTCGGTCATGCAGTTCCCGTATCGCGAACACATGATCAACCTGCTCGACACCCCGGGCCACGAAGACTTCTCCGAAGATACCTACCGCACCCTGACCGCGGTGGACTCGGCGTTGATGGTTCTCGACGGCGGTAAAGGTGTAGAGCCACGGACCATCGCCCTGATGGACGTCTGCCGTTTGCGTGACACGCCGATCGTCAGCTTCATCAACAAACTCGACCGTGACATCCGCGACCCGATCGAACTGCTCGACGAAATCGAAGCGGTCCTGAAGATCAAGGCGGCGCCGATCACCTGGCCGATTGGTTGCTACCGCGACTTCAAGGGCGTGTATCACCTCGCCGATGACTACATCATCGTGTACACCGCCGGTCACGGCCACGAACGCACCGAAACCAAGATCATCGAGAAGCTCGACTCCGATGAAGCCCGCGCCCACCTGGGTGACGAGTACGAGCGTTTCATCGAGCAGCTGGAACTGGTGCAGGGCGCCTGCCACGAGTTCAACCAGCAGGAGTTCCTCGACGGTCAGCTGACCCCGGTGTTCTTCGGTACGGCACTGGGCAACTTCGGTGTCGACCACGTCCTCGACGCCGTCGTCGATTGGGCGCCGCGCCCGCTGGCACGCGTGGCCAACGAGCGTACCGTGGAGCCGGTGGAAGAGAAGTTCTCGGGCTTCATCTTCAAGATCCAGGCGAACATGGACCCGAAGCACCGCGACCGTATCGCCTTCATGCGTATCTGCTCCGGCAAGTACGAAAAAGGCATGAAGATGCGCCATGTGCGCACCGGCAAGGACGTGCGGATCGGCGACGCGCTGACCTTCTTCTCCTCCGAGCGTGAGCAACTGGAAGAAGCCTTTGCCGGCGACATCATCGGCCTGCACAACCACGGCACCATCCAGATCGGCGACACCTTCAGCGAAGGCGAAGTCCTGGGTTTCACCGGTATCCCGCACTTCGCCCCGGAACTGTTCCGCCGCGTGCGTTTGAAAGATCCGCTGAAATCCAAGCAACTGCGCCAGGGCCTGCAACAGCTGGCCGAAGAAGGCGCGACCCAGGTGTTCTTCCCGGAACGCAGCAACGACATCATCCTCGGCGCCGTCGGTGTGCTGCAGTTCGATGTGGTCGCCAGTCGTTTGAAAGAGGAATACAAGGTCGAGTGCTCCTACGAGCCGATCACGGTTTATTCGGCACGCTGGATCGAATGCAGCGACAAGAAGAAGCTTGAGGAATTCTCCAACAAGGCTGTGGAAAACCTGGCACTGGACGGCGGTGGTCACCTGACCTACCTCGCACCGACGCGGGTCAACCTGGCCCTGATGGAAGAGCGCTGGCCGGACGTGAAATTCCGTGCGACGCGTGAGCATCACTAAGCGCTGAGTTGAAATACCCAAAACCCCGTTTGTGAAAGCAGCGGGGTTTTTTGTTACCTGACGCAATCCCCTGTAGGAGCGAGCCTGCTCGCGAAGAATTCAGACCCGCCGTGTTTATTCAGGCAGCACGCGTCATCATTGATGACCATCGTCGGAACGCAGCCTGTCGCGGGCTAGAATCAATGCACTTGACCGCTGGCCGAATCACCTTGGCGGACCAGAATCTCATTGTCCTTGCTGATGGATTGCTTGATATTGTGACCGATGAGGCCTATCACCTGACCCTCCTGTGAATACGTCACCTCGACATACCCCCCGCCAACATACTCCACGCGATAAATACGCAACTGATCGACGGTTCGCATCGCGAAGGATTCAATCTCGAATAGATCCTCGACCCCAATTGATTTGGGGATCATATTCTCGATCGTGATATTTCCCGCGTCATGCAGGAACACTATTGCCCCGTCCGGGCGAGTGACTTTCACGCCGCCCTCTACCTTTTCCACCACATCGCCAGAAACCTGGGCGCCAACGAAGTTACCTTCGCGGTCTACCTGAACATTGCCCTCGCCTGCAGCCGTTTCAGCTCCTTGTGGGACTGTCTCAAACTCTACGTTTATTTTGCCTGCTTTAAGTTTGGTCATTGTGCTGCTCCTTGCAGTTGCCGGAATTGGCGGTGTTTTAGATTTCTGCCTTGCTGGCGCAACAAGCGGCCAGCGCGCAGCCAAAAACAGATCAGGAAATCTCAGGACTCACCGAACAGACTCCATCTAATGTTTTCTTCGCCGACGGTGACCCGGTCGGCGAGCAGGAAGCGGCTATGGCGGCGCTGGACATTCAGGGTCGGCATGATTTCGCCTTTTTCGAAGCGTTGGATCTTGTCGACGATGCCTTCGGCTTTCCAATAGCCACTCTGCGGGCAGGCCTGGCCGCTGTTGCAGGTCAGCCTGGGGTAAGGCTCCCGGATGAAATCGGAAGAGTCCGGCAGCGGTCGGCCGGAGGCGGGGTCGAGGAGTTTGGCCTTGGCCAGTTGGTTGATCAGTGCTTCGCTGGGCTTTTCTGGCGGGACGTTGGCCCGGCGGGCTTCGAGCCATTGGAGTTTGCCGTCCCAGGCAGGGAGCTTGGTCGGTGGTAGGGGGAGGATTTCGTTGATTTCGGGGACTTTGGGGTTGGCGTAGGAGTAGCCCGAGAGGATTTTCCAGATTTTTTTGTAGCGATCGGCGCGTTCGATGTCTTCCGGTTGACCAAAGTAATCCAGCTTGTCGGTTGGTTCCGGGCCGCGAAATCCATCATTTAACCAGGCAGCAGCGCTTTCATTACCTGCGGCTACGCCCATCTGGAATATTTCGAGTGCCTCCTTGTATTGCCCCTTGTTTTTAAGATGAATACCCAGATCGACAGCAGCCTCACCATCTCCCTGTTCTGCTGCGCAACGGCGCAACTGCCGCGCAACGTCCGGGGCAATGTTGATCGGCGCCAACTTGTCAGCGACATAGGCTTGAGCTAGCGCATTACCTTCATCGGCGGCTTTGCGGTAGTAACGCAACGCCATTTCGTGATCTTTCAGTAGTCCCGCCGAACCGTTCTGCAGGAAAATGCCGACAAAGTAATATCCCGTTGCCACTCCCGCGTTGATCAGTTGCTCACTCATGCGCAAATGCTCTTCGCCACGGAGTTTGAAAGTACCGCGCATCGCACCGTTCTGCAGATTGATATTGGCCTTGTAGTGACCGTTCTCACTGGCGATGCGGTACAAGCGCTCGATCTCCGCATCAACAATCTTGTCCTGCTTGAGTTGGTTGTTCTTTTGCAACCAGCGCGCGTAATGAAACAGCACATCGGCCTCAGCGGGCGGCGCCGGAATTGTTTCGTGTTGGCAGGTGAAGGCGAGATCAACGTTGATATCGGTGAGCGGGTTTACAAAGTCCACCGACAAAGGCTCGGAACTGTTGGCGCCACAACCGGTCAAGGCGATGAGTATCAAACAGCTCCATAAATACTCAGACCTCACCGAACAGTCTCCATTCGATATTTTCCTCCTCGACCGTCACACGGTCGGCGAGCAGGAAGCGGCTGTGACGATGCTTGACGTTCAGAGTCGGCATGATCTCGCCCTTCTCGAAGCGCCGGGGCTCGCCTTTTTCCAGGCGCCACCAGGATTGACCGGCGATACTTACCGCCAGCCAATAACCGGTATGCGTGCAGGCTTGGCCGCTGATGCAGGTCGGTCGTTTGATGTAGTCGATCTGTATAAAGGCCGAGGAGCCTGGCATGGGCCGGCCGGTGGCGGGTTCGAGGATTTTGGCCTTGGCCAGTTGGTGAATCAGTGCTTCGCTGGGCTTTTCTGGTGGGATATTGGCCAGGCGTTCTTCGAGCCATTGCAGTTTGCCGTCCCAGGCGGGTAACGGGGCGGGCGGCAGCGGGAGGATCTCGTTGATTTCGGGGACTTTGGGATTGGCGTAGGAGTAGCCCGAGAGGATTTTCCAGATTTTTTTATAGCGATCGGCGCGTTCGAGGTCTTCCTGTTGGCCCAGGTAGTACAACCGATCATCCGGCTCCGGACCACGGAAGCCCTCGCTCAAAAAAGACGCCGAAGTGCTGTCACCGGCCGCAACGCCAAGTTGGAATCCATCAAGTGCTTCTTGATAATGACCATCTGTCGACAGATCAACACCTAGGTCGGAGGCTGCATCACCGTGCCCCTGCTCGGCCGCGCAACGGCGCATTTTCCGGGCAACGTCCGGGGCAATGTTGATCGGCGCCAACTTGTCTGCGACATAGGCTTGAGCTAGCGGATTACCTTCATCGGCGGCTTTACGGTAGTAACGCAACGCTATTTCGTGATCTTTCTGCAGCCCCGCCGAACCGTTCTGCAGGAAGATGCCGACAAAGTAATATCCCGTTGCCACTCCGGCGTTGATCAGTTGCTCACTCATGCGCAAATGCTCTTCACCACGGAGTTTGAAAGTACCGCGCATGGCACCGTTCTGCAGATTGATATTGGCCTTGTAGTGGCCGTTTTCACTGGCGATGCGGTACAAGCGCTCGATCTCTACATCAACGGTCTTGTCCTGCTTGAGTTGGTTGTTCTTTTGCAACCAGCGCGCGTAATGGAACAGCACATCGACCTCGGCGGAGGCCGCAGGGATCTGCTCGTGTACACAGCTGAAGGCCAGCTTGGCCTTGACTTCAGTTAAAGGGTTCAAGGGCGTTTCCTTGGTCGAGGTAGAGGTAGGATTACTGGTATCGCAGGCGAGCAGCAGCAGACATGACAGCAACAAGAGCCGGTGCATCAGTCGAGGTCCGACAGGTCGGATTCGCCGAAATAGAACTCGACGAGGGGGGCATAGGGAATCAATTGTTTGGATTGAAAATTCTTATTCCGTTTGATGATGTCTTCCCAGGCTTTGAACGCCTCCTTCGGATCATCCTGTGCACCCAAACCATTCGTGTGCATCCCCCACAACCGCCGCCGCATCGCCTGCGTCACACTCGCCCATTCATGCGCAATATTCAGTTCGCTATCGACCTGCATGCTGCGGGTATTGATGTTGGCCGAGCCGTGAGTGGTGAACACATCGTCGAC
>Ga0209281_1000636_pt1 | contig 38488 bp, 33 predicted proteins | sample MedtruBG_FD_187514 | JGI IMG/M metagenome (GOLD analysis project Ga0209281, IMG submission 187514) | Root nodule microbial communities of legume samples collected from California, USA - Medicago truncatula BG (SPAdes) (version 2) | ecosystem: Host-associated > Plants > Roots > Nodule | place... | reverse complement strand
ACTCAGCAAAGGGTGAAGCTGTTACTCCTAAATCTGTAGATAGAAGTGAGCTAGTTGATGGAATTATCACTTCAGCTTTAGGAAAAGCATCTTGGAATGTAATTCGTTTAGGCAAATAAAAAAACGACTTATAGTTAAATATTTTTAAAGATAAACTAATAAATCTATAATCAATTAGATAAGAGAATATGTTTTGTCATAGATTTTTAGTAAAACGTTTTATAAGTAAAAATCTTTATAGTAATTTAATATTAATTATGTTTTTGCATAGTAGAATATAATATTTTGCTGTGAAAATAGCATTAAATATAGAATATTGAAAATATATCGTTTATGAAAACGTATAATTTAATGATTATTATTGTTGCGTAAGGTGTTTTCATAGAAAAAGTACTAAAAGTTGCACTTCTAAATGCTATTTTTGTAAATATATAAATCAGAATATAATGATTGGAGGATAGAAATGTTAAAGCTAAAAAAACGCCAACTTTATCAAATGATAGCTAAAACTTTAGTGTGTGCGTCAGTAATTACTATGTTACCATCAGTAAATTTAGTCACATGGGCTGCAGCTGATAGTAATACATTGATGAATCAATATTTCAATGTTAAAATCGGAGATTATGGTGAAATTAATAGCCTGAAGCTTACAGGAGATGAATTTGATACAAATTATGTATTGAATGGAACCAATGCACCGACTCAAGGTGCTTCAAGTGAACATCAGTGGATGGGAGAATTAATGTTCCAAACAAAAAAAGATGGAGATAGTAATTGGACAGAATCAATGACTAGTGCTTCGTCAAAATCGAGTGGAGCAAGAACTATAACTAAAAATGGAAATAAGATTACTGTAACCTATAAAAATGAAAGTGCCAATAAAGGTATAAAAGATTTTGAATTAGAAGAGACTTATGAACTAATTGATAGTCATCTTAAATGGTCAATGAAAGTAACAAATCCAGATTCTAATAAATCACTTACATTTGGTGACTTTGGACTTCCTATGACTTTTAACGAATATTTTACAGCTCAGTACGGCGGTGAATTGCTTTACGAAACAAGAGTAATTGATCACTCTTTTGTTGGCCAGGACTCATCTTATATTTATGCTACTAGACCAAGCGGTCAAGGAAGATTTTTATTGTTTGAACCTGACGTAGCTACTGGAGCAAAATTAGAATATCAAGATCACTGGAGAGAGAATAATGGTCATAGAGGTTCTGTTTGGGCACAAGATACAGGTGGCTGGGCAAATGGATTAAATGTATTCTATATTCATTCGAATGTAATAAAACAAACTGGCAGTAGTTATTTGCCAAATACAGAGTTAACTTTGAAACCAGGTGAAAGTAAAGAATATTCATTTAATTTTACGCCAGTGCAAAATGAGAAAGCAATGAGAAGTGAGCTTTACAATAGTGGAATCATTGACGCTGTCGCAGTTCCAGGAATGGCATTTTCAAAGGATATGCCTGCTAAATTTTATTTGCATACTAAGTATGGCTATAATACTGGAAATGCTAACAATAATATTACAGATGTTGAAGTAAAATGTTCACATGAAACGCATCTTTATGAAGGGCTGGAGAACTCTATTTCCAATAAACAGCAATGCACTAAGAGTGAAGGGACAAACGTTTCTTTTGAGGAGACTAAGACTATAGATGGAGAGCAATATCATGTATTTAATCTTAAATTAACTGATCTTGGGGCAAATTATGTTTTGATTCATTATTTAGATGATTCGGGTAAAGAAAAGGTAACAACATTACAGTTCTATTCTATGGATAAAGCAGAGGATGCATTAGATCTTCATGCCAATTTTGTAACTAATAAAACACAAGTAAACGCTCCAGGTAAAATTGAAGATATGATTTTTGATGATTGGATGATGGATACAAAGAATGTCCGTGGGATATACAATGGGTATATGGGCTGGGGTGATGACTGGGGATTTACTCATGGTGAATATTTAGCTGAAAAGAATGTTTATCTTCCAGAAAAGAAGCAAATAGATGCAGTCGATAATTATTTAGATACTGCAATCTGGAATGGTCTTATGAGAGAACATCATGAAGACTATAGAGTAAATGACTGGTTAGATAATGAACCTAATAATACAGGACAAGGTGTGTATAGAGGTTATGCATATCCACATGTCTACAATACTTATTTTTCTATGTATAAGGTAGCAAGTAAATATCCGGATATGACAACCTATAAAGAGAAGAAAGAAACTTATTTGTTAAGAGCTTATAATATATTAAAGGCACTTTATGGTAAGGATATTGCTTATAATTGGGACACAGGATTAATGGGTGAGTCTACTACTCCAGATATTATAGCAGCATTAGAAAAAGAAGGCTTCTATAAGGAGGCTCAAAATATTCGTGATATTATGGCGGAAAAATATGTGAAATTCAGTGAACAGAAATATCCATACGGCTCAGAGTACAGTTATGATAATACAGGTGAGGAAGCTGTTTACACTTTGGCAAAATTAAAAAATAACCAAGAGATGATGAAAAAGATTGATGAGAAGACAAGAGCTGCTCGTGGTATGCAACCGGTTTGGTATCATTATGCTAATCCAACTACTATTTGTGGTGAGAACTGGTGGAACTTTCAATATTCAGCATCACTTATTGGATATTGCATGGATGATTGGTTAAGATTGCAAAATAATGGCATGGATGCTATGCAAATGGCATTAGCTGCCCGCACAAATTATGCGGCTAAGTTAGCTAACTTAACTGCAATTAACTCAGGTCAGATTGATGCAGATCCAGCTAATATTGGTACAGTTGCATGGACGTATCAAGCTGAATTAGGTAACAATGGTGGACAAGGAAATGGTGGAGGAAAAATTCATAATGGATGGCGTCAAATGGCGGGAGAAGCAGATACCGGATTATTCGGTGCAATGCGTATATTATCTTCTGACGTTGCAACAGATCCTGTTTTTGGTTTATTCGGCTATGGATGTAGTGTAACTGATGAGGGAGATTCTTATAATGTAATGCCATTAGATGGTCTTTATACAAGATTAAACTTTATTAATGAAAAATTATCTATTAAGTTAGATAGAGATCAATATTCAAATGCTATAGTTAGTAAAAATAGCGATTCAGTAAAATTGATGATGAAGAACGTTGAAAGAACAGATCATAATACAGACATTGAATTAACGGGATTAAAAGCTGGTTCTTATCAAGTTTCCATAGGTGGAAATGTAGTAGGAAGTTTCAAAACAGATGGCAAAACCGTAACAACAACTATTCCAATGCCAGCAAGTGATAATGTAGAGGTCTTAATTGAAGCTGGAAGTACGTTAAGTAATACAGAACCAGTTGTGGAAGCAGGGGAAGATAAAACAATTCAATTGTCGGAGAAAATTCGATTAGAAGGTTCAGCAAGTGATGATAAACAGCCAAACACGACATTAACTAGCAATTGGACAGTAGAAAGTGCTCCATCAGATGCCGTTCCTGAAATAAAAAATTCAAATCAATTGATTTCTGATATCAAATTTAATAAAACTGGAGAATATGTATTCAGGCTTACTGCATCAGATGGAGAACTAGAGGGTTCTGATACAGTTAAAATCACAGTTGTGGAGGATGCAGAGATTCCAGAAACTTTAGCTTTATATAATTTTGATAATGTAAACATGGATAAGACAAATAGAGAGGCTTATAGAAAGCTATTGAGTGCAGATGGTGAAGGTAAAGGTTATGCTTCAGAAAGAATTAGCAATCCAGTATTTGAAACGGGCAAAGAAGGTCAAGCGTTATCTTTATCAGGGTCCTATTGTGGATATGTCAGATTACCGGCTGATATAACAAAGCGTGTAGATGAGACTACTATTTCGGCTGATATAAAGTTGTCAGCATCACAAGGCAGTGACGCGAGAATATTTGAATTTAGAGATATGGAAGGAAAATCTGTATATGCTTCCGTTATCAACGGGAATGAGTTAGCAATGGGAATAACAGATGCTGTTACTAAAGAAAATAAGCAAGTATCTTCAAATATTAAAATAGGTACAGGTTATTGGAAAAATGTTTCTATAACAATAGGAATGAATTTAGAGACAAACGTTAATACAGCTATTTTATATGTAGATGGAGTTAAGGCAGGAGAAATTCCAAATTGTATTAAATTATCTGATCTAGATGATATTCAAAGAAATTTTATTGGACGCGGTGATAATAAAGCTGGAGTATTCTTTAATGGCTTAATTGATAACTTTACAGTAAAATCCAAAGCCATGACAAGTGATGAAATAAGTGTTGCTTATGGAAGTACTGAAGGTAGTGCTCCAGTTTCAGCAGAAATATCTAATATAGTAACAAAAGTAGGAGAATCACCAGTTTTACCAAAACAAGTTAGAGTGCTGTATTCAAACGGTATCTATAAAGTAGAGAACGTTATATGGGATTCAATTGATTCTGAAAATTATGCAAAAGTTGGTACTTTTATTGTAGAGGGTAAAGTAGAAGATGTTACAGAGAAAGCTAAATTAACAGTCCATGTCGTTAATGGTGATGCACAGAATATTGCAAGTATTGCTACTTCAAGTGCAATTATTAATTCAGTAGATGACTTAGGCGGGGTAAAAGGATTAAATGATGGTTATGATCCAGAAAATTCTACTGACACAAGTCATGGAGTGTGGCATAACTGGCATGGAGATCAAGGTGGATCTGCATGGATAGAGTATGACTGGGAAAAGCCAGTTGTTCTAACAGAATCCGATGCTTACTATTTTAAAGATGGTGGCGGAAATTTTATGCCAGCAAGTGTAGACTATGAATATAAAAGTGAAGATGGTATTTGGAAAAAGTTTGATAACGTGGTAGGACTAGGTTTAGTAAAAGATAACTACAATAAGACAACCTTTAGCCCTGTTGTGGCTACCGCAATTCGTATGAATATGAAGCCAGCGACAGTAGGGTGTGGAGTAATAGAATGGCAAGTATATGGTTATTCTAATGAGGAAATTGTAAGTAAAAAAGCGTTAAAGCAGGCAATTAACAATGCAAACGGAATAAAAGAAAAGTTAATTGAAAGCGGATATTCAGATTTGACAGATGCTCTCACAGAGGCAAATCAAGTTCTAAGTGATTCAGAAGCATCACAAGAAGCAATAGATGAGGCAACTGAAAAAATTAGTGAAGCTATAGATAATTTAGTACCAAAAGATAACAATATTGCTTATTTAGCAAGCACAGCAACAAGTTATGTTTCTCCATGGGAAACCTTAGGTGCGGTGAATGATGGAATAGAGTCAACTGATTCTTCGGCAGCTAATATACCTCATTATGGAAGCTGGGGTAATAATTCAGAATATGAAACGGTTACCTACACATGGCTAAATGCAAAGGATATTAGAAGTACAGAAATTTATTTCTGGAATGATGGTGGTGGAATCTTAACACCATCTGTTTGTAAATATGAATATCAAGATGATAATGGGAATTGGGTTGAAGTATCTAATCCAGATGGTTTAGGTGTAGAGTTAGATAGATATAATGTTACAAACTTCGATAAAATCATAACAAAAGCGCTAAGAGTAACAATGACAAAATCAGTAGCAGATGGTAATGGAGTTGGAATTATTGAATGGAAAGTTACTGGGAATAAAGCAGAACAAACAGTAAATAAGGGCGAACTAGAAAAATTATATGATGCACATAAAAATGATACTCAAGGCGATTATAAAGATGAAGAGTGGAGTGAATTTATTAAAGCATTAGAGAATGCAAAAGAAGTAATAGATAATGAAGCTGCAACACAAATAGAAGTAGATAATGCAAGAGATGCTTTAAAATCAGCGATAGATAGACTAGATGGGGATACAGAGCCAGATTTAATTAATATTGCAGAAATGTCAACTACTACTCCAAGTGCAGTTATTAATTCTGTAGATGATTTAGGTGGTGTTGATGGATTAAATGATGGATATGACCCAGAAAATTCTTCAGATACTAGCCATGGAGTATGGCATAATTGGCATGGAGATCAAAGTGGACCAGCATGGATAGAGTATAATTGGGATGAGTTATATATTATTAAGGAATCAGATGCATATTATTTTAAAGATGGTTCCGGAAATTTTGTACCAGCTTCAATTAAGTACGAATATAGAGATGAAGATGGTGAATGGAGAGAGTTTAAGAATGTAGAAGGATTGGGAGTAGAACTTGATAAATATAATAAGACAACATTTAATCCTGTAAAAGCAAAAGGAATTCGTATGACTTTGGTACCATTAACTTTAGGATGTGGTGTAATAGAATGGAAAGTGTATGGCTATTTAGCCGAAGATGTTCCAGATGACGGAGTAGATAAAAGTGCATTAGAAGAATTGTACAATAGACATAAAGACGACACTCAAGGAGATTATAAAGATGAAGATTGGAATGCGTTTGTAGAAGCATTAAATGATGCAAAGGAAGTAATAGATAATTCAGATGCAACGCAAGATGAAGTGGATAACGCAAAAGATAAACTAAGATTAGCACTAGAAAAATTAAAAGGAAATATACCAGATGGAGAGGTAGACAAAACTGGATTACAAGAATTATATGATGTGCACAAAGAGGATACCCAGGGAAGATACACAATAGAAAGCTGGAGTAATTTTGTAAATGCATTAGATAATGCATTGAAAGTATTAGGAGATGTTAATGCAACACAAGTAGAGGTAAATGATGCAAAAGCTAGTTTAAGATTAGCTATTGATGGATTAAGAGCAGTAGATGAGCCAGTAGAAGTGGTAGATAAAAGTGGATTGCAAGAATTATATGATGCACACAAAAATGATAAAAAAGGAAGATATACAGCAAAAAGTTGGGAAAACTTCATAGAGGAATTAAAACATGCAATGATGGTACTTGAAAATACAAATTCAACACAAAGGGAAGTAGAGGATGCAGAAGCGGCTTTGAAATTAGCAATAGATAATAGAAAGCGCAAAAGCAGATCAAGTTCAAGTTCATCAAGTTCTTCTGAAAATAGCACATCAACTAGTAAAAATATAAGTCAAAATAATAATAGTATTGTTAAGTTAGATGGTGTTGCACAAAATATCGCAGATGATACAGTTGATGGAATGAAGGCAAAAGTTAATTCTTCAGAAATCCTAAAAACTCAAAATGGAGGAAGTGCTTTATTTACTAATGCAAATATTGGTGATAATAAAGTTCAAATTATAACAACTAACGTAACAGATACAATTGAAATAAATAAAGAAACAAATATGGATAGTTATGTTTATATTTATGTAAAAGAATTAAATGCATATATGCCAACAAGTTTTCAAATACTGAACGGTAATATTGTATTTAAAGCAGAACCCAATATTCCTTATGTTATATCACAGAACGTTATATCAGGAACTATAATACAAGGAGGCTGGAATAAAATTAACGAATCATGGTACTTCGTTAAAAATGATGGAAAACCAGTAACTGGTTGGTATAATGATAATGGCACTTGGTACAATATGTCTAAGGATGGGAAGATGAATATTAAATGGTTTAAGGATGCTGATGGAACTTGGTATTACTTAAAGGACTCTGGAGTAATGACAACAGGATGGTTCGAAGATACAGATGGAAAATGGTACTACTTTAAAGAAAATGGATCTATGGCACAAAATGAATCTATAAATGGGCATTTCTTAGATAATAATGGAGTGTGGATTAAATAGTAAACTGATTGTTGAAGCAAAGTTATTACTTGAAGAATCCACCTAATTAAGGTTTGCTTTTATTAAAAATAGCTCGTTACTTAAAAGAATTTCATTAAGTAACGAGCTATTTTAATATTAAGTGACATTAATTTTATTGACACTTTTCTTTTGTGATGATAATGAGATCTTTTGGGGTTTAGAAGAATTTATGTTGGGAAAAGATATAAGAGAAAAAGTAAAATACATATTATTTTAAAAATAAAGAAAGTTATAATTTAGTATAATCTAAAATATTTTAGAAAAATATAATACAAAACTATTGACTTGGGAATGATTGGGCATATAATAAATATATAAGGAGAAATAAAGTGTTTTTAAAATTATAAAGAATTTGAGCGTTTAACAATGAGAAACTATATATATTTCAAATAATATTTAGTTGTAAAATATAGGATGAACAATAAACATAGGTCTTGGGTTTGAATTTGTTTTATAAAAGAGTGAAATAAAACTTTATGTTTTTAAAGCTTGATTATTATACGTATTAGTGTAAACGTATAAGGCAAAATATAAATACCAGTATTTTTCATGATTGTTTTGATCATTGTTCTTTTTTATATCATAATTGACTTAAAGAAGAGCAAAGTTCACTATAAATTAACTTCATTTGTAAAATAACAGGAGGTAAATAATATGAAAAGTGTTAAAATTCTAAAGAAGATTGCAACAGCAATTGTTACAACATCACTTGCAGCTACAATGTTAGTAGGATGCGGTGGTGGAAGCACAGCACCTAAAGCAGACGGTGGAAAGGATTCAGCATCTGGGGACCAATTAGAAATGTGGACATTTGTTGATATGCATGCTAAATTCTTTGAAAAAATGCTAACTAAATGGAATGAGAAGAATCCAGATAAAAAACTTAATATTAATTTCACAGTGCTTCCTTATGATGACATGCATAACAAATTACAATCAGCATTGTTGTCTGGACAAGGTGCACCAGATGCATGTGATATAGAAGTAGGTAAATTCCCTAACTTCTTAAAGGGGGATCCTCAATTAGAGACTCTTGATGATGTGGTTGCTCCTTATAAGGACAAGTTAGTTAAGTCTCGTCTAGATCTATATAGTAAAGATAATCATGTATATGCATTTGACTATCACGTTGGTGCAGTTGTTGCATACTACAACACTGAACTATTAGAAAAAGCAGGAATTGATTATAAGAAGATTGTAACATGGGATGATTTTAAAGCAGCTGGTGCTAAATATTATGCAGCAACTGGTAAAAATTTCGGTACAGCCGATACAAGTGCTGCGACACAAGAATCGTTCTTGTTAGCACAGCAAAAAGCTGATTATACTGATGCAAGTGGTAAGCCAAAAATAAACAGCCCAGAAATGGTTAAAGCACTTACTATGTTAAGAGATTTACAAGATGCTCATGCTATAGCTACTATTCCAGGTGGACAACCTGATACAACAGATGGTGAAGGTGCAATAAACAATGGAGATTATGCAGTTGTACTTAAAGCTATGTGGTATATGTCTAGATTCTTACAATATATGCCTGACCAAGCAGGTAAATGGGCAATTGCTCCACTTCCAGTATTTGAAAAAGGTCAACCACGTTCTGTAGGTGATGGTGGAACTGGTACAGTTGTAACTAAGACTGCTAAAAATAAACAAAATCTTAAAGAATTTTTAGCGTATGCTAAACTTTCTGAAGATGGAGAAAAAGCTATATGGGAAGACTTAGGGTTTGATCCACTAAATACAGATTTATGGAACAACAAAGAAATAACTCATAATTCAGACAACAAATTCGTAAAATACTTTAAGACAAATCCTTTTGACACATTAAATGAAATTAAGAACGAAATTGGATTAATAAAATCAACTGAAGCTATGCCTAATATCTATAATGTTTTATGTACAGTTACGTTAAACAGCGTATTTGAAGATAAAAAAGATGTAAAACAAGCATTAGATGAAGCACAACAACAAGTTGAAAATGAATTAAAATAATTAGATAATTTATACACAGAAGCTGTTTCATAAAAGATATTATAATGAAACAGCTTCTTTTATTATATAAATATTTGTGGTGTTGCAATCATGCTAGGTTTTCAAATACCATATTTTTATTTATAATAAAACTCACAACTTTAAAAAAATAAAACGTTATTATTTTGTGAGAAACTGCTATGATTACTTTGGATTATAATGTTATAATTTAATTACTTAATAAATATAATGAGAAATTATTTAATAGAATGGAGGCTCAATAATGATAAAAATTCTCTTATGTTGTGCGGGTGGTTTTTCTTCAAGTGCTTTATCAAGTAAAGTGGAAAAGGAAATAATTGAAAATAATATGCAAAATGATTATTTTATTGAATTCTCTCCATTTCTATTAGTTAATAAGAGAATGTCTGAATTCGATATTATTGTATGTTGTCCGCATCTAATATTTGAAGTAAAAAAACTACTAAAAAATTTAACTCCTAATATTCCTATCTATATTTTGCCACCCAAAATGTATGGATTAATGAAGTTTAAAGAATTAGCGCTAGATGTTGTAGATATAATTGATTTATATAATAAGACTAAAATCAATCCAGTGCATTTTCCAGATGAAGAAAATACAATGACGGTCACTAGGCATGTGGCGTATAGAAATTGGAAAATTTAATTATCATTATAATAAAGGATACTTTTTGTAATTTGAAGCATTACACTGATTTTTGACATAAATTATAATATTTAAAAAAATTTTATTTAGTAAAAAAAGAAAGATATGAGGATTGAAATTTCATCTACATATCTTTTTTGTTTTAATATATGATTAATTTAATTCTATAAAAAATGTTAATCTAATTAAATTACTTTGGTTGACATATTTTATCAGTCCACGCAAATAGTTCATCTAAATCATAATCTCCAGAATGACCTATACCCCAAGGTAGTGCAAAGTCAACATTATAACCGCTGTTTTGCAATTTGGTAGCTAGGATTAATGGTATTGCTGTAGAGGTATTAGCATCGATAGAACCATAACGAATTCCCATCAGAATTTTTAAGTCCTAAACCATTCACATATGTTGAGAATAGCTTTTTGAAATTATTGGAAAGCTTAACTTGATCATCTGTCATTGTACCTGGAACTTTCTTTCTATCAATTTGATCTCCGTTCCTTGTTATCTGCATTGTCTCATAATCATTTATACCATTAAATTGCCATTCGTAAGCTATATCAGCTTTATCTAAATTAGTAATAGGGCAATAATCTGATGATGCAATAATATCATCACGAGTATCAGCTGCACCAAGTTCTTTTAAATATGGTTCATAATCTGCATTGTTACCTGTAGTGCCAAGTAATGCTGACATTGCGCCGCCAGCGCTTGTTTCATTTTCATAGCTGAATATATTCCTATGAAATTCAAATAATATAACTTGAATGATTTTATTTTGAGTTTAAATCGTGGAGGGTGAAGGAGCAATGAAAAAAACTGCTAAAATATTTATTACTTTCTTAATACTATTATTTTCTACTAAAACATTAAATGCCTTTGGACAGACTCAGACTTTAACTCAAGGTACGTATAATGTAAAAGATACAAATCTATCAATAGGCAATCCAATACATGTAAGAATCGCTTCATCTGGTAGCAAAGGAATGATTATTGTTATTGATTCAAGCCATATTATACAAGATATTGTAAAATTAGGACCTGAATCGCCTGAACGCATTTTAAGGCCGCTTAATGATAATTTTTCGCTCATAGTTTTAAGTGACAACGGTATTGAATTTTATTAAAATATAGAACAGAAATCCATGAATTTTTGAAGTACTAGTATAGCTGTAATTATAAGAACAACGCATAAGAAAGCAGCATACCAAATAAAAATGCCACATAATTCAGTTTTGAATAAAGTGGCATTTTAATAGAGTATTTTATTTTTACAATCTAATCCTAAAAGAAATCTACATGGAACTTTAGAATTACCTCAACATTTGAAAGAATTAGAAGAGAATGGATTGATATTAAGAAAAGAATATTCTCAGATTCCACCTAAGGTTGAATATTCTTTGACAGAAAAGGGACAGACATTAATTCCAATTTTAGAACTTATGTCTGAGTGGGGAAATGTAAACCTACCTTGATATAATATATAGTGAGAGATGATGAACAAGGTATGATACTTAGTTATGGCCAAATGGGATTATATTAGTTTGTCTTGGATTATAAATGTATTACAACATCAATACCTGTTTTACTTTCAATAAGAGGTATGAAACATTCTCTAAAAATCAAATCAATTCCTGAAAAGTCGTCGGCGAGTGGTGGGGAAACTGTGAAATTATAATGAAAATGCCCATCTCCGACGGTTCCACTTGTCATACTGCAATTATAGTGTTCATTTATAATAAGCTCAAAAGTACTGTGTGTTAATTGGGTATCTATTAAATCATTTGAATTATCCCAATCTTTATTAAAAATTACGACACTTGCGTTTGAGTATTGGCGAACTGAAATAACAGAGTAAAGCTGATTGTCTATTTCTACTGATTTTAATACTGGTAAATTTAGTCTGAAGCCACTTGGTTCAACAGTAGGTCGATATAGTTCTTCATTCCACAATGATCCAAATATTGATTTTAGTTGATCTTCATATAAAGCAAATTTTTCTGCCCAATTAGTTATGTACTCAAAAGGAGGATAACCAGGATTATTATCAGATATTTCTTTACGTTGTTTGATTAACCCACAAATCTTTTCATCTATTTGAGTAGCTCTTTCATCATAATGATTAGTTGGTCTATTAAATGGCATTCGTTTCATAACTATTCCTCCTATTGTATTTAATTGTTAATTTATTCTTTAAAACGTGTTTGTAATATAGTGTTATTTGAATTCTTTGTTTCTCAAAAACACTATGTCAAAAAAAGTAGTGAAGTAAAAATTCAAGTGATATTACAAATGATTTTTTATTAATTCTATTATTTCGTTATTTATAATATCGGGTTCGAATTGATGTATGGGATGTCTTGAATTCTTTACAACCATCTGTTTACTATTTGTAGACCAATTCTTTAAATCTATCTGGCTATTTTCCCATTCAGGAATTGATAAAACGCTATTCTCTGCAGTTAATATTCTAAGTGGGATATCTCCTAATTTGCCATTATCTAATACTTTTTGTGCATTTAAACTTGCTAAATTACCTTCATCTACAATATTTTTGTTATACATGGTTTTAAGTGTCATCACAGTATATAGATTTTTTAACTCGTTTGGCAGTAGTTTAAGATCGTTCTGACCAGATGTGATTTTCGAAGAATAACTTGTGTGGTAAAGCGCTAATCTAGCTATGCCAAGTGATTTTAAGAGTTTATAATTAAGAACAGTACTATTACTAAAAGCTAAGCTGTTTTTTGAATAATATTCAGGACTTCCGCCGTCAATTAGTACAATACCAGAGACTTCATCTTTATGGAGCTGTGCAAATCTTATTACTGATAATGATGCTAAGGAATGGCCAACTAATATATATGGTGGCTTTTGTCCTGATTTTATAAGAGCATTATGCATCTCGTCTACAATTGAATCTATATCTCTTGGTGCATCTGTCACTTCACTCCATCCATGGCCGGGCCTATCATAAACTGCTATTTTAGAATATTTTGAAATTTCATTATAAAGAGGGTAAAAGTCTGCATAAGAGCTTGGTTCATTTAATCCGCCAGTAAAAACCACGGTAACATTGCCTTCACCTTTGCTAAACACATTGATTTTATGGGGATTTATATCAACCATTTCACCTATTGAGGAATATTCTTTTAAATCATCATATTCTCCAATTTTTTCATAATAAAAGCCAATTAATAAAGTAGCCACTATAAAAAACAAGCTAAGAAGTATATATTTTTTTAATCTTTTCTTATTTTTTAATCTCAATTCACGTTTCCTTTCCATTCTACTTAAGTACATTTGTAAACTCTCCATTCAAATAATATAGTTTTTTGTTCTCGTCGTCATACTTTAGGACTTATAAAATATATCCAGTTACTTTGGTGTTTAAATTATATTACTATTATACCATATTATGTAAATAAACGATATTAAATTTTCAAAGAATATGCTCTTAATTTGTTACACTGTATCTACAAACTACTTAATATTTAGAATTGAGTAGTAAAAAATCGTAAATTAAAAAGGAAATCTTTTATGGTATAATTTAATTGGAAGGGTATACTATTGTATGAAATAATTTCATTGAAAAATACTTCAGGATAGTTTATTAGAAGTTACACGTTGGAGGTCTCATAACATGAGTCAACATTCAGATTTAAAGAAACAAAAGATATCACTTATTGTAACTGCGTTAATTTTACTTAGTTTATTTGGTATCATTATTTACTTTGGGTGGCCATTCTTTTCAATTTTTAGTAATCCAGATGAAACAAGGGAACTTATTATAGAAGCCGGAGTATGGGGACCATTAATATACATATTAATGCAAGCAGCTCAGGTTTTAATTGCTCCAATACCAGGACAGGTAATTGGACTAATTGGAGGATTTTTATTTGGACCAATTTGGGGATTAATTTATACATTAATTGGTGCAACAATAGGATTTACACTTGTTTTTATATTAACGAGGAAACTAGGGCGTCCATTCGTTGAACGTTTTGTTAGTAAAAAATTTTTAGATAAATTCGATCATCTTATTAAGGAGAAGGGGGTACTGGTTTTCTTTTTAATATTTCTATTACCAGCATTTCCAGACGATATTATTTCATTTATTGCAGGATTAACTACTATCAAAATTCCTACATTAGTAATAATTTCATTGCTAGGTAGATTGCCTGGGTATATTGTATTAATTTTGATGGGGAACGGATTAGTTGAAGATCTAAATTTTTCAGTATTTACAGTCGTAATAATACTAATACTATCTGCTATTGCATGGTGGAAACGTAGGTGGATACATGAATTTGTGGATCACAACAATCGTATTTTATTTATAAAAGAGCATTGGAATGCTTCATGGGGGCGTATACTAATGTGGATACTTGGACTTGTAATAATATCTATTTTGCTTTATCAATTTATTATCGTATTTCCTTTATTAAAATGATATATTATATAGTTTTATAGATAAGTACAGCAAAGCTTACATTTTAATAAAATTGTTGAATTACGGTTATATAACATATTCTCCTATTAATTCATTAACTCTTTTATCATATAATAAGGTGATTATAGAAATATAAGTGCCATATTACATGATAGTGCTGAAGAATGTTTTGAAAATGGTGAAAAAGCGAGATAATTTTTTATGGAAATTTAACATAACCAGTATATAAACATAATATAAATTAATTGAGGTGATATAGATGGTTGCTGTAATAGAAGCATATACTACACAAGATGGACTTACTTTATTTAGAAATAATAAAAATATAATCGGAAATATTATTTCAGCAGAGGTAAAGGGTCCGCATTACTCAGAGAAAGAACTTATTTTAAAAAATGATAATGGAAGTAAATTTATTTTTAAAGGTGGTTGTTTCTCAGCGGGGTATGGAGGTGAAGGTCCTATAGGAACTTACACCGTATTAAAAGAATTAGAGTTTGATGTAAGTAAGGAATTTATTTATGAGAACGAAAACTTCAAAGTAGCAAAATAATTATGGAGAGCTTACAAGAGCTCTCTTTTTAGCTTGCATATTTTTAGAAGTAATAGCGTGATAAAAAAAGATAAATTAGTGATTAAAGCTCAGATATTAAAAATACTAAGAAACAATAGTAAAGTGTTAAGCATTTATGTAAAATGTGAGTTAATCTTTGTAAAATATAGGTTGTTTTGTGTAAAATATACTTAATATTTGATTTTAAGGATGATTTGACATGTATAATTATGGATGTAATTTTAACATCTATATAGGGGAGGAAGAATAATGATCAAATCTACTAAAAAATTAATAGTAACAATAATAACAGCAGCAATGTTAGTATCCACGAGTATTGGTGTTTTCGCAGCATCTAATGATGGTTGGACAGAAGCACAGAAAACTGCTGCAGCATCAAATGGTGAATGGGAAAAATGGTGTAAGGAATGGGAGACAATAAAAAGTAATCCTACACAAATGTCATTAACACCTGGTAGAAATGAAAGAGAATTGAATTTTGCGTGGTATTCAAAAAATACTGAAGCTAAGTCAGGTATAAAAATATCTAAAAGTAAAGATATGAGTAGTTCAAAAGATTTATCAGTGAGAAGTGAAGCAGCAGTTAATGGATATGTATCCAACAAAGCAACGGCTACAGGTTTAGACAAGAACACAACATATTACTATAGCTATCAGGTAAATGGTAAATGGACTGATGCAACACCATATAACACAAAGAACACAGATAGTTTTAGTTTTATGTTTGTAGGAGATCCACAGATAGGTTCTTCAAGTGAAAATGTAGTAACAGGTGATAGTAAAGAACAGGGACAAGATAATGCAGTTAGAAATGATAGTTTTAACTGGAATAACACTTTAAATACTGCCTTAAAAGCAAATCCAAATATAAGTTTTATTATTTCAGCTGGGGATCAAATTCAATCAAGGGATAAGAAAACTCCAAGTAAGACTTATGATAAGAATGAAATTGAATATGCAGGATATTTAAGTCCAAAGGCCTTGAAATCAATTCCTGTAGCAACAACTATAGGAAATCACGATGCACCAAGTGGAAATTATTCATTCCATTTTAATAATCCAAATGCTTCAGAATTAGGAAAAACAGAAGCTGGCGGCGGATATTATTATTCATATGGTAATGCGTTGTTTATTGTATTAAATACAAATAATTATAATATAGCAGAACATAAGCAATTAATTGAAAAGGCTGTAGCCGAAAATAAAAATGCTAAGTGGAGAATAGTTACGATTCATCAGGATATATACGGATCAGGGGAACATTCTAATGAACCTGAAGTAGTCAATTTAAGATATAGTTTAATTCCAATTCTTGAAGAAAATCAAATAGATGTTGTACTAACAGGACACGATCATACTTACTCAAGATCTTTAATGTTAAAAGGTGGTAAGGAAGATAAAGCTAAAACAATTACTGAAGATGAATTTGAAAGCTATATTGAAGGAAAAACACCTGTAGATAATAAATATAGTCAGTATTTAACATCAATTGAAGATAAAAATAGCACTAAGAGTAAAGCGGTAGATAATAATGTCGTTGATCCTAAAGGAATATTATATATGACTGCTAATTCAAGTTCAGGAAGTAAATATTATGATTTAGTTACAAAACAACAAGCTTATATAGCAGCTAGATGGCAGGAAGATACTCCAACATATTCTACTATTACTATTAAAGATAAGACATTTTCTATAGATACATTTAGAACAGATACTGGAGCAAAGATTGATAATACATTTACAATTACTAAAACTAAGTAAGGTATGAAATAATGTCAACAGAAGTAGGTATAAAGCCTACTTTTGTGCTTTTAATGTTATAGATAAACAACACATAACTTAGACTTGTGTGATAATTTCTAGTAAAGATATCAGCTTAAAGTTTTAACAAATTTGTAAATACGTTTATCTTTTAAGTCAAATACTGAAATTGGAGGGGGAGAATGTTTTTGGAATTGTTTAAGGATAAAAAAGTAAATATTAGAAGAGGGATTATATTGATACTTGGAGTAGCTTTTTTTATTTTTTTATATTTTTTTAACCAAGTTGATAAAGCGCAGTTAGTTAATAGACAGGGAACTTCTTTTGAAAAAGCAGTGGTTGAAGAGGTATTAAATAATGCTAATATTCAAGGGGATGGAATAAATGCAGGCAAACAAATTGTAAAGGTAAGAATGCTAAGTGGCGAGTATAAAGGTAAAGTTTTAGAGGCGACAAGTTTCTCGGGATACCTTTATGGTGCAGAATGTAGGGTGAACATGAAAGTTATTATATCTTTAAGTAAAAGTGGAGATGATTATGTTGCCTCAGTTTACAGCTACCATAGAGAACCAATAATATATGGGTTTGCGTTAGCGTTCATTTTAATTCTTTGGTTAATTGGAGGAAAAAAAGGATTTAAATCAGCCTTAGGATTAATTTTTACCTTTGTTTGTATAATATTTTTATTTATTCCTATGATATATAGAGGTTATTCGCCATTTTTATCGGCAGTTATTATTGTAATATTAACTACAATTGTTACTATGTATTTAATTGCTGGATTTACAACGAAATCAATATCTTCAATGTTAGGTACGATAATTGGAGTAATTATTGCTGGGCTTTGTGCAGCAGGATTTGGATACTTTGCAAAAATATCAGGATATAATGTGGCAGAAATTGAAGAGTTAGTTTTTATTTCAAATAATACAAATATGCAGATTGGGGGACTTTTATTTGCAGGGATACTTATAGCTTCATTAGGAGCAGTTATGGACGTAGCTATATCGATTGCCTCTACAATAAATGAAATTTACGAACAAAATAAAAATTTAAGCAGACGTGAACTTTTTAATTCAGGAATAAATGTAGGCCGAGATATGATGGGGACCATGTCAAATACATTAATATTAGCCTTTACAGGAGGAGCGATTAATACTTTGATTTTATCATACTCTTACAGCATGAAGTATAATCAGATTATTAACATGTATTCAATTGGAATAGAAATAATGCAAGGATTATCAGGAAGTATAGCTGTAATTTTAACAGTACCTTTAGTTTCAATTATAACATCAGCAATGTTAACTTATAAAAAAGTTATCAGAGAAGATATTGAAAAAGCAAATACTTTCTAAAACTTTACTCAATATATTCTTTATGATATCATTATTGTAAAACTTTACTGATTTTGGAGGAAGTATTATTTATGGAATTAGACTCTGAACAGACCAGTATAACATCTCAATTGATTTTAATAGTTATTTTGACTTTACCTACATAACATTGGTATTTGGAGAATTATTCCCTAAGAGAATAGCTTTAAAAAAATCTGAAGCTATTGCCATGTTTTCTGTAAAGCCAATAATGTATGTATCAAAAATTGCAGTTCCATTTGTAAAGCTGCTTTCAGCATCAACCAATATATTAGTTAAAATAGTTGGGCTTGATAAAGAAAATTTAGATGAAAAAGTATCAAAAGAAGAAATTAGATCTTATGTTGAAGTTGGACGGGAACATGGAGTTATAAATGAAACAGAAACAGAAATGATAAATAGCATATTTGAATTTGATGATAAATTAGCAGATGAGGTAATGACACCAAGAACAGAAGTCTATATGATTAATATAGAAACTCCATTAAATGAATATTTAGATGAATTAATAGAAGAAAGATACTCAAGAATTCCTGTATATGAGAGTAACGTAGATAATATCATTGGTATTCTTTATATGAAAGATCTTCTAGTAGAAGCAAGAAAGCACGGATTTGAAAATGTAAATATTAGAAATATACTTCATCCACCATATTTTGTTCCAGAAAACAAAAATATTGATAAGTTATTTAAAGAATTACAGGCGTATAAAAAACATATGGCAATATTAATAGATGAATATGGAGGGTTTTCTGGTATAGTGTCTATTGAAGATTTGATTGAAGAAGTTATGGGGAATATAGATGACGAATATGATGAAGATGAACCTACAATAAAGGCTATAGATAAAAACACTTTTATAGTGCCAGGGATGCTTTCAATTGATGACTTCAACGAATATTTTCATGTATATATTGAAAGTGAAAATTATGACACCATGGGTGGATTTATTATTGAAACTATAGGTCGTATTCCAAAGAGCACAGACGAAAAGGATATAGAATATAATAATTTAATTTTTAAAATAGAAGAAATAAAGGAAAATAGAATTGAAAAAATAAAGCTTTATATTCAAAGTGAAGATTAAATCATAGAAATAGGGACAGTAGGAAATTTAAAATGCTGTCTCATTGAATTATTGAAAGGTGGGTTAATATGACGAATAAAGAGATAGAATTCATTGATTTAACTAACCAGCAGTATGAGGGATTGATTAAAATGCAAATGGAAGAATATAAGAAAGTAGTAGATTTCTGTAGAGAAAGTATAAAGAATTTAGAAAAAATACAAATAATAGATAAAAACATATCAAAAATAGAAGAAGAAACCATAGAAAAACTTGAAGAAATGAGAGTTTATAACAAAATATTTATAGAAACAGTTAAATAGGAAGTTATATTAAAAGGGAAATTTATTTAGAAAAATAGGGCAGCAGCATAAGAATTTTACTTTTGCTGCTGTTTTTAATTTTATCAAAAGGAGAAATTTCATAATATGAAGCTAAGAATATATAAAACAGAAGAATGTAAAGAAATAATTAATTTCTTTTAGGATATTGCACAGTTAAACTACAAGAAATTGAAAGAAAAGGACAATTGAAAATGTAGAAACAATAAAAGAAAGTGTTGATGAAACAACGAAGGCAATCTCTCAAATTTCAATAACAGCACAAGCTCAAGCAGAGATGGCTGAAAAACTTAGTGAAATAGCACAAAGATTTAAAATCTGACCTCAAAAAGTGTAGATTATCAAAATATAATAAGTTTAAGAAAAATTTAAATAACTGTATAAAATGAAAAAGTAATTTTTATTTTGTACAGTTTATTTTTTTATATCTTATCCTAAAAGCGATGACAAGTAAATTTAGTGTCTACAAAACTTGTCTAACTTGGCTAAAAAAAATCTAACTTGATAGTATTGAAAAAAAGGAGGAATTGTAAAAATAATGAAGAATAATACAATATATGGAGGAGTGGTTGGTGTAGTCTGTTGATGCAGATGATAATGTTGTTTTTAGCTTCATAAGGTTATATTCAGAGAAAGGATGTTGGTATATGTTGAAGCTTAACTGGATAGAATTTTTTTTGAGAACTCTTCCAGAATTATTGATTATAGTATGGGGAGTACATATAATTTCTAAAAGACCTATTAATATACCTAAATATATACTTTCTAGCATAGTATTATCTATATTGACCTTTTTTGTAAGATGGCTTCCTATATATTTTGGAATGCACATGATAATTAATATACTTCTGATTACCAGTATTATGATTCTTATTGATATACCTATTATAAAGTCAATATATAGTACATTGCTAATGTTCTTTGTACTTACATTAGGTGAACTTTTAAATATAATAATATTAAATTTATTGGATAAAAATGTAAAGGCCATTCTTATAAATCCTCTTATAAAATTCATTTATTTTTTGCCATCTTTAATTTTTCTTTTGCTATTTGTAATAATAATGAATTATTTACAAAAAATGAATAAAAGAGAAAAAGATATTTCAAAATTAAAGAGGTGATAGGTTAAGTAAAGAATAAATTAAATATGCCTTCACAGTATTCTGTTAAGTGATTAGGTTTCCATTTTATTAAATTTATGTGTCTTGAACTATTTTTGTTGTTTTTGTAAAATTAAGAAGGAATATTATATCACATGGAGAATAATACACTATATGGAAAGCGGGCATTATAGAGCATGTAATTTGTAGAAAAAATTATAAATTTATCTTTTTGTTCTATAGAGTAGATACCCAAGAAAGGATGTTACAATATGTTAAAACTTGTCTGGATAGAATTTTTTTTTAGGACTGTTCCAGAAACACTTCTTTTAATATTTGGAATACATGTGATCACTAAAAAATCTATTGATATACCGAAGTATATACTTTCAAGTGCATTGTTATCATTATTAATCTTTTTTGTAAGACGGCTCCCTATATATTTTGGTGTACATATGATAATTAATATAATTTTAACTATAATTATTATGACTAGTATTAAAATACCTATAATTAAATCTATATATAGTACTTTGCTAGTATATTTTTTACTTTCTTTAGGTGAATTTTTTAATATGATAATATTAGATTTATTAAATATCGATACAAGTATTGAATTTTCGAATCCTTTTATAAAATGTTTAGCGGGAATCCCATCTTTAATTATCCTATTGTTATCTATCCTAATACTTAAATATTTATTAAGGATGAAGGAAGGAATAAAAAATGTCTATAACTGAAAAAGTGGCGATAAAAATAGGCAACAATGCTAAAATGTTTTTAAATGTCAGTGAAGATGAAGAACAAATTATTATATATGGAGCAATAAATTTATTGCAAACTATATTTGCTATTTTATGGGTTATAATTGCTGGGTTGTTTTTTGGGGTGTTTTATGAGGCTTTATTATTTTCAGTTACTGCTAGTATTTTAAGGAAATATTCAGGCGGTGTACATGCCTCTTCTCCAAGTCGTTGCATTATAATAGGCACATTTGTAGCATCTATAGCTGGAATTTTTATTGATAGTATACTATACAAACTAAATATGTTTACAGTGCTGCTAATAAGTATAGCTTTTATAACATTTGCATTTATAATAGTTGCAAAAAATGCACCAGTAGATAGTATTAAGAAACCTATTACTAGTATACAAATCAGAAAGCAGTTTAAAAAGAAATCTATTGCTGTAATATTTATTTTTTCATTTATAATTTCAATTTTATTTATACTAAGTAAAAAATATTCGGATTTGTATTGTATTAAATTCATAGAAAGTATTAGTTTGGGAGTTTTGTGGCAGAGCATTACACTCTCTAAAATTGGAATAAGTTTGTTAAACAGAGTTGACTTTATTTTAAAATATATTATAAAAGGAGATGAATAATTATGGGAGACAAAATTAATAAACTTTTTGCCATAATTACAACATATGTTTCTACAAAAATGGCATTTTCCGTTTCAGCATCAGCTTGTTCTTGGAGCGCATTTCAACCAGAAGAACCAAAGTGTTTAAGAAAATAAACTATCAAGTTTAATTAAATTACCTAATGGAAAGCTTTAATCTTAGAATCCTATAGTGGATTATTACAATTACTAAAACTGGAATAAGTCTGTTAAATAAAGTCAACTTTGTTTTAAAATATATTATAAAAGGAGATGAATAATTATGAAAAACAAAATTAATAAATTTTTTGCCATAATTACATCATATATTTCCACAAGGATGGCGTTTTCTGTTTCTGCATCAGCTTGTTCTTGGAGCGCATTTCAACCAGAAGAACCAAAATGTTTAAGAAAATAAAATAGACAAGTCAGTTAAATTAATAATTTAGAAGTAAAAATTATTAAGGTCTTTAATAATTTTTACTCTAAATTTATGTCTTTTTGCTTATAGCACTAGGAGGTTACCTTATGAAGCCTATAATAAATAAAAGCGAAAACAATTTATCTATGATGCTATCTATTGTTAAAATTGCAATAATAGCATTTATTAGTATAATGGTATATGTAAATTTGCCCAAGTATTGGGCTAACTTAAATATAGAAAATAATGGTCAATTCAATTTGTATACTACAGGATTTTTTTTGTGTGTAACTGGAATGTGCTACATGATTTGGTTAATAATCAGTGGCAAAATATCACAATCATCGAATATCTTTAGAATATCTTGGCTATTAGAAAACATTTTTTTTATATCGATTATTTCTTTACCAATATATTTATCTACAGTTTATGAAAATGAATATAAATATTTGTTTTTACTATTAATAATATCTTCAGTGATTCAGTATGGTTCTCATTATGGAATTATAACTTCACTCTTTTCTTCTATTTTCATGCTAGGAGCAGATTTACTATATGCTCCTCTTAACGATGGAATTAATTTATATTTTCAAAAGGATTTGATAATGGCAGGAATTTTTATTTTTGTTGCATGGATTCTTGGATATTATGTTGGTATGGAGTATGAGAACAATAGAAAAAAAGATAAAACTCTAGAGATATTAAGTACGGAATTAGAAGAAAAAAATAAAGAAAGAAAATATATAGAATCACTGTTATTAAAGAACAAGACTTGCTATGATATGATATTTGAAAATTCCTTAAATGCTATCATTGTCCATGAAGATGGAATAATCATATACGCAAATGAAAGTGCAGCGAAGTTATTAGGTTACGAAAATTCGGCTGATTTAAATGGTAAAATTTTTTATAACCACTATTCAAGGAATGATAAATTAAGCATAGAAGAAAGATATCTAAATATAACTAATGCTGAACTTTTCAAAATTATAGAAGAAGAAAATGTATTTAATTGTAATGGCGAGTTTATTCCTGTACGTAATACATCAGCTTTTTTTGCTTATAAGGAGAAACCATCAATATTAACACTTTTGCAGGATATAACTTCAGAAAAAAAAGTAGAAACTTTAGAAGAGGATGTAGAAAAGAATTTAAAATTACTTAACGAAACTAGAGAATTTAATACTTTAATAATGGATTTCTTTACGAATATGTCTCATGAACTTAAAACACCTGTTAATGTTATTTTTGCAGCTCTTCAAACTATATCTATGTGTATAGAAAACGATAAATTTGATGATTTAGAAAAATGTAAATCGTATTTAAGGACCATGAAACAAAATTGTTTAAGAATGATTAAATTAATTAATAACCTTTTAGATATAACTAAATTAGATTCTGGATTTATTAAATTTAACAGGAAAAATGGAAATATTATATATGTAATTGAAGACATCGTTCAATCAGTAGCAACTTATGTAGAAAGTAAAGATATAGAGATTGTATTTGATACAGATACTGAAGAAAAGATTATGGGATTTGATCATGATATGATGGAACGTATAATGTTAAATTTAATATCTAATGCATTTAAGTATAGCTACTCTAATGGGAAGATATATGTGAATTTAATAGACCAAGAGGAAGAAGTTATTATTAAAGTCAGAGATGAAGGAGAGGGAATTCCTAAAAATAAGCTCGATGTTATATTTGAACGTTTTGGTCAAGCAAATTCTTCACTATCGAGACAATGTGAAGGGACTGGAATAGGATTATATCTGGTAAAATCTTTTGTTGAAATACATGGTGGTAAAATAAGTGTTATAAGTACTGAAGGAAAGGGAAGTGAATTTTCAATAATAATTCCAGCAGAACTTGCTAAAAGTGAAGAAGGTGTAGATAAAGTTCTATTTGAGACAAAAGTAGAGAAAATAAAAATAGAATTTTCTGATATATATTCAACGATTTAATCGTAAGTGACAAAATGAGTTTACTTATGTAAATTGTGGAACTGTGGTTAGAGTATTATATATTATTTAATGAGGTAAATAAAAAATAGAAGGCATAAAGATAAACTTTTTCACTATGTTAACATTGATAAATATGATAATAGAATTGCAATTATTAAAAAACTATTGGAGGGATTAAATTGAAATACCGTTGTTTGGTTTTAGATCATGATGATACAGTGGTCAAAAGCACACCAGATATTCACTATCCATCATTTGTAGAAGCGTTAAAGGAATTAAGGCCAGATACGGAGCCCTTAAGTCTTAAAGAGTTTGTCACATATTGCTTTAATCCAGGATTTTTATCCTTATGTAAAGATATTTTAAAGTTTAATAATGATGAGCAAGAGCGCCAATATAAAATATGGAAGAGTTATACAAAAACAAAAGTACCTGATTTTTATGAAGGTTTTTCAGAATTAATAAAAGAATACAAAAAAATAGGTGGAATAATATGTGTTGTTTCACATTCGGAAAGTGAACAAATTAGTAGGGATTATATGTTGAATTGTAATTTAACACCCGATTTGATATTTGGTTGGGAATTAGAAGAAGAGAAAAGAAAACCAAACGATTATCCGCTTGTAGAAATTATGAGGGAATTTAATTTAGATAACAATGATATATTAGTAGTAGATGATCTAAAGCCAGGTTTGGATATGGCAAGAAGCTGTAATATACCATTTGCTGGAGCAGGATGGTCACACATAATCCCTGAGATAAAGGGTTATATGCAAACAAATTCGGATTATTATTTTTCAACAGTTGACTCATTGAGGAAATTTATATTATCTTCATAAAGATTTATTAATATTGATTAGAAAAAATGTAATGTGTGGAAAAGTGTAACATTATTTAAATGATATGCTCTCTTTAAAGTAAACAGATTAAAGAATAAAAATCTGTTACTTGAAAGAGAGTATTTTTATGTAAAAAGATATAAATATGCTGTGGTGAACATTATAAATCTATGAACATACTTTAGAAGCGTAGAGTAATATTAAGTGAGTAAAAGGAATAAATGATTTGTGATAAACAACTATTCTTAAGAGAGAGCAATTTGGAAATAAATTTTGAAGGAAAGTCATTAGAATTTATCAATCCTATATATATAGATATGAATCGTTATTTTCTACCTCTGATGGAGTTTATTAATCAACTAGGAGGTGAGTTTAATGTCACGAAATGCAAAATAAATATACTATTCAAAGAGAAATCTTTAATATGTATAAATTATAAGGTTAATGATTATAAATTTACTGTAGTTGATAGTATATTATACTTATCGCTATTTGATATATGCAGAATGCTGAATGCTAAATGTAGGTGGGATTATGATAATAGTTCTATTTCACTTTATTGGAATAGAGATAAGCATGAGGGATGCATCGGACCACCTGGAAGAGTTGCTTTAATTCGATTTGAAGATATAACTGCAGGTGAAGAGTATTTAGAATCCGACAATCTAGAGAAATTCAGAGTAGTTGCAGATTATATGTTTTCAGCTGGTGTACCATTTCATATAGCATGGATACCAAGGTTTATTGATCCGCCAAACGGAATTGATAATGATATTTCAAAAGATTATAGTATGCCTAATGCCAATTTTCTTTTCACGGTTGAGTATTTACTAAATAGAAATGGGGTAATTGGTTTACACGGATATACTCATCAGTATGGTAATGAGGTAAGTGCAGATGGTACTGAATTTAATAAAGAACGAAATAATGATGAAAAAAGTGTAAGAAAAAGAGTTGAAGCAGCTATTAATACAGCAAAGAGATTGGAACTTCCTGTTAAGTTTTTTGAGAGTCCTCATTATGCAGCTACTGAGTTTCAACAAAGTATATTCGAACAATATTTTGATATAATTTATGAAAGCTATGTAGGCATCTGGGAAGAGAAAATAGTTATAAGTCCTAGGAATCATAGAACATTGTATGTTCCTACACCTTTAGGCTACGTAGAAGGGAAAGACGGTACGAAGAAAATGCTTAAGAGAATAAAAAAAATAGATAGACATACTTTAGCTAGTTTATTCTATCATCCATATATTGAGTTTAAATATATAACTCTTAAAAGTGATACTAGTGGATACCCTCTAAGCTATTATTCGGAAAAGTCACCACTTCATCGAATTGTAAAAGCATTATATTATAAAGGGTGTAGCTTTGCAAAGGTCACAGAATTAGGCTGCAATAATGATATATACATTTAGCTATCATACTATTTTTTGAAAATAAATAAACATCTTAAGCCTAGAGATAAAATAATAAAGTAATTTTAATGAATCAGAATTGTAATTGAATTTATAATAGTAACTTAAAATGAATTATTTATAGAATGTACTGTAAACTTTCTAGAGCTAGTACACAAAATAGTCCTAAATAATACTTTTGACAAGAATTTTTAGGACTTAGAATTAAATATAAGGTTTAAAGTATTTAAATAAATTATTCTTCTATGTTTACATGTAAATGTTGCTTAATCATCATAATGCTTGTACTATTATCATTTACTTTTGGCGTGAATGTTAATACTAAGGTATCACTATCAGCTAATGGAACAGTTCCGTCGATCTTTCCTGATTTCTCGGATATAATTTTAGAGTTTTTTTCAATAGCATAGGTTAAAGTATAACCTTCACTATCTATTTTATCTACTAATTTGTTATATTCATCTGCTTTTATACCATTACTAGTACTATGCAGGCTATTTACTTCACTACAGATTAGGCGCAGTTTTACATTTTCGAAAAGTGCATATGAACATATAATTGTAACAACTATCATAAAAATGAATGCTATACCTAATAAAATAGTTTCTACAGTTGTTTTTTTTCGAATGCTTTCTGTTCCAAAAGATAAAGACTCGTTTGTTTTAATTTCCATATGATTCCTCCTAATGTTAAATACTAAAATATTTTTGAATATTAGGTTAATAAATATAAATATTAGCCAATGCTAATATTTATATTTTATTTTTTCATAATTATCCATTCTAAAATCGAAACCTTGATAATTAACTTGTTGATAAATTTAATAGTAAACAAAATATTAAATAAATTTATAAAAAAATACTATATAGTAAATTATTGTATGGAAATATTATAGCACTTTTCTTTTTATATACAAGCTATCGTTCTGATTATCTTTTTCGAAAGTAAATTAATATTTGTTTGCAAATAAAAAGAATGATCTGTTCGAGTATAGCAGATCATTTTAAGTATAGGTTATTATTTAAATTTATATTATATTCTTTTCGAAGCAAACTGCCTCGAAATTATTAATATATTTACCGTAGTTAGGTATACGATGGTAACCATTTTTTTCATAGAATAAAACAGCTTGTTTGTTTATTAATCTAGTCTCAAGCCAAAGAGCAGAGTAGCCAAGTTTTTGGGCTTGTATCTCGAGATGATGCAAAATTTCAGTTCCTACACCAAGTCCTTTAGTTTTTGCATACATTCTTTTAACTTCAGCAATATTCTTGCTAATAGGTCTTATTGCTCCACAACCAACGGGTTCTTCGTTTTCGTCATATGCTACTACAAATAAAGAACGCGCAACACAAACATCGTCTAGATTAAATGAACCTTTTCCACTGTTACCAGTTATAGTCTCTAGTTCATTTGATAATTCATTCATTAATGAAAGGGAATCAGGTTCGTTAGGGCTTTTTGAAATAATTTTCATAGTTATTTCTATTCCTCCACACATAATTAATATAAATTTTCAAGATAAATTATTAGTATTCACAAATCCTCCAAAGCTTAATTAACAGTCTCAACGATTATAGTACTCTAGAATTAGGATGTTCTAAGATACCTAGCATAGAGATTTAATTATATCAATTGCTCTAATTATGTGTTCATCACTTGCATTGCAAACACATAACCGAATACCGTCCTTACGCTTAAATCCTTCAAGATAACAGTTCTTTATATTACTTACCAGGACTTTATTATTCAGAAGAAGATTTTCAAGGATTTGTGAAGATATTTCTTTAGTTTCCATATATGCATATAATCCAGTTTCGGGGATGTACCAAGTTATTTTATTATGAAGATTATAACTGCATATATCTTTTAAAACATTCATTTTACTCTGATAAAACTTACTTGTTCTTTTTACATGAAACTTGTACATATTACTTTTTAAATAAACTTCCAGTGCTCCTTGAGTAAGGATAGAGGTATTTAAATCTATACTATATTTTAAATCTATAAACTTTTGATGTAATTCCTTTGGAAGTATTGCCATTCCTAGTCTTAAGCCTGGAAGCAATGTTTTTGAGAAACTTCTAATATATATAACCCTATTTTTCTCTGACATAGTGTACATAGGGTAGGACTTTTTATCTAATTCCAGATCAGCTAAATAATCATCTTCAAGAATATACACATCATATTTCTCAGCCAGTTTTATAATTTCTTTTTTTTGATCATTATTGTAGCAGAATCCAGTAGGGTTTTGATATCTAGGCATTGTATAAAAGAATTTAATATCATCCTTTTTAAATATTTTTTCTAATTCATTTAAATCTAACCCTTCATTAGTTCTCTTAATACCAACAACCGGAATTTTTGCATTTTCTAATATCTTTAACATTACTGAATAGGTCGGTTGCTCAACAAGTACTTTTGAGCGTCCGTCTTGAAATGACATAGCACCAAGAATATATAAGGCTTGTTGGGAGCCATTTGTTATAAATATATTTTCAGGCTTCACAAAAAGTTGAAAGTTCACTAAATGCTTAGTCAAAGTGTTAATTAGTTCAGGCATACCTTTAGGTGAAGAGTATTCGAATAATTTTTTACCATAAATTGAAATGGCTTTATTCATGCAGTGATGAAAATCCTTATATGGGTTGATTTTACCCGGTATACTAGTGTTTAGCATATCAATAACACTTTTATTAATATCCGTATTAGCTTCATTTTTAATTACATAATAACCACTTTTAGAAACAGCATAGATTAAGTGTTCTTCCTCTAACTGTTTGTACGCTTTAACTATCGTATCAGTATTATAATTCAATTCATTTGACAACTTTTGAATTGATGGCAATTTTTCACCTGGCTTATATTCTCCAGTGTAAATATTTTGCCTGATTAAATCAGCAACAGTTTCATATTTATACCCCATAATATCCCTCTCTATACCGGTATACATTGAAATTTCTATACTGGTTTCTACATTTTATTTCCATTAAAATTATTATATCACAAACCAAAAGGAGTAATGTAAAATGAAGAATGTTCCATTTTCTTATGATAAATTAAAAGATATTGTAGCAGAATTTCCAACCCCATTTTATATTTATGATGAAAAGGCAATTCGTGAAAACGTAAGAAATTTAAAAAAAGCTTTTTCGTGGAACGAAGGATACCATGAATATTTCGCAGTTAAATCAACTCCTAATCCATCAATTCTTAAAATTTTTAAAGAAGAGGGTTGTGGGATAGATTGTGCATCATTAACAGAGTTAATGTTAGCTGATTTATGCGAGTTTTCTAAGGAGGATATCATGTTTACTTCTAATGTAACAACATCTGAAGAATACATCTTAGCTAAAAAGTTAGGATCTATCATCAATCTTGATGACACTTCCCATATTAACTTTTTAAATAATTGTGCAGGTATACCTGAAACTATATGTTGTAGGCTTAATCTTGGTGAAGAGATAATTGATCAGGATAAAGTTGTTATAAATTTTAAAAATAGCAAGTTTGGATCAACAAAAGAGCAGATTTATGAGGGATTTAAATATCTTCAAAAATTAGGTGTAAAGCATTTTGGGATTCATGCACAATTTGGGGCACATAAAAGAAATCCTGAGTATTTCGGAAATAACTCTCGTAAGGTTTTTAAATATTTAATAGATTTATATAATAATACAGGAATAAAAGTTGATTTTATTAATTTAGCAGGCGGAATTGGTATTTCTTATTTACCAGAAGACTCTCCAACAGATATTGAAGCCATAAGCAATTGTATTAAAAAAGCTTATGAAGAAACTATTGTAGATGCTGGACTTTCTCCAATTTCATTATTTACTGAGTTTGGAATATATATGACAGGACCTTATGGGTACTTTGTTTCTTCAGTTCTGCATGCAAAAAGAACTTATAAGAATTTTCTCGGAATTGATGCATCCACAAATAGCTTTATGAGTCCTTTAAGGTATAGTAATTATTATCATATTTCAGTAATGGGTAATGAAAATGATGAATTGGACCATGTATATGATATAACAGGTGCATTGTGTGAAGATAGAGATAGGTTTGCAATTGATAGACGTCTTCCTTGTATTAAAGAAGGGAATATACTGATATTTCATGATGCAGGTGCTTATACTTACTCACATAGCCATAACTTTAATGGAAAGCTTCGTCCAGCAGAATTGTTGCTTTGTACAGATGGATCAGTAAAGATGATTCGTCGTGCTGAAACGCCGGAAGACTATTTTGCTACGCTGAAGTTTTGATTCTGTATCAGGAGCTTCTAATAAATTAATTAATTAGAAGCTCCTGAAACTTGTCTTAAAAATATATTCTTTCTTTTGACTTTATTTATTCAATTCGTCTTGTAATTCTTTGAAACTATTTTGAAATCCTCCGCGTCATTTTTATTTAAACAGTAATGAATTTTATCATTGTTTTTCTTCATTAAATCCGTAATTAAGAACTTCTTTAAATGCTTCCAGCATTAATCCTTGCCCCCAATATTTTTGTGACAAGAGACAACCTATTTCGTTCAAGTTTTTATTTTTTTCCTGATGATATTTGTGTAATTCAATCCATCCAATTGCTTTATTAGTATTTTTTAGTTCAATAGCCCATAATGAATCAGAAGAATCTACAATGAATTGATTTAGAGCATTTAATGTATCAGCTTTACTGATTCTTAAATTAAAACCTGCTAAAACTGAAGCTTCTTTATTTGACATGATTTCATGCAAATCATTCAAATCAGAAATTTTCCACGGTCTTAAAATCATTCTATGGCTCTCCGATATTCTCATGTTTAATTTTTCTCCTTGATATTGAGCCAATCATTTCTTAATATTGAATAATGGACAACATCATAGAAAGTATTTTTAATTTTTACTTCTTGACGGCCTGTCCCTTCGTACTTCATTCCACATTTTTGCATAACACGTCCAGAACCTTCATTTCCAACATAATGTGTAGATTCGATACGATTTAATTCTAATTTGGAAAATGAGAGATCTAATATTAAATTTAGAGCTTCAGTCATATAATTATTATTCCAATACACTCTATTTAATACATAACCAAAACTAGCTTTATTTTGCTCAATACAAGGTCTTAATTCAATACAACCAATGCATTTAAGCTCAGATTTTAACTCAATTGCAAAAGCTCCTATATTACACATATAGAATTCTCTTACTACTTTCTCTGTTTCTGATTTATTCTCATGTGTTGAAAATGTCAAATATTTTGTTACAATATCATCACTTGCATATAAAAATACATCATCTACATCATCTATAGAAAATGGTCTTAGAATTAGTCTGTTTGATTGTAATATAGAATTTTCTTTAATGATGCTTTCATAATTAATCATATTTTTCACCCTATTGTACCCTTGATATTTTTGCTGAATTCATCCTTGTCCTTTTGGTTTTCAAAGAGATTAAACCAATCACATATTTCTATTGCGAAGTCAACGAATGCTATTCCTTGAGCAGTTATTATATTTTTATCTCTTACAACGCGTTCAAAAACAAAATTTTCTCTAGGAAAAGGGTCTTTTTCTCCAAATACGTCCATATGCTTTTGAGTCCATTCAACAATAGGGGAGGTGTACTTAACAGTATTTAGAACACCTGCCTTTGCTAAAAATACTGTTCCTGCTCCACATATAGCACCTATTAGTTTGCGCTTTGAATTCAAATTATTAATCAATTCTATTAACTCTGCTCTTGTTTCCCCATACCATCCACCTGTAATTATTAAACCGTCAACATCTTCATTTAAGACTTCATTAACTAATTTCAATGGTTTATATAAAAAGCCGGAGCGGCTCCTTATAATTTTATCTTCATATGCAATTGAAATTATTTCCTTACCAGCATCTGAACATAATAAATGACTGATAAATGTTATTTCATAATCTGTCATTCCATCAAAAGTAAATACTAATATCTTACTCATTTAATAATCCATTCCTTCTATATTGCTTCACTATAATTCTCTATTATAAATCAATTATAGCATATATTGTAAATGACACATTGCTTATTAATTTAAACATTTTTTAAAGAAACCTTTATTTAAAGAAATATTCTTAAAAGTATTCCTTTATAAATTGTTTAAAAGAAACATGGGTTTAAAGTTAAATGTTTTACAATTTAAAAAGAAAAAAAGTTAACAATATAACAATTTATAGAAAACATCAGGGATGGAGGAGTATATATGGAAATAAAAAAGCTTGTTAATAAATAAAAAGTCTACGCAATTTATAGTATGGCATCCGTAACTATTATGACGTAGACTTTTAAACTTAATCTCAAAGTTAACTTAAAAAACGTAATATAGAAATTAAATTATTATTTAGATTTTAAACCTTGTTTAGCAACAGCATCTTTAACCTTAGGATAGTAAACTGATTGATAAATTCTTGAAGTTAAAGTACTCCAATTTGTTTCTTGTTCAGATCTTCCAATATCCTTTAGATATTTATCCATTTCCTTATCATAATCATTAATTGAAGCTTCAACAATTTTTGTATCATAACTTTCGTCATGTTTAAAACTATCAAAAGGAACTCTTGGTTTTTTATGAGATTTATCAGCGGGATATCCAATTACTAAACCTACCATTGGAAAAGTATATTTAGGTAATCCTAATAGTTCTATTACTTCTTCTGGATTTTTTCTAATCCCACCAATAGGTACTGTACCAAGTCCAAGGGATTCAGCAGCAACAACTGAAGCCCCTAAAGCTATTCCTACATCCACTGAACCGGCAAGAATACCTTCAATATCTTCATGAATAACTTGTTTAAAGCCTGTTTTTTCGCCAGCGAGGAAAGTCCTATAAAAATCCATTACAAATACTAGAAATACGGGAGCTTTTGCTACATATTCTTGATTGCCTACAAGCTCAGCTAATTTTTCTTTCTTCTTTTTATCTCTTACAACTATAACCGAAGTTTGTTGTCCGTTTATTGAATTAGGCATAGCTTGAGCACTTTTTATAATTTCATCTATTAATTCATTAGGAACATCTTTATCTAAATATTGTCTTATTGATCTATGATCTTTTATTGTATCTATTGTATTATTCATAATTAATCACCTTCACATATTATTTTGAACAAGTTTTGTTTTTAGGGGAAATTTTATTTAAGTAAAAAGTAAAATAATTTTATAATTTCATAATAGTATTATTTTTCAATGAATCTAAAGCTTCAGGAGTATGAGTACCTAGATAAATAGTGTCATTTTCTTTAATAAAAGTTCTGACAGTTTCTAATGTTTGCTTCGCTAAGTCTTTATCCTCAAAAACTACAGACAACTGATTTTGCCTTAGGGCATCATCTGTGTAAGTTACGTCTCCATGAATCATATAATTTACTCCGTTATCTTCAACAACAACTAAGGAATTACCAGTAGTGTGCCCGTAAGCCGGCACCATAAAAATATTCTCGCTTATGATTTGACTTTCTGCGAAATTTTTGTATTGACCGTCAGTAAAATCGACTTTAATTATATTTTCACCATCTATATTCATAGCATCAGCTTCTATGTGCGAAATATAAATTTGTGCATGATTAAATAATCTTAATTCACCAGAGTGATCAGGGTGCTTATGAGTTAAAATAATTTTATTAATATCTTTTGGTTCATAGCCTATATTTTTTAATGCTTGTGTAAAGGCTGCAACTTTTTCTCCCATATACATAGATTGTTCTGGTTTATCTTCAAAGTCAGGTGTTTCAACAGGAAGTCCTGTGTCTACCAAGATAACTTCTTTTCCTGTATCGATTAGATAGTTTTGCAAACTTGCAGGATATTCTTTATTGGGATTAATTTTTTCTTTTTCAAGAGATCCTCCTAAAGCAAATGATTCCTTCATCCTACCGTTTTTATAGAATTCCAAAGCTAAAATTTTCATAACCTATTCCTCCAATATATTTTTTATTTGAATGCTTAGTTTATTTATTGTAGATGTATCGTTTTTATATAACATCACTGGTTAATTTATTTATAAATTTAATAATTAATTACTATAATTAAATTATATTGAATTCAATTTAATTTGTCAAATGTTATTTATAAAATAGTGGTAGAGTATAGACACAGTTGTAGAAAATATTTATTGAATAAATATATAAATTAAGTAGGCTTATAAAAATTAAAAGCCTACTATCTTAAAATATCACTTTCAATATAATTTAAATTTTTTCGGAGTTCAGATGCTATACTCCAATTGATATCTCCAGCCTCAAATAAAGATTGAATAATATTTCTTTCTAATTGCATTGCTTTGATTTCAGCTTTCTTCTTTTCGTACTTATTAGCCTTTTCCAAGATAGGTTTGCTTGCAACCCAATAAACACCTTGATAATATAAAATTATTTTCTTGAGTGTCTCTTCATTTTCAGGAGTAATAATAGATTTAACATATTGAATTAGGTATTTTGCATTTGTAGAATAGAGTTCTTTCATTGATAAATCCTTTAAACGCTGAGCACTTCTCTTGTGACTTTCTATTCCCCGTAATATATACCTGAATTTTTTTATATTGAAAATTAATACAGAAATACGTGATAAAGTTTCTTTAAGAATCAACGAAAAATTTTCTGATGATGATATTAATTTAATTTTATGTCTAACTGATTTTTCGTAAGCATACGCAGTTGATTCGTCTATTCTTTCTTCTTGTAACAATCTTTTTGCATTTTCAATTTCTTTTTTATAACATTGGACCATCCATTTCTTTTCTTCTTTGCTGCTTCTATTCCAGTTCTTATAATAAGAATTTCCACGTTTTAGTTGGTGAATACGATACTTGTATTCATTTATAGTCATATAAATATATTTTTTATTTTCGATTTCTAATTTGAGTTTATTTATTGTATTAGTCCATACCTTTATTTGAGCTTTATTCAAGGATTCTAAATAATTGGTTTTATTAGATGTTTCTTTTTTGGCAAATAGAGGTAGTATAAAAGTGGTAATAAGTAACGTGGTTAAAATTACTCCAACAGACAAAAATAAGATTAGTGTTCTTTCTGGAAATGGCTGCCCATTTTCGAGTGTCAAAGGGATTGAAAGAACTGTAGCTAATGTAACCGCGCCTCTTACTCCTGAAAGGGAAGTTAAAAGTGCAGCATGAAACTTGATACTTCTTTTTTCTGATTTGCAAGCTTTATCTCCAAATTGATACATAATTAGAACCCATAAATACCTAAGTGTAAGTAAAGCTAACGTTATTAATAAGACGTTTATAACTGCTCCAAAATTATTTATTGATACTTCATAAAAGGCAGTCCTAATTATATTTGGCAATTGCAATCCAATAATCATAAATATAAGTCCGTTTAAAACGTATGCTAAAACAGACCAAGTATTTTCTGATACTGTATTTAGTCTCGCATTTTTAAATTTTGATCTTTTAGATGATAATGAATATACAATTCCAGCTACAACTACAGCTAGTATACCTGAAACCTTAAATACTTCTTCAGATAAAAGATATATTATAAATGGAGTTAAAATTTGAAGTAATATTTCGACTGTGATGTCTTCCATTCCAAGATCTCTTATCCATAGTTCAAAGTTAATAAGAATATGCTCTAAAACTAATCCAACAATAATTCCTCCAATAGAAACTATAAAAAAACTTATGGTTGCATCAAATAATGAAAATGTACCAGTTAAAGCTGCAGCCAAGGCAAATTTAAAAGATACAAGGCCAGATGCATCATTCATAAGGCCTTCACCTTCTATGAGGTGAAGAACTTTCCTAGGAAGAGAAATTTTCTTTGAAAGCGCACTAACTGCAACATAGTCAGTTGGTGATAGAGCTGCTGCAAGAGCAAAAGCTGATGGTAGGGAAATAGAAGGTATTAGCTTATTGATAAGAAATCCAACTAATATTACCGTTACAACAACTAAAGCCAATGCCATTAAAAGTATATTTCTTCTCTGCTTCCAAAGTGATCTTTTATCCGCATTCTTCCCATCGCGGAAAAGAAGTGGAGCAATAAACATTACTAAAAAGGTATGTGGGTCAAGTTCGATGTTGAATCCAGAATATATTATTGCAATTAACGCTCCTATTGTAATTTGCACCATTGGTACTGATAAAGAAGGTATAAATCTACTTATTATAGTCGAAACCAAAATACAAATTAATAATATTAATACATAAGTAAAAATATAAATTCCTCCTTTCTTAAATATATAGATAGATAACGCATAACTTAGATTTATGTGGTAACTTACCGAAATCATTATTATTTTTATGGTCTAGAGTGCAGCTATACAAAGCCAAGGTATATAACAATCTAAGTAAATATTATGACAGAAGAGGCAATGATACTAATTATAGTATATTTAATTGATAAGAGTTTATGTAAGTTAAGCTCTTTTAAGTCAAAATATTTATATCTACTTTGAAATTGAAGATTTGTTAGTTGAATAAAAGAGGGGCAAGAATCTCCTGGGAACATGGAAGAAAGCAATATAAGAGCATACAACAATGGACAACCGTTTCTAGTGTATCAATATAAATAAAAACGAGAATATTAAAGAATTGTAGCGAGTAATGTGAATAATTTCATGAAATGGTCAAATAATAAAGAATATAAGTATAATAGAGATGATAAGATAAAACACGTCGCAAAGAGACATGGTTTTAGAAATAACTTATGCTTAGTAAAACACCTTTATGAGAAGGTTGAAAAGTTTTTTGAGAAAGTTATTGACAAGATTAAATAGCGATGGTAAGATGTAATTCGTTGCTGAAAAGCACAGAATTCAATAACTTAAAGCGGAAAGAGTATTTAAGAAAAGTGCTTAAAAAGTTTTTTAAAAAGGTTGTTGACAAGGTGTGAAAGCGATGATATACTGAATAAGCTGTCAGAAACGACAGAAACTTATAAAGCCTTGTAACAAGAGGCTTTGGAAAGAAAAATTGGTCTTTGAAAATTGAACAGAATATAATAAATACATTTAAGTAAACCAGCAATTTTTTTTGAGTAAGCTAAGATTAAACTTTTAATTGAGAGTTTGATCCTGGCTCAGGACGAACGCTGGCGGCGTGCTTAACACATGCAAGTCGAGCGATGAAGTTCCTTCGGGAACGGATTAGCGGCGGACGGGTGAGTAACACGTGGGTAACCTGCCTCATAGAGGGGAATAGCCTTCCGAAAGGAAGATTAATACCGCATAAGATTGTAGTTTCGCATGAAACAGCAATTAAAGGAGTAATCCGCTATGAGATGGACCCGCGTCGCATTAGCTAGTTGGTGAGGTAACGGCTCACCAAGGCGACGATGCGTAGCCGACCTGAGAGGGTGATCGGCCACATTGGGACTGAGACACGGCCCAGACTC
>Ga0209281_1000635_pt1 | contig 38635 bp, 33 predicted proteins | sample MedtruBG_FD_187514 | JGI IMG/M metagenome (GOLD analysis project Ga0209281, IMG submission 187514) | Root nodule microbial communities of legume samples collected from California, USA - Medicago truncatula BG (SPAdes) (version 2) | ecosystem: Host-associated > Plants > Roots > Nodule | place... | reverse complement strand
GGCGGTCCGTGTGAGATCTCAAACGGGCTGGCGCTATGCGCAATTCACCATAAGGCGTTTGATAAGGGTTCGATTGGGCTAGATGAAAATATGCAGGTGTTAGTGTCTGAGGCGGTAAATGGCGGCGGGATTGTTGAGCGGCTTTTCTGGGATTTTGCCGGGACACAGATTGCGCTACCAATAGTGAAAGGGAATTACCCGGAAGAGGGGTTTGTGGATTGGCATCGGCGGGAGGTGTTTAGAGGGTGAGTGCGAAGGCCGGACTCGCACATAATAATTAATCCTTTGATTTAAAAGCAATAAAAATAATATTTAGATAATGTACCAACATCGATACCAACACATTAAATCGTTGATTTTGGGACTCGAATCGGGGCAAAGATTATCTGGAAGATGACGAACTTCAGCGATCCTCTCGGGTATGCCACAGGTCAACAATATAAATAGTGTCGCGCTGAATTTCATAGTGGACGTCATAATCATCAAACAAGATTTTTCTCACTTCTCGTGGTTCATATCTTGTCTGAGGCACACCGATTCTTGGATGGTCGGCGAGCCCTGAGGTTCCAATGATCAAACGTTCTAATACGTTGTCAGCATGTTGCCGACTGTACTGACAGGCAAACCTATAGATACGCTCCAGGTCATCCTGGGCCTTTTGGGTCCACAGTATTTCCATGGGTTATGATTTATTCAGTTTGTTAGCGAAGTCAACCACATCTGCATGGCTAACCACCCTTCCTGCATCGACATCAGCAAGCCCTTTCAAAATCTGCTGATGCCGCCGCTCTCTCTCTTCAATCATGGCGGTCAGCGCTTCTTTAATTACCCAGCTTTTTGATCTATCCAGTTCAATAGCCAGGTTTTCAACCGCCGCAGCAAGCTCTGCAGGGATCTGAGCGCTGATAGTCTGTTTCGCGAGTTGTCTCATGACCGTCACCTTTTAATAAAAGTTAATAACACTTATTAAAATAGCATGTTTGTGTTCGCGTATCTACCTGTGGCGAAGACAACCTCGGTCCCCCCATCATCTCGAAGCCAGCATTCCCGGATAGTGTTTCGCAATGATGTCATTCATTCGCTCAATCAACTCCAGACGCTTGAAGGCCAAGTGAGCTGTGCCTTTTTGATAGTAACGAATGCGGAAGAACTCATCTTCGTAAACGTCCTTAGCCGGATTATCCCGGATATGCTCCATCAACCGAGTAGAGATATCACCCCGGTTGTCAGGGATGGGTTTGCCATCCAGCAGAAACAGCATTCGCTCCAGGTCCGCCAGTTGATCGCGTCGCCAACCCCAGTTAAGGCTAAAGCCCCAGCGGTTATGTGCTACCAGATTGTTAATGATGATCTTCTTACCGAAGCGGCAGGGACTATTAGTTTTGTAATCCCATGACAGACCTTTGAACACGTTGATGATCCCGCGCTCAAATACATCCATTTTGTTGAGATGTAGCTGTTCAAACGTACTGAGGATATTTGCTTCACTGATGGTAGGAAGCTCCCCCTCTTGCAGGTTCGTTTGCCACTGTTCGCGTGCCTGAGCATCCATTAGCGACAACATACCGGACTTAAGCATCAAATCATGCCATATAGAGCGGTCAATATTTCGAGTGATTACAGGCATTGCTACCTCTACTTTTTCAGTCAACCAACTCTCGTAGTGGTGCCAAGATCTCATTGCCCAATCCTGCGCTGTACCACCGCCAATTTCTGAGGTCAGCCGTGAAATGGCATCAAGCTGCTCAATGAGTTGTTCAATCTGTTTAAGTGCGGAATTGCGGCCAGAGACTACTCGTTCGATACTGGTCGAACAGATGAGTTCATTGTGTTCCGTTAGCACGTCGGATTCAGTTTGCATTGTTAATCGTCCATAAAAGCAAACACGCCTACCGGGAGTGGCAGGCGCATTATGTGATGAATAAAAAAGGTGGGAAGTTCAGAGGTAAAAATCAGAAATGAGGCTCGAAGAATTCAAGTATTTATTAATCCGGTAGCTCGCCTGGCTCTGAGAATATCGACAGCGGTCAGGAATGGTGTCTGCTCCTGCCATGTAAATCCTTTGCGATCAATACGTACCAGTTCATAACGTTCCACGAGAAAATTCACCGCATCGGCAAGTGTTATTCCCGCGTCGATATGCTCCTCAATGGCCGTATCGTCGTGGAATGGTGTGTCGTTGAGTGTGAGGCCGTAGTGGTGTTCCAGCAGATACGTTAACAGTTGCTGCCACACCTGTACGGGCGACAGGCGTGACGAAACCGGCACCGTGACCGGTACAGATGAAATGTACATGAGTTGAGTCCTGATAAATGAAGAGAAGGTGTTACTGGCTTGCAGATGTCTGAGGATAAATAACGATGTAAACATAGCCATGAGAGCCGAGAGTGTCAGCCTCGCAGGTGAGTCCGTTATGATGCAACGTGACGCAATGCTGATGGCGCGGATTCAGTTCACTGGTTTTCAGCATCAATTCAAGCTGTTTTATCACTAGCGGAAACGCCTGATCCAGACGCAGCGCCTCCTCCTCGTTAAACGCACCGCTAATACCTGCACGGTCTGCCAGAAAATGCAGGCGAAAGCCTTGCACCGAAGCACGGCGAGATGTCGCGCTTCAGTCCCCATGTATTTTGCATTTTTCTACTCCTTACTAAATGTCAGTTGGTGGTGATGCACATCAGGCGTGTATACGGACCGTGGTTGTCTCGACGACGCTCTGCGTAAACCGCTAGCACGCCGGAAAATCCCGCGACATCCTGACCGGTGTAATGACTGGCGCTGCCGTGCCACTGGTATTTGCCCGTGGAGTAGCGAAAGATCCGGGAATCCGGATGCTGTCGCTGAATCGCCATCGCGGCCTTTTTATCGATGATTTTCATGGTTAGCCTCACAGCCAGCCACGTTGAGCAAAAGAAAGCACATCACCGATGCCAACAATAAGATGGTCCAGCACCCGCACTTCTACCATTGTCAGCGCGTTCACCAGATGTTGAGTGATGTTTCGATCCTGTTTACTCGGTTCTGTCTCTCCGGATGGATGGTTATGGGCCAGAATCACAGCGGCAGCGTTATGGCGCAGTGCCAGTTTCACCACTTCGCGTGGATGGACTTCGGTATGGTTAATCGTGCCCGTAAAGAGCGTCTCGCATTCCAGAAGACGGTTCTGATTATCGAGATATAAAACAAGAAAAACTTCGCGCTCCTGCAAGGCAAGACGCAGTTGTAGCCAGGTTTTGGTGAAAGTAGTGGAATTAAATTGTTCGCCAGGCTGGCGCTGATATTTTTCCAGTAAACGGAGAGCGCGACGAATGGTGCGTGCTTCGGTTACCGGGAGATCAGGAGGAAGATTTATTTCTGACATGACGGGGCCTTAGAGGTAAAAGTAAAAGTTGTTTACGAAGCAAGCTGAAGCATATTTTCAGCCATCACCCACAGAGCGCGATTGAGCTTTACATCTCCATCGATACCTTTGACAGCACGGGTTTGAGCACGCTGACCTTTCGTCGTTCGTCCTGACAGTCCGCCTTTTATCAAGTTCTCCTGAATGCGCTGGTAAGTAGTCCACAGATCGTTGCTTTCATCCTGCCAGCGGCGCGGGGAAAGGATCTGCGATTCCGTCACCGGCTGATGCTCTTCACCAAAGCGATAGGTTAATGCCGCTTTCGCCATCGCCTGCTGCGCTGGTGGCGGTAACAAAAGCGACTGCATGGCATCGCGCTTCTCCTCCACCCGGTCAAAAATCCCGAGCACTTCGTAAGCCCCTTCAATGACTTTCTCCACCACGTTGCCTTTATGCGGCACGCGTACTTCACCAAAGCTCTCACCGCAGATCAGCCCGTTCTGGCAGACTGCACGAAATAGCCCCGGCAACATCTGGTATGAGCTGGAGCCGTCATGGCTGTTAAGCAGAATGATTTCCGGTACTTGTTTGCCAGTAATCTGGCCTTCACGGCGCAGACGTAGCATGTGTTTGGTGTGCTCTCGCTTGCTCTGATCGCGCACTCGGGTCTGGCAGGCAAAGAACGGCTGAAAGCCTTCCTGCTTCAGGCTATCAAGCAGTGTGATGGTTGGAATGTAGGTGTAACGGTCTGAGCGGGATTCGTGCTTGTCGGTACCAAATACACTGGGTACATGGGCCATCAACTCGTCATTTGTCAGTGGGCGGTCGCGGCGAATCTGGTTAACTCGGCCAAAGCGGCTGGCTAATTTCATGAAAAAACTCCTTTGTGGTTAACGGCATAAATGCAGAAAGGCCGCGCTTCCGGTAAAGAAGCGCGGCCTTTCTGCATGGATTGGATGTTGCTGGGGTGATTAGGGAAAACTCTGTGTCGTTGATGGAGGCAACGGCTAGCTAATATCTGCTATGTGCTGTGAGTTCAACAGGTCGATGCAACGCTATCCTTAATCAATAAGGTGCAGGTCATTTTCAATAAGTAAAAAAATGTAAAACCTTTATTTCTCTTAGTAGAAAGGTGAAAACATAGGATAGAAATACGGAGATATATATGAATGTATCAATGCCTTGGAGTTTAGCGGGACGCTTTTTTAAGTGGATATGGGAAAAAATCACTCGGTTATGGTTACTTAAGACCTATCAAAAATCTCACGAATACGAAGCTAGCCGCCATCGGTTAGGTGCACGCTGGGAATCACTTGGAGAATACCTAGATTACTCGTTGCGACTTTCTAGTCCTGCCGATCATGAAACTGTGAAATCCCGTGTAGCTTTTCGCGCAAAAGAAGTTTTGGTAGATAATGTCACTCTTTATTTTGAAGCATCTGGGCATGGTATTCGTTACCAACAGAAAATTGAGTTAGTAAATCTGGACCAATCTGTACTGATTGTTTACTTAGATCAAATACCTGAGCAGGAGCTTCTGGAGGCTTCTGAGCGCGGTATATTCTTTTCGATTACTGAAATACAGTTCATTCAATGCGTCATTACGTTATCCGGAGGTCACCAACAGCAGCCCTTTGATTCAATAAGGTCTTACCTAACGCACAACTGGTTGCTTAATGACAAATGGGTACGACGCTGGGAAGAGTTATGGAACTGTAATGCCATTGAGCATGCGAAAACTGAAATGAAACATTACTGGCGTTGGCGGTTGGGAGATTTTAAATACTTTTCCCTTTACAACGCTGGGCGCGAGTCTCTTCCCTGGCATGGAATATTACGCAAAAGCCTGTGCAAATTTTTGATCAACCATTATATTATAACCTTACAGTTTTGGATCGCGATACATTCTGGGCGGTATATTCTGGGAGATGGCAAACTGGAGCGTAATCAGCGACGAAATAGAAAAGTAAAACCCCGAAAAATGTTGAATGACTGAACTCACGTGCATTTTTTATTCCAAGTCCCAGATGCAGAGGGACTTTTGAAGATATTCCAGTAAGTAATAGCCTTCGCTGCAAAAAATGCCAGCTCTCCTGTGTAAACACCTAAGGCTACTTAACGTATCACTTTATTCCCCTTGATCGTATCGTAGCGGTCAACAAAATTTGGCCAGGCATGAGATATTTCTATAACCACTAAAAGTCTGCCTCGGGCATAAAGTAGTCAGACAAGCAGTGGTAGGACTGCTAACACAATGAAAAATGAGATATATAGTATGGCGAATACTTCATAAGGGGAGGGACCTCACGGGGGAGGGGTTTATAATGGCTATTAATACGTAGTATTAATACCTGATTTCTTTGATATTACGGTTGATAGCACAACAGGGTCTGACAATCAGTTGTCAGACCAGATATTCTTCAATCGAAACTAGTACTTCATCAGCCAGTCCCCCTGACTGGTGATGACGTGAATCTCTGCCACACTGCATGGGCCTTTGATGTAGACGGCAATCTCTTTCCCGTAAGGCAACGTTGAAGGTACCAGTGCTACAGGCTTACTACCTGCGTAGACCATGGGCATCTTCTGAATAGGGCAATTACCCCGGTTAACGACAACATCGTTAATGGTGACGCTGTCAGTCAATGACTGAACATGAACACGCTGCTGATGTAGATTCGGGTAATACGGATTTTTAACCTGCTCCAGACCAATCCTGACCGGAGCCTCTGCGGCGTACAGCAGAGGCGAGACCATCAGTGCCACGACGAGGGCAATCATTGCTGTTTTCATTATTTTTCCTTATTTTTTATTGGAGCAATAAAGGCTCATATGCGGGTCAGACATCCTGATTTATCAAACTCAGGCAGAATCTTTGCGGCATTGCTGAAGGTGAAGGTAGTTGAGGTCAGTCCGGTCGCCGTTATATGGATACGATGGGATTTTCTGGCTGCATCCCAGAAGGCTTCGAAGTTACTGCCCCCGGCATCAGAAACTGTATCGTTTATCAGAAACGTGTCGCTGTTGTCGGTCTGCGCCTGAACGCTGCGCCCATCATCTCCACCGCTGGCGAGGGTTTTGCCATCGGGTGATGTGTACTGAACGAACACATTGTCCTCCGGCGAGCAGGTCAGCAACAGCTCAGCGCCATTTTTGTTTTGTATCCGGTATTCCGTCACACCCTGTACGCTGGCGCGGGTCCACGTATTAGCGGCGGCACTGGCCTGAGAAGACGCCAGTAGCATCAGCACAAGTACGATCTTTTTCATAAATATCCTTAATTATCGGTTTCAGCCAGCACTCTCCGGACAAACCGGAAGTGCGGCAAAGAGTGAATGAAATGTGGGTCACCGGTCAGTTCGCTCACCTGCCTTCTGCGCAGAAACTGCCTTGGCGTCAGGCAGGCATCGGTAATACTTTCCAGCAGAAAGACCTGCAGTTGCCGGGCATGCTCACCGACCAGATACCAGCTGTTCTCGAAATAAATCAGGCGATAAGGTGCGAACCAGCGGTACTGTTGCCCCTCTGCGGTCAGATCCAGCAGAGTTCGTTCCAGAATGGCCTGCGTGATACGCCAGAAACTGCCGAAGGGACCGGGCTTGCGCTCCGGTGGAGACTGCCAGACGATAAAAGGTGGCTCTACGGAGCTGTCAGTCAGCACCGATATCAGCCGGTTATCCATCGCCGGGAACAGCTGCTCTGTGCGGGTTACTCGTGCAAAGTGCAGAATATCCCGGTTGGTGCGCAGGCCTTCGTGCTGGTGGGTCAATGACCAGCAACCCTGCTGGTGTGTCAATTCCAGACAGCTCAGGCGTTCACGAAAATCCCGGCGCAGGGTGCGCTCCGAGATATGAAACTCCTGAGACAACCCCGTAACTGACAACCGTTCCCCCATCAGCAGACGACTGATGATGATCGCCAGCCGAGATGCCATGCGATCGTGCTGTTTTTCTTCCGCAGACATAGTGAAGGGTTTCCGTTGATTACAGTGATTTGTATAGATATTGCTGACGAAGACAAGCGACCAGCAGACAGGCCAGAACCGTAACCCGCCGTGCCGGGCCTGCCATATCGGCAATCAGCCAACCGGTGCTCAGAGCGATACCAACCGGCCCGGCCAGTACACTGATAGAGCGGGTCAGAGTCAGATAAGTCACGATGGGGAGTGTGCGCCCCAGTACAACCTTCGCAAGCGTACTGAGCATCACGACCGACAGACGATAGGCTGCAAAACCAGAAGACCGGACAGCAGTCTGTATCGCCATCAGTACCAGCGGTACTGTTGGCGCGGTCAGTTCCGTGCCCATGCTGTCAGCAAACTCTCGCAGCTCAGCCCGAGACATTTCGCTGAGGCTTTTTTCGAGCATCTTCATCAGCAGCGAGAGTTCAATGGTTTCGGTTGCCTCCTCCTTCCTGTATTTCACACCTGTATGGTCACAGACATCGCATAACACTTCCCGATACAGCACGCCTTTTCCGCCTCTGAACACACTGGCGATACTGCTGGCACCGAAGGTCTGGATTTCAGCCACTATCTCCTGCCAGTAATTACGGTGTGCCGGGTAAAAGCGTTTGTAGTTGTCACTGCTGGACAACGTCTCCGTCCAGCGCAGGCTTTTATCCCGTGGGTCATGAGTGATAAGACTCACCAGTAAGTCCAGGTCCTCATTGCCACAATGCCCCAGGAACTGCAGGTCAGTGTCAACGCGATATATGGCCATCTATTTCTCTCGTGTCTGTGTCGTCAGGAAAAATACGATAACAAACACGACCGCACGGATATGGCCGCAGAGGCATAAAAATCAGTGAATTAAATGGAGCGAAGCGGACAGGTAGTGTCCGAAAAAGAAATACGAAAGATTATGCTGCGCAGGGCGGCGCTGGCGGTGGAAGAAACAGACGGATTGCCAGTTGCCCCGTCAGACGGGTGACCAGCCAGGCGGCTGTGCCGTTCAACGCTCCGCCCAGTAATGAAACCAGAAGACCTTCTTTCAACGACAGACCTCTACCTTTCATCAGAAGCTCACTGCGCACCACTGCCAGCAACGCGCCTTCCGCTTCCGGCATTGTCAGTGCCCGACTCATCAGGCGAACAACAATACTGCTGATGGTATCCGCACACGCATCACCGGCAACCGCCCCCCAGCAGAGTAACCTTACTCGCGGGTCGTCAGTAGAATGGCCGCCAGTAACAGCCACAGCCGCACACAGACGCATCTGAATGAACAGCGAAGAACAAACATCAGTAGTCACCGTCAGGGGCAATAACACATCACCGGCAACACCGCAGGCAAAACCCGAGCTGAAGGTTTTGAGGGATTCACAGGCCACCAGGGATTCAGCGGCTTTAAATGCGCTCTCAGAAGAAGCCAGGTAGTTCTCTGCCAACTCAGTTGCGGAGTCAGTAATGGCAGTGCCTTCAACGGCCAAGGCATACATCTCATCAAACAGCTGACGTAAAACATTGATATCCAGACTAACCTCCTTAACGACAGCCTCTGTTGGCTGTCGCTAAGGTGATATGTGTCTGTGTTTTTTTTATTTGCGGTTTTTAAGGTGGAGAAGGAACAGTCATTTCTCTCCGTCGTATAAGGACAGCAGCCGACGTCTACTTTTTCATCAGGCTGTAGGCATCTTCGATGAGCCGTTCAAGTGTTTCATTCATTTTCATCCCCCGCTCTTTAGCAAGCTGGCTGAGTTTCTCTTTTGTCCGGGGAGCGATATACGCCTGGAACAATTTCCGCTGCTTTTGTTCAGCCCGGAACTTCCGCTGACTCCAGGCTCGCCGGAGTTCATGTATAAAGAGTTTTCGGGTGTCCGGTGGGCATTCCCATACCTGGTACAGGCTATCCAAGAGTGCTCGGCGATCGCTGTCGGATGTTGCACTGAATCTGTACCAGTTTATACCGAACATTTTGTTTGTTACATACGACCAGCACCACTCAATGGAGTCAACGTTGCCGCCATCAAGGAAATCAAAAGGCGACTTTTTCATTTCCGCCCGCTGGTTCAGGGCTTCCCACATACGCCGGAGTTTATCCGCTTCGCCGTGCTTAATATGACGTTCAACAAGCCAGTGGTCAAAAAAGGCAGTGACTGCTTCCAGCAACCCTTTAGGGCTTAATTCAGGCTCAGGAATACCGGTGTCGCTGTAAAATGGCGGAATATTCGCAGGCATATGCTCCGGACTGACATAGCCGGAGTGATTCACACTGGCATTCCCCTGCCAGTGTGAATCGGGAGGCAAGAGGATCGGTTTGTTTTGATTCTTGATATAGCACCACGCCCAACAGGCTGCTTTTTTATCTTTCAGCCATGACAGGGCTGACTCCTCGATAAGATAGGAAGCCGACGTCTCTTTCACTGCCTGATTAAACGCCTGCATCCCCTCATCCATGAAACGGCTGCGTCTGACATAGCGCTTCACCAGCGTGATTAACTCCAAGCGGTTGTGAAAAGGCCGTTGAATAAAGAGGTAGCGATTTCTTTCTCGTGCAGGAGAGCTGTTGCTGGGGTTAATGAAGACGAGATAAGACATATCAGCTCCCGCCTCTGCCAGGGTCACCAGTGCCATTCTCAGCTTTCTAATATCAAACTTATTAATCACGCTGTCATCAATCTGTGGCACTTCATCCGTCGCAGATTGAGTATCAATATCGTTGTTGTCAGGTATCTTTTTCGGTTCGGGTCGTTCGAGCCCCAGATCTGCCGGGGATGGAATATGGACGTTCGGGTACGTGCTAACCAGCTCCTTCTGAGCGCTGTTTACCGCCTGTGCCAGACCATCACTCTGGCTGCTGTTTTGTGCTTTTTTATTCCGTTTTTTATTTCTCGACATCCTCAGCCTGCCTTAATCAGCTTACCTACTCGATTATTACATAGTAATAAACATGACTAATAACATGCAATAAAAATGATAGTGATCATGATTATTTTATTACTGTATTAATGAATGTTTTATGATTTTTAAATTAATATTTAAAACCAATTAATCAGTAAGTTACAACTAATTCACCATATAAACAAACCTGTAAATTTCACTTTATCATAGTAAGAAATTCGATGCATACCACTTCAGTCATCCCCTGAAGAAGGTAGCGCTCTGAAGCTCCAGGTATTTCTTGACCAGCTTTGCCAATCCCTTGAGGAAGTGTCGTCGCCCTCTCCACTGGTTACCGACACCTCCCGCCACATTGTCATCTCAAGGGAGTACATCACATGCCAGCACCTGTCAGTCTGCTCAGTGACCAGATGGTCGACATGAAATTCATCACCGCCTTCACCGGTCTCACAGATAAATGGTTTTACAAGCTCATCAAAGAGAAGAAGTTTCCGAAGCCGATAAAGTTAGGTCGGGCATCGCGCTGGTTTAAAAGCGAGGTGGAAAAATGGCTGAAAGAACGCATCGAGGAATCACGTGAAGAGGAGCAGCCCGAAGAAAAATAACTCCAGAGTGATAAAACCCACGAAGACAATGGCATCGGATGAATAAAACGCATGCGTGCCGATGCTTTTGAGCAGGAAGAAAACGCGGGTTTATTATTATAAATAAAAGACAAACAAAGAGATAAACAGGTAAGTAAACAGATATCCCTTTCTCATCAGATAAACACATAGCCCTTGTTATCTGAGCAGGCTAATTCCCTCTGAAGGGAATAGCCCCTGTCATTCAGATGCGACAAAACCATATTCGAGAACAACCCCATGAATTCAACCTACTTGCTTAATGCCAGTTACGCAGAGCGCACCCGTCAGGTCTTTGATGCGGCAACTGAGCAGTATCCCCGGCTGGCTGTATTCCGTGCTGACTTACGTTTCCCTGTTGACGGTACAGGGCGCAGGGATGAGCGTGTTATCTCACGCTTCATCGATTCACTGAAAACCCATATGGCATCACTGTTTAGCGCCAAACGACAGGCAGGCATCACCTGTGACCACCCCACTTCACGGCGTTATATCTGGTGTCGTGAATACGGACTGCAAAGTGGTAACCGCCATTATCATGTTGTATTGCTGCTCAACAAAGATGCCTTCCACCAGTTGGGGAGCTTTGACTCTCCTGAGAGCGGGAAGTTGCCTTCCCTGGCGAACCTGATTCAGAAGGCCTGGTGCAGTGCGCTGTCACTCCCCTGGCCGCAGTACGCTTCACGGGTCCGGTTTCCGGATGGTCAGCCCATCTGGATTGAACGGCGGAACAACCAGGATGAGCCCTCGCAATATTCCAGAGCATTTGAATGGGCACTGTATCTGAGCAAGGAGGCCAGCAAGCGATATGGTGACGGACGCTCCTTTGGTTGCAGCCAAGATAATCCCTCGCTTATCGGCAGTTGTCGTAAGCCTCGCTAAGGATCTGAATCCCCATCCGACTGTTAGCGGAATGCGTTAATGGTCGCTTCACTTTTCTCACTCAATTGCACCTGAGCCCGTTCTCTGGCGGTGCTCTGTCACGCCTGCTAAGCAGGCAGGAGTTTCATCATGCAAATGACCCCGCAATACCTTGCCATTAACGCTGCTGGAAAATACTCCACCTCATGGAACGCTATAGATGCCCCAAAACAAACTTGGTTTTGTACATCCTGTCTCAGTGAGCTTCGTCTGCATAAATCATCTAATGGACTCGAAGCATGTTTTACCCATGACCTTATGTGCCTGACGCCTTCAAAAGCGGAGAGTTGCCCCTACATCGCAGAAGAAAGAAAAAAGCATGATCGTTTAGCTTATCTGCGACAAATCGTGGAGCAGCTCCCACTGTATACGAATCATGGGAAGGACTGGCGCTGCGTGCTTTGCCAGCAGGATTATCACGGGCATAAATTCTGTGTGATTTGCGGCAGCGGAATTTACAGCATTGAAGACGTATCGACGGCATTGCCGGTAAACAGCCCTCGCTCCCGATCACGATTTTTATTAGCAAGTGAGTTTGATTATCCTGAACCCCCAGACATTCTGTCACACTTGCAACGTTACTAACGAAAACTGGAGACAATGATAAAGTTACGACCCACAGCAATTGGCGCAAGATCGCTCACATCTCATGTTCGAATCTCACGGCAAAGAAACCCTAAGCTAATGATTAGTTTTGATTATGAGAACATACAGAGGATGCATTTTGATCTGAGCCAGGCACTGGCATGTTAACTTTCCGTCGAAATGGTTTTACTTTTGCTTCAACGGTAAGATTGTCTCCAAGTTAAGTAACATTACGTAAGCCTGCCGGGGAGACTACGTGGCTAAGCGAACCGGCGAAGACAGAACCCTAATGAGATTTAAAAATGAATACCTCTGAGGACTTCAACCGGCTTTATGCCGACGTGGGACGTAACATTGAGCAAACATTAGCTGATATTGCAGGACTTCACGTCGAGAACGAAGATGCTAAAAAGCAGCTTAATGCGATGACGGCGCAACTGCAGATTCTGCAGAATACTTTCAACCAGAAGTTATCCTATCTGCAGGAACATGCCGAGTGGGACAAATTTACGCTCGCGTTTTTTGGCGAAACCAACGCGGGCAAAAGTACTATTATCGAATCTCTGCGGATAGTGTTTGATGAAACCTCCCGCCGACAATTGCTGCAAAATAATCAAAACGATCTACAAAAAGCCGAGCAAGAACTGCGCGAGCATTTGACGCAATTACGCGATGATTTAGGGCGGATTTACAGCGATGTTGTCGATAAAATTAGTGCCATCAGTGTTTCCGCCATCTGCTTGCAGCAAATCATTACCAATGAAAGTGCCTTACGATTAAAAATGGAAGAAGAGGCGAATAAAGCACATCAGTTGCTGGAACAAAATGAAAGCCAGTCGCGTCTGCAAATTTTGCAACAGCGAACCAGTACTAAGTCGCGTATCACCCTGCTTGTCACTGCCGTTGTGGGGGTGATAGTTGGTGCTGGAGCAGTTGTGCTAATTAATCTCCTGACGGGGCAATAGGGATGAGTGATGCACTTTATCTTGTAGAGAAAAACCCTGAACGGCTGGCTGATATCAGCCTCAGCGAACGTAAATCGGCGCTCAACATTCAGAAATTACTAGATCAAAGTTTGTCGTGTCTTATCCAGTCAGTTATCCGGACGGAAAAGTTAAAAAATACGGCAAAGCGCGTCGATGGCTTAATTATTGGTACTGGTGAGTCAGATTTTACCAAAGGAAATACCCATTACACGTTACATATCGACGATAAAGACTTTCAACTGATCGACGTACCGGGGATTGAAGGTAATGAGACCCGCTACGTTCATCTTGTGAAAGAAGCCATTGCGCAAGCGCATATGGTGGTTTACGTCAACGGGACCAACAAGAAACCCGAAACTGCGACTGCAGAGAAAATTAAGTCATATCTAGAATATGGCACGCAGGTTTATCCGCTGGTCAACGTTCGTGGTTTTTCCGAAGCCTATGAGTTCGAAGAGGATCGTCTGGAGCTCGCTCAGCAGGGCGGTGCTGGCGACGCACTACGCCAGACCGTTGAAGTGCTGGCTCCAGTCTTAGGGGCGGTAGTGCTACAGAAGGGCCATTGTGTTCAGGGATTGCTAGCATTTTCGGCGCTGGCGTATGACAAAAGTACGCAAAGTACGAGCATTCACCCTTCCCGGGAGAATAACCTGGTAGTATCCCAACAGGAGTTTCTGGACGTGTTCCCTAGCCGTCAGGAAATGCGGACATTTAGCCAGATTGACGCGGTTGCACAGACCATCAGAAATAAAGTTGCTACCTTCCGTGAAGATATTGTCGAAAGCAATAAAGGCAAAGTCCGTGAGACGTTGGGGCAATATTTACAGGTGCTGGAGGAGCAGTTAACCAGCCATCGACGCTTTCTGAAAAAGACGGAGCCGGAGTTTGAAAAATGTCGGGTTGCATTCAGGAATGCAATTGCGGAGTTTGAACGCCGTATTGTGAATAACCGCCGCAACCGCTGGAATACCTTTTTTAACGAGCTGGCGGATGCCAGTGACGCTATTGTCGAAGACGATTTCGGCGATAGCGACGCGATATCTCAACGGATTCAGCGCGAGTTTAAAAAACGACGCATCAGCGTTGAGGAAGAAATGCTGAAGGATACAGAACAAGCCGTGGAGGTACTACAGCAACAGATGCTTCAGGCGGTGGAGCGCCTGTTGGAAGATATCAAGCATGTGGAATTTCAACAACGCGTTAGTTTTGAGCGTAGCGGCGGCATCGATTTTGGTAGGGATATGGTACTGGGCTACGACCTTGGTTTGGGCGATTTTGGCTCTATGGCTTTCAAAATTGGCAGCTATGCGATGACAGGTGGCACTATCGGAAGCGCATTCCCGGTGATTGGAACAGCGATTGGTGCCATTGCTGGGGCGCTGGTGGGCGTGGTCATGACGGTGATCGGCTTTTTTACCAGCAAATCGTCAAAAATTCGCAAAGCACAGGGAAAAGTGCGTGACAAGCTGGAGGGGGCGAGGGAGAAAGCCCTGGACGGCGTGCCCGCAGAGGCCCGGAAACTGGTTGCAGCCATAGATAAAGAACTCCAAAGCGGCCTGTTGAAAAAAGTAAATGATATGCAGAGTGCCTTGCAGCAGCCAATTACAATTTTTGAAACGCAAATTACCCGAATCACACGATTAAAAAATCAACTTGAGACGATGCCTTATGGAACAATTCAAACAGTTCAGTATAGAGAAGCAGGCAGCCATTGATTCGCTATTACAATTGCGCAGCATGTTAGAAACGCTGGGTGAAATGGAGATAGACATTGGTGATGACCTACAAAAAATAGCTTCCGCTATTACCGCCGTTGAATCTGATGTACTGCGCATTGCGTTGCTTGGCGCGTTTTCCGACGGAAAGACCAGCGTTATCGCCGCCTGGCTGGGCACAGTCATGGAAGATATGAATATCTCCATGGATGAGTCCTCCGATCGGTTGAGTATTTACAAACCGGAGGGCTTGCCAGGCCAATGTGAAATTGTCGATACGCCGGGGCTGTTTGGTGATAAGGAGCGCGAGATCGACGGTGAACAGGTGATGTATGAAGACCTGACCAAACGCTATATTTCTGAAGCGCATCTGATTTTTTACGTAGTTGATGCCACCAATCCGCTTAAAGAAAGCCACAGCGACATCGTAAAATGGGTTTTGCGCGACCTGAATAAGCTGTCTTCAACCATCTTTGTGATTAATAAAATGGATGAAGTAGCTAACCTAACGAACCAAGTATTATTTGACGAGCAGGCGGTCATAAAAAAAGAGAATTTGAAAAGCAAATTGCAGCGCGCCGCTAATCTCAACGCGGCAGAATGCGAACGGTTGAAGATCGTATGCATAGCCTCAAATCCAAACGGTCGCGGTCTGCCATTCTGGTTCGGCAAACCTGAACATTACGAAAACCGCTCGCGCATTAACGATCTTAAAAACACCGCTGCCGAGATTCTGAAAGCCAATGTACCTGAAGTACTTTTGGCGAAAACCGGCATGGACGTTGTGAAGGATATTGTTAGTAAGCGCGTTACACAGGCGAGCTTACAGCTCAACGAACTAAATACCTTTGTTGAGAAAAATGAAGATGATACGCGTCGCTTTCGTAACGATATAACGCAGAGTCGTACAGAGGTTAAAAGGCTGGCTGGTGAACTATTTGAAGAGCTGAACCAGATGGAAAAACAGCTGATGAGTCAGCTGCGTCCACTCAGCCTGGAAGATATCCGCCCGTTTATGGACGATGAACTGGGATATACGCAAGAGGGGGTTGGCTTTAAACTTCACCTACGCATTAAGCTGTCTGTCGATCGTTTTTTCGATCAGTCGACAGCGGTCACACAGCGCTTATCTGATGACATCACTCGTCAGTTAAACTCCAGTGAAAGCTTTTTAAGCGGCCTGAGCGAAGGAGCTTTTCGCTCCCTTGGCGGGGCCTTTAAGGGCGTATCGAAAATTAGCCCGGCGACGCTGAAAACGACTATTTTTGCTGCACGCGATACGATTGGCAAACTCACGGGATATGTCTATAAATTTAAACCCTGGCAGGCCACCAAACTGGCCGGAGGTATTGCCAAATGGGCAGGCCCAGCTGGCGCAGCGTTTACGATTGGCTCCGATCTATGGGATGCCTATAAAGCACATGAGCGGGAGCGGGAACTGGAAGAAGTAAAAGCCTCGCTGGCGAAAATCATTAAAGAGCCGTTTAAAGATATCTATGACGTGCTTATCTCAGATGAAAAAATGTTCGCCTTTTTTGCGCCGCAGATTCAAAACATGGAACTGGTCATCACTGAAATGATGGGGAAAAGTCACGCTATTCGTGAGAGCCAGCAAAAACTGACCCTTATCCAGTCACAACTTGCACATTTAACACTGCCCGCGCCGGTAGCCCCATCAGTCTGATTTGAATGCCGCTCTACCTCTTCAGAAATCGGTGGCGGTAGAGCGGTAAAATATTGGCTCTTTAAGAGATACTTCTTTCAGTCTAAAACTGGCGATTAACGAGCTATTAGAAAGGTATGTAAAAGCAAGCTGTAGATAATAAATTTAACCAAGGAAACAGGTATGGCATCCGCCTTAGGTTGGCTTGATCACGATGCAGACGCACAGGCCAAAACGTTAGATCTTCTTGCTCGCTTTCAGCAAAAAGAGAGCCGAGATGAGTTGGGCATTGGCACTATCAGAGACAGTTTTGCTGAACAACTATTTCCTGGCACCAGCACCATTCAGACACGTTTACGCTATATGCTTTTTGTTCCGTGGATGTATCAACGCCTCGAAAATAAACGCATACCCGCCGCAAACTTTGGTACCCAAGCCGATCGTGACGAACGAGCCTTAATTATCCCCCTCTCCCAGCTCGAAGAAGATTCGGCCGGTACATTTGGTAAAAACTCACGCGAAAAGCTTAAACGTCTGCCCAGTTCCGTTTACTGGTCCGGGCTACGTCGCTGGGGTATTCGCGAGATCCTATGGTCGCAGGAAGAATATCATCGGCGTGTTGATGAACTTTATCGCTCGCGCACGGAATTTAATGAGCAGAAATATCAAGAAAAAAATCGTGGTGATATGGGCGACACCAGCTTGTTCAAACCAGCCCAGAGCTGGCACTCCAGCCTGCCTGTACCACCGCCAAACTTTCCTGATGAGATAACGTTTGCACTAACACGCCAGGAAGCCAGCTTTCTTCGCGACCGCATTCAATTGTCATGCAAAGGCAGCTTGTTGGCCTGGCTGGCGCTGCATAGCGAACCGGCAGACATTAGTTCTCCATGGGAACACCCAGATTATGCGGGGTTCCCAGATGAACTCAAAGAAATGCTAACTCACGCGCGGCTTTTTTCTTATGCAATGCATGGCGCAGCCCTGCTTTATAACTATTTACTAGCCAAAGAACGTTCAGATAACAACCTTCTGTCTCAATACAATGATAACTTCGTCGACTGGTTTACTGCTCTCCCATGCCAAGAAATAGGTACCTGGTCACTTGATCGCATGTGGGAACTCACCGCCAAACCGGGCTATAGCATTAGCCTGAAAACCCGCCGCTTTGTGGAACAGTGGATTGCTCTTATCCGACAATCCCCTGAGGCATTACTCACCAGTAAAGAAGCCTGTGCTCTAATTCGTACCCGTGAAATGTCCCTCAAAGGTCCACGCTCGCGTTTTAAAAACAGACGCGCCCTTGAACTATGGAGTGGCAATGCCGGAACCCTACGGCTGGTCTACCGCTGGCATAACGTCCAGATAATACTTAACGATCTGGCGCAGGGTCTCAGGAGAGAAGAATGCTAAATCCCAGCAATCGCAGCTTATATACTTCGGCACTGACCTCTCCACCCGGTATGGTGTTTGACGAAGCCATCGCCACCAGCTTCTCACTCGACCCAGCATTTCTACTGCAAGCACCGGTCTATTTGGCGTTCACAGCGACTGATAGCAATCGCGCTCAGGATCCGCTATCCATTTTTGAAGCCATTCGTCGTTATTCTGAACGTATCACGGTGTACGTTCAAAAAGGGCGTATTCAGGTCCCTGCAAAGCTCAAGCCCAACCCTTTGTTCGGCTTGCTTGAAGATATGATTGTTGAATCAAAAGCCAAAGGTCGCGGGGTCTTTCACCCCAAAATCTGGGCGATTCGTTTTATCAGCCCTGAAACGGACGAAGTGATGTATCGATTGGTAGTACTGAGCCGAAATTTAACTACCGATTCGTCCTGGGATCTCTCCTTGCAGCTGGACGGCTACCCCGTAAAACGTAAGCAAAGTGCCAATAAAGCGCTGGTGCATTTATTCTCCGTGCTGCCCAAACGGGCGACGGCAAAAATGGCGAAACATCGCCGGGCGCAAGCGCAACGCTTTGCAGATGAACTGCTGTACGTTGAGTGGGAATGTCCCGGTGGCTTTGATGAGGTCGCGTTTTTCCTGCCCGGCGAAGGTTACGACTGGCATCCACCCGAAGCGGATCGCGCGGTGGTTATCTCACCGTTTTGCACCGACGAGGCACTGCAACACATCGTGAAGTATTGCCAGCAAGCCGATGCGCTAATTTCGCGCCCGGACACTCTTCTTGCCTTAAGTGAAGATACTCGTAACCTTTTCACGCGTCAGCTTCACCTTGACGATGCCGCCGAAGAGCAGGCATCCGACGAGAGCACCCTTGATGAAATTATTGCCCTCGGCCTACATGCTAAAGCGTATCTGTTTGAAAAGGGCAGAGATAGCGAGCTAGTATTGGGCTCAGCAAACGCTACCAGTGCCGCGCTATTGGAAAAAACGAACTGCGAAATTTTAGTCTCGCTCAAGGGTAAGAAAAAGCGCACGGGTACCATTGATGATCTTCTAAGCAGTGGCGGGATGGAAAGCTATTTGCAAGATTTTGACCCTGCCCAGCCGTTTGAGCCAGATGCCCTGCGTATAGAAGCCGAATGCCACCTTGAAAAGGCTCGGGCGTTGCTCGCTGATACCGCATTGACTCTTCATTGTCATCCTGGTGAAAACGACCAGAGCTGGTCCTTGTGGCTTGTCGGTGAAATTCCTGAGCTACCAGGTATTGTTAAGGCTACTGCATGGCCCGTGACGGTATCCGATGGGTTTGGCTGCAACCTGCTGGCCCCAGCAGATGGGAATAAAAGATCACTCGGTGAGTTTTCAGTCCAAGCTATTAGCAGGCTGACAGCGTTTTCGCTTAAAACATCGCATCCGGATGTATCTGTCAGATTCGTCCTCAATCTGCCGATTGACGCTTTGCCACCTGATCGCCACGCAATAATTTTACAAAGCAGCATGCAGAAACAGGATTTTCTGCGTTATCTATCGATGTTGATAGGCGAGACGGGACAGCAGGCCTTCTTTGACGAAAGTGCCTTTGGTAATGGCAATTTCTTTACAGGGCTTGCCAATGGGGAAGATTTTGCTGTTCTGGAAGAGCTAACACGTATCTATAGCCGTGATCCCAAACGTTTAAACGATATCTCCGCGCTGATAAGCAATATGCGCAAAGGGCAAAGCGATATGATTCCGCAAGATTTTCTTACCCTATGGGCCGTATTTGAATCAGCGATGAGAGGACGAAATGACCGATAAGCCCCCCTGTATTATCGCCCCACTAACGGGATTGAAAGATTTTCAGCAACGCACTGTGAATTATGTTTTTCAGAAATTTTACGGTGATAGACAGCAAAATCGCTTTTTGGTAGCCGATGAAGTGGGTCTGGGAAAAACGATGGTTGCTCGGGGCATCATCGCCAAAGCCATTGAACATTTGCAGGATAAAGTCGACCGTATCGACATTATTTATATCTGTTCAAATGCGGCCATCGCAGCGCAGAATATCAAGCGCCTAAATGTCAGCAATGAAACGCAGTTTTCGCACTCGACGCGACTGACATTCCTGCCAAAACAGGTACGGTCTCTGCGCAAAAACAGAATTAATTTTATCAGCCTGACGCCGAACACAGCCCTCGATCACACCCGCAGTCGTGGAGGTCATAAAGAAGAGCGCGCGATTCTGTATCGAATTTTGTACGATTTGCCGCTGGCTAAAGGCGATCGTCGCGAACGTTTACGTCTGGGCATGCTTAACCTTCTCCAGGCCGCAGCAGGTCGGTCTGGCTGGCATTCTACGGTTGACCAGCTTTCTGTCGACGATATTGACAGGGAACTGGCAAAAGATTTTCGTTGCAAGGTATTGGACGATGCCGAACTTTACGCCCAGCTCAAAGAAGGGTGTGAATGTTTTGCCAATGACGACGAGGACAGTGAGCTTCACGATACTGAACTGCGTTACGCCCTGATCGGCAAACTCAGAAGCAAGCTGGCTTCCTTGTGCTTATCCGCGCTAGAACCCGTTCTGGTTATCCTTGATGAGTTTCAGCGGTTTAAAGCCTTACTCGACGGGGACGATGAAGCCGCACTGCTGGCCAAAGCGCTCTTTGAGCAGCCCGATGTTCGCGTGCTCTTGCTCTCAGCGACCCCGTATAAAATGTTCACCCTCGATCAGGAAAGCGAAGAAGATAACCACTACGCCGACTTTATCCGCACATTGCAGTTTTTGTATAACGATGACAGTCAAATCAAAGATATTCAGCAGTACTTGCTCGATCACCGTACCGCACTGCACGCCTCAGAAAACGCAGCGGAGACAAAAAAAGCACTGGAGCACGCTTTATTACAGGTCATGTGCCGTACCGAGCGGGTAATGATGACACAAAAACTGGATGCGATGACGAAAGAAGTCTCACAACCAGCCATGATTACGCCCGCCGATCTTTATCACGCGGCGGCGGTTGATAGCGTCGCCGTGGAAGTACAAGCTCGCGATGTCCTAGAATATTGGAAATCGATGCCTTATCTGTTCAATTTCCTGAAACATTACGAATTACGTACCCGTATGGATAAGGCACTGGAATCGCCTTCAGATGCATTGCGTAAACTCGTCAAATCAGCAAAACCACAGTTGCTGACGAAGGCAAAACTGGATCGCTACCAGCCGCTTGATGCCGCCAACCCACGTATGCGGATGCTGTTTGAAGACACGCTGGATAAAGGCATGTGGCAGCTTTTGTGGATGCCTCCTTCGCTGCCTTATATGACACCAGACGGGGTATATGCCAACAAAGGCAACCTAACCAAAACGCTGGTTTTTTCCGGCTGGAGTGCAGTACCCAATGCGATTGCCACAGTCTGCTCTTATGAAGCCGAACGACGCATGATTGGCGCCGATCCCCAAATTCTGCACAGCCAGCTCAAGAAAAAAGTCAAACCGCTGCTCAACTTTGCAAAATCATCAAAAGATGGCCGTCTCACCGGTATGCCCGTTATCGCCTGGATGTTGCCGTCACCGACACTCGCCCGCCATATCGATCCGCTTGAAATTGCCCGCCAGCATGCGGGCGAGCCGCTGAGTGTGAAGGCCATAAGAACGATTGTAACGACGAAATGCGAAGCATTGCTTGAAACACTAGGTAAGGGCGAGCCGGGAGTACGTGCGGATGAACGCTGGTACTGGGCAGCTCCGGCGTTACTGGATGCCCATACCGAAACACCAGACTGGTGGCAAGGTGAACATCACAGGTATATCGGAACGACCCAAAATGAGCCTGCCGAAAACTTCCAGGAACATATCGACCTGTTTGCCCGGATGGCAAAGGGTGAAATCTCCCTCGGCCCGCGTCCTGAAGATCTGGTAGACGTTCTTTGTGACTTCGCGCTTGCCAGCCCCGGTACATGCGCACTACGCGCGCTCAGCTGTATCGACACAGGCCTGGCAACCGATTCGGCTGAGATGTTGTCCGCTGCAGCGCAGATCGCCTCTGGATTTCGTTCGCTCTACAATCTGGCCGAGAGCATTTCGCTGCTACGCGGCACAGGAGATGACACTTACTGGCGGCTGACACTTCGTTATGGCATCGATGGCAACATTCAGGCCATGCTGGATGAGTATGTTCATACGCTGCTGGAGTCGATGGGGTTGCAGCATGAACCCGCCGAAGCACAACTAGCGGCTATTGCATCCCGTATTCAGGCTGTGGTTTCACTGCGCACCACGCAATTGAACGTTGATGAGCTCAAGACGAAAGGCGGTAATTATACTTGGAGCGATTTGTACACGCGGTGCCGCTTTGCCTTACGCTACGGCCAACTGCGGGACGACACGGATCAGGCCGTAGCGCATGCAGAGTCGGTTAAAGATGCGTTTAACTCCCCCTTTCACCCCTTTGTATTGGCTTCCACCTCAATCGGCCAAGAAGGACTCGATTTTCACACCTGGTGCCACGCGGTGATGCACTGGAATCTTCCGTCAAACCCAGTCGATATGGAGCAGCGTGAAGGACGTGTACACCGTTATAAGGGCCATGCGGTAAGGAAGAACATTGCTGAGTATTATGGTTTGAGTGCACTTCATTCGCTGGCAGAAAGTACAGACCCATGGACACAGCTCTTCGCACTTGCGGCAAGCCAACGCAAAGCAGGACAGTCGGATCTGATTCCCTACTGGATTTTTGAAGAAGGGACCTCTCGCGTCGAACGCAGGGTTCCCATACTGCCGTACAGCAAAGAAAGCATTAAGTTTAAGCGGCTCAAGCGAGAACTTGCACTCTACCGTATTGTCTTTGGCCAGCCGCGCCAGGAAGACTTGATGTTCGGCCTGAAACACAATGGCGATGAGTCTTTTACGGATTTAACACAGTGGCTCATTTCTCTTGAACCACCAAAGGTGTGATGCACCTTAGTGTTAGAGCGTCTGCCTCTTGTGTTACGTTCTGGTCACCACCTGACGTAGCCAATGGGTTTTGTCATGAATGGAATGGCCAGTGGCCGTCGGATTAAATGTTTGACTTGTATTGATGTTTTCACGCATGAGACAAGCAGTTACTAACTCGCTAGAATATGCGCATCAGTTCACGTTAAAACTTCAGATAAATGATTGGTCAAAACATCCATACTACAATCGTATCCTCGACTTACGATCTGCTTAAGGAAACCGACTCAGCCCTTTTGAGATTGTGTGACCAGGCTAGCTCGCTGGTGCTAATCGTAAACTCAACTGAACAAAGCATATTGCTTTCTCATCCGTCAGAAGAGATAACGTTGCTCGAGCTATCTGAAGTGCTATGTGAACACTTGCTTCCGCTATCGCGTGGTGATCGATCCCGTAAGGCACCAGATATCCTCGCTAAAATGCTAAATTGCATAGCGTCTGAAGTAGTATGGATTGACAGGATTCAAGCTCTATTTGAACCATCTTTGGAACTAGATCCTTTGCGCCAGCTACAAGAGCTAGCGCGTATCAAGCCTATCATCGCTATTTGGCCAGGGCAGCTTACAGAACAATTTTTAACCTTTTCAGTTCCTGGAAGGGCCGATTATCAATCTTACACAGCGAATGAGCTGGCAAATCTGCCGATCATTCATTTTGTTGAGCAGAGGGAATATAAATGAAAAAGTACGGAGAGCTCATTCAATTTGAGCCCGTCACAACTATCATCAAACTCAAGGAGTCTGCTGAACAGCACAAAGCTCAGCAGTTGGTGGCGTCTTATGTTATCTCGGACAAGATGTCACTAAAGCTAGCGGACATTATAATTCCACAGCTGCAGTTTGAAGAATCAGTTGATAACAAATCCCTCTGGGTTGTCGGTAACTACGGTTCAGGTAAATCACACCTGATGTCAGTGATCTCGGCAGTTGCTGAGTTTCCAGAACTTGCACAATTTATTACAAACGACAAAGTTCGTCACGCTGCGGGCAAAATTGCCGGAAAATTTAAAGTCATTCGCTTTGAGGTCGGGGCTAGCAAAAAAGCCTTTGCTGATATCGTCACAGACAACCTGACTTCCAGCTTGGCGGAAATAGGGATTGATTATCAATTCCCCTCAATGGATGAAATCTCATCCAATCACAAACCCTACTTTGAAGAGATGATGGCGCTATTTCATCAACGCTATCCAGAACAAGGTTTGCTTTTGATTTGTGATGAAATCCTCGACTACCTCCGCTCGCGGAACCAGCAACAGCTACCATTGGATATGGCGATGATGCGCGTCATGGGAGAGGTGATTGATGGCACACGCTTCCGATTTATTTGTGGCGTTCAGGAAGCAATTTTCGATAGTACTCAGCTCGCTTTTGCGACGCAGGAAGTCAAACGCATCCGAGATCGCGCAGAGCAGGTGCTGATCACTCGTGACGATATCAAATATGTGGTCGCTGAACGTCTGCTCAAAAAAAATGCCCAGCAATTGCACTGGATCCGTGAATATCTACAACAATTCACCCCTTGTTTTGATCGCATGAATGAACGGCTTGATGAATTTGTTCGAATGTTCCCTGTACATCCTGACTACATCAATACTTTCGAGCGAGTAAATGGGGCAGGCATCGAACAACGACAGGTATTACGTAGCCTCTCGCGGCAGATGCAGGCTTTAATGGAGCAGCAAGTCCCCCTTGATACGCCGGGCATATTCTCTTATGACACCTACTGGGATGAGCTCAGAAGTGATCCCAGCGCCAAAACCAATCCTGATGTAGGTCAGGTCATTGATGTCGGCGAAACCCTGTTTACTCGTATTGACCAAGCCTATCCAACCGCAACTGAAACAGACTTTGCCAAACGCCTTGTAGCCGGTTTGGCAATCCATCGTTTGACTGTTGGTGATGTTTATAACGAGATGGGAGCAACTGCTGCCGAGCTGCGTGATTCACTCTGCCTCTATCTTCCAGGTATCGATAAACTGCCAGGAGAAAAGAGTAAAAATCTGGAAACTCAGATTGTTGCTGTACTGACTAAGATTCGAAAAACTGTCAATGGTCAGTTCTTTTCAAAGAACAAGGCAAACGATCAGTTCTTTTTGGATTTAAAAAAGACTGAAGACTTTGATGCTTACATCGAAAACAAGGTTCCCTTGCTTACGGATGATAGTCGTAACGGTGCCTATCGTGAAGCTATGCTGCAGATCCTGGAAGAAACTGATATGCAGCAACCCAATATTCAGATGTGGCGGCACGAACTGAAATGGTTGGATCGCAATGTTAATCGTCCAGGATGGATGTTCTTAGGCTCACCTAATGAGCGAGAAACAGCCAAACCGCCGCTCGACTATTACATGTACTTTATACAGCCATACAATCCGCCAAAACAGAAAAAAGAGTACATCCGCAGCGATGAAGTGCTATTTATACTGCAAAATGCTGACGGTGAATTTGATCGCAGCCTGAACTACTATGCAGCTGCTATCGATTTACATGCTTCTGCTACAGGTAACGCCAAGAATGTGTACAAACTTAAGGCGGAAGGTTATCTGAGAGAGATGCAGACTTGGCTAAAGAGTCATTTCAAAGATGCCTATATTGCCCAATACAATGGGCAAAGCAAGCCGATGATGGACTGGCTTAAAGGTACCTCTGTCCGCAACATTTCTGGGCTCGGCGATAGCCAAATTGGCAGTCTCAAGGATATTTTTGAATCTGTTGCCAGTCATATCTTGGCTAACCATTTTGTTTCATTAGCACCCGAGTATCCTACTTTTAGTCAGTGGATCACCTATGAAAACATAGAAAGCGCAGCCAAAGATGCGTTAAGTGTTGTCTCGGGTGGAGCTGCTACCAAGCGAGCTAATGCAGTCCTTGACGCACTTGAATTACTGGATGGCGATAAAATTTCCCCGCTACAATCACGCTATGCTCAGGCGGTTTTAGCTGTTTTGCAAAGCAAGCCACAGGGCCAGGTGGTCAATCAGGCAGAACTGCTGGAGGCAATCAATTCCCGACTCTATTTTAAGCCAGAAAGCTTCCGACTAGAACCGGAATGGCTATTAGTCCTGATCGCCTGTTTGGTTTATAGCGGCGAGATTGAATTAGTAGTGGTCGGCCATACCCTGACTGCCAGTGATGCCGTCAAATTCAAATCCATTTCATTTGATGTACTGAAAGACTTTAAACATATCCAATCGCCCAAGGATTTTAATGTCACCGCATTAAAAGCCCTACTCACTCTGTTGGGCATGAATGACGGTTTAGCAACCACGATCCAGCAAGGTGACGAAAGCATCGTACGTGAAATGTTAAAGCGCACAGAATTGCTGATTAACGAACTAGTCAAGGGGCAGCAGAGTGTCAAAGAACGTTTGCCGTTATGGGGACAATTAGTTCTAGAAGAAAGTGAAGAGCAAACGCTGTCAACACAACTAGCTGAGCTTAAAGACTTTTTGGAAACAATCCAGCGCTATGACAAACCAGGTAAGCTGAAAAACCTCAAGGTGACGGCTTCAGAAATTGCCTGTTTCCAGCAAATACTTCACGCATGGCGAAATTATGTGCAACTCAAGGCGGCAGTTAACGATCTGACCCCATTATGCACTTATCTCAAAGAGGCTCAATTGGTACTGCCAGAGCAGCACATATGGCAAGAACAAGTGAAATTGGCTCGAGATGGGCTAAGACAAGGTTTTGCCGATCCATCATTACGATGTGATGAGAATTTCAAAGCAACGCAGATCGCTATTCTGTCTGGGCTAAAAACGGATTATGCGAAGTACTATATTGAACTCTATATTCGGGCTCGTCTCGATAGTAGTGAAGAGAAAACTAAATCCAAACTGCTAAGCGACGATCGCCTTGCAGAATTGGATATATTGAGTGGCATCACCTTGCTCCCTGCCCAACAGTTAGTTGATTGGCGTAAAGAGGCCGCACAATTACAAGCGGCTAAGCCCATTGATCCCAAACAACTGGCGATGAATGCCAATCCGGTGGAATTCAATGCTCGTCAAGAAAGCAGCAAGGCTCCAGCCAGTGAGCAATTAAAAAATCTGGAGCAGCGACTCGATAGTTTACAAAGTGATTGGCTTAGTAACCTGAATAGTTTGCTCGATGACCCGTTCATTAACCTTAGCCTGCTTAAACCAGACCAGGCACAGTTAATTCGAGATTTTATTCAGAATTGTCAGCTCCCTGAGCCACTTGATACAAACTTCGTACAAGCCGTAAACCAAGTGCTGGCAGGGTTGGAAGAGTTAAGAATAAACTCAGCTGAGTTTATTAATGCGCTCGGGAAAGGCCTTCCCCAGAGCCGTGACGAAGTAGCCGAACGTTTTAATCGGCTGCTCGACAAACTTTGTCAGGGTAAAGATATCAACAAAGTTCGAATCATTATCGATTAATTTATACGTTCGGGTACGATATAAGTCGTACCTACTAAAGGAAGCATTATGATGCAAAACGGTTTATTCTCAAATGATGATACGCCACAGGGGCAAACAGTTGGTCCAGTAACCTGTTTGGGAAAAACTTTCGCTAATGACCATGAGCGTCGTCAATATTTTTTGAAATTGCTGGCTGAAAAACTCAAAGATCCAGAATTTCGCAAAATCGAAGGTTTTCCTATCGGTAATGATGATGATATTTTGAATCTAAGTGACCCACCTTATTATACTGCCTGCCCTAACCCGTGGATTGCCGAATTTGTTATGGAATGGGAATCTCAGAAAATTGAGAGTGAGGAAGAGTATCACCGCGAACCTTTTGCTGCAGACATCAGCGAAGGGAAAAATGATCCTATTTATAATGCTCACTCTTATCATACAAAAGTACCCCATAAAGCAATCATGCGTTATATATTGCATTATACAAATCCTGGTGACATTGTGTTCGATGGATTCTGTGGAACTGGTATGACCGGGGTTGCGGCACAAATGTGTGGTGACCGAAATGTTATATTGTCACTTGGATATCAAGTTCTCCCTGATGGGACTATTTTGAAAGAAGAAGTTGATGAGGAAAATCATTCCATATGGCAACCTTTTTCAAGGGTTGGTTCAAGAAAAGCAATTTTAAATGATTTATCTCCTGCTGCTTCATTTATCTCACACAATTACAACACGCCTGTAGACCCGATTGCTTTTGAAAAGGAGGCCACCAGAATCCTTAAAGCTATCGAATCTGAATGTGGATGGATGTATGAAACAACGCACACTGATGGACGTATAGGAAGAATAAATTACACTGTCTGGTCAGATGTCTTTGCATGTCCTGAATGTACTACAGATATTGTATTTTGGGATGAAGCTGTAGATCAAGAAAATGGCTGTGTTCGTGATACTTTCCCATGCCCTAATTGTGGTGCTACATTATCCAAGCGTCTAATGAAAAGAGCATGGGTTACGGATTTTGATCCAATTATTGGTCAACCAACAACTCAAGCACGTCATGCGCCTGTTCTTATTAATTATTCTGTTGATGGCCTTCCGGGTCGATTCGAAAAAAGACCTGACCAAGATGATTTAGAATTAATAAATAAAATCAATTCTGAGCCAGTCCTAGACTGGGTCCCCAGCAATGAATTACCAGATGGTTTTAATACTGAGCAGCCCAAAAAATCACATGGTTTTACTAGCGTACATCATTTTTACACAAAAAGAAATTTGAAAGTGTTGGCTGCTCTACGTCGACTTCTAAAATCCTCAAATATGGAAAAGCAATTGCTTTGTCTAGTCGGAGATCAGCTTCCTCGGGCAAGCAAAATGCATAAAATAGCAATTAGCCGCCTTAATACAAATTTATCGAAAACTGCAGGAGTACTTGCAGGTACATTATATGTTCCTTCAAATCAAATAGAATACTGCTTAATTTCCATGATTGGCTTCAGGATTGCGGATATAATATCTTATCAAAAAAAACGGGATAGTTATACTCGACAGATTGTATCTACCGCCTCAACACATGTGATGGAAATAAAAGATAACTCTATTGATTATATGTTTTTCGATCCACCTTTCGGCTCCAACATAAATTATTCAGAATTAAACTTCCTATGGGAAGCTTGGCTAAAAGTATTCACTAACAATGGGCCTGAGGCAATTGAGAATAAGATTCAAAATAAAAGCATAAATGAATACAGGATTTTGATGACAAAATGCTTTCGTGAATCTTATCGTATCTTAAAAGAAGGTCGATGGCTAACAGTTGAGTTTTCCAATACTAAGGCTAGTGTTTGGAATAATATACAATCAGCTTTAACTGAAGCCGGGTTTATTGTAGCTAACGTCTCGGCCCTTGATAAGAAACAGCATACAATTAAGGCTCTTACAACACCCAGTGCTGTTAAACAGGATCTTGTTATATCGGCCTACAAACCAAATAAGAATTTCGAAGAACGATTTTCAAGTGAAGCTAAAACAGAAGAGGGTATTTGGGACTTCGTTCAAACTCATCTTCAATATTTACCCGTAACTAAGTTACAGGGCCAAAGTTTGCTTTCAATCCCCGAAAGAGACCCTAGGATTTTATTTGACCAATTGGTTGCTTATTATGTAAGAAAAGGCTATCAAGTCCCTCTCGATAGCAGGGAGTTTCAGCTTGGCCTTTCTAAACGCTTTTCGGAGCGAGATGGTATGTACTTCTTACATGAACAAGCAGCAGAATATGATAAAAAGAAAATGACATCTAAATCATTCATGCAGCCTTCTCTTTTTGTTAAAGATGAAGCATCTGCTATTGATTGGCTTCGTCAATGTTTAAAGGATAAACCTCAAGCATTTTCTGATATTAACCCTCAATTCATGCAACAGCTTAGTGGTTGGAGCAAGAACGAAGTAGTGCTCGATCTCCGCGAACTTTTAATTCAAAATTTCCTATGCTACGACAGCCAAGATGATGTTCCTGAACAGATCCATAGCTATCTCTCCAGCAACTGGAAAGAGCTACGCAATTTACCAAAAAATGATTCCAGTTTAATTGCTAAAGCTAAGGATCGTTGGTATGTACCTGATCCTAATAAATCTGGAGACTTGGAAAAGTTACGTGAAAGATCTCTACTTAAAGAGTTTGAAGAATACAAGGCAGCCAAGAAAAAACTAAAACTGTTCCGTATCGAAGCAGTACGTGTTGGCTTTAAGAAACTATGGGAGCAACAGGATTTTGCAACCCTGATAAACGTATCTGATAAATTGCCAAGCAACGTATTGGAAGAAGATCCAATATTATTGATGTATTATGACCAAGCACTAACCTTAAGCCAAACCGATACCGATGACGGATGGTAATGAACCATGTGGAAGGTAGGAGACTGGGCCTGGAGTCAGGCCCATCAGCAATATGTCATAGTGATTGATGCTGCTGGCCTATGGGGTCAGCAGTTTTACCGTGTCTGGTTGCAGCAACAAGATGTAGTACTCAAGGTATTAGACACCGATCTCTACAACCAACCAGCTCAGACCATCGTAACGGCTGATGCGTTATGTTACTTGGCTACTGCAGCCAAAATAGCCAATGTCCAGCAGGAGGATACCCTCCTGGCACCAATAGAATCGAATGTCATTCCTTTGCCGCACCAGCTGAAGGCGCTCACCAAGGCGATGAGCAAAAAACAGGTGCGCTATCTGTTTGCGGATGAAGTCGGTCTGGGCAAAACCATTGAGGCTGGGTTGGTCATGCGTGAATTGAAGTTGCGCGGACTGGCAAAGCGAATTCTAGTTTGTGTACCTAAGGGGTTGGTTAGTCAGTGGGTAAGTGAAATGCAGACCCACTTTAACGAGTCATTCCAATTGATGCTGCCCGGTGAACAAAAACCACAGAATGAACATGACAATATATGGTCACGTCATGATCAGGTTGTGTGCACAGTTGACAGTATCAAGCCCATTGAAAGCCGCAAAGGATGGTCACTCAAACAACTTAATGAGTACAACAAACTTCGTTTTGATGACCTGCTGGCTGCGGGTTGGGACCTTATCGTCATTGATGAGGCCCATCGGCTCGGCGGTAGCACCGACCAAGTCGCCCGTTACAAGCTAGGCCAAGGTTTGGCCCAAGCAGCTCCCTATTTTTTATTATTATCCGCTACACCACATCAAGGCAAAAGCGATGCTTTCCATCGTTTGATGGCACTGCTCGACGCCGAAGCCTTTCCAGATCTGAGCGCGGTTACACAAGAACGCGTCCAGCCATTTGTGGTGCGTACTGAAAAACGGGTCGCCATTGATGGCGAAGGTAAGCCACTTTTTTGTCCTCGGCAAACAGAAATGGTTGCCGTTGCCTGGCAAGCCCAGCATGGATTACAGCGCCACCTTTATGAAGAGGTGACTGAGTACATTAAAGAAGGGTACAACCAAGCGCAAGCCAAGCAACAAAATGCTATTGGCTTTTTGATGATACTAATGCAGCGTTTGGTGAGTTCTAGTAGTGCGGCCATCTCACGAACCCTCGACCGTCGGCTAAAAGTACTTGAAAATAAGCGGGTAGAAGAAGAATTACCTTTAGCGTTTGCCGATGAGTGGGCGGATCTGGATGGTCAAACCCAGCTGGACGAATTATTAGCTCAGTGCCAAACATCGTTGGAGAATGAAAAAAAAGAAGTGCGCCGTTTGCTAGCATTAGCGGAGCAATGTGTAAGTGCCGAAAATGATGCCAAAGCCGAAGCCTTGCTCGATTGCCTCTACCGCCTACAGCAAGAAGAGGGAGATCCATACTTGAAGATGCTTGTGTTTACAGAGTTTGTGCCGACCCAAGAAATGTTAGCGCAGTTCTTTGTTGAACGGGGCATCAGTGTCGTTAGTCTCAACGGCTCAATGGATCTGTCTGAGCGTAAAAAGGTACAAGCTGCCTTCGCCAGTGATACTCGCATTCTGATTTCAACCGATGCCGGTGGAGAAGGTCTAAACCTTCAGTTCTGCCATGTGATTGTTAATTACGATATGCCATGGAATCCGATGCGCATGGAACAGCGCATTGGTCGCGTCGATCGTATCGGCCAACAGCATATCGTTCGCGCACTAAACTTTGTGCTCGAAGATACCGTTGAGCACAGAGTGCGCGAAGTGCTCGAAGCGAAGTTACAGATTATTCTCGACGAGTTTGGCGTTGATAAGACCAGCGATGTATTGGATTCCTCTGCTGCTAATCATCTGTTTGATGATTTGTTTATCACATCTATCACTGACCCTACTTTGATGGACCAGGAGTTAGCTAAAGCCTTGGCCACCTTAAGAGACGGAGCAGTAGACAAGCGACAACAGGATGCACTGTTTGGTGGCGGAGATCCCTTATCTGCTGATGACTATCGCCAAGCCTTGAACCACCCACTACCCTATTGGGTACAGAGCATGGTCGCTAGTTACTTACACTGGCACCACGATATGCAGCATGTAGCTGATTTTACAGATGAAAGTGATGGCAGTCATACTCTAACTTGGCCAGATGGTGCAACATGGAGTGGAGTAACCTTTGTTGGAAAAATCGCCCAGCAACAGCCAAACTTCACGCATCTAACGCTCGAAAACCCCAAGATAAAAGGGCTGTGTAGTCAATTACCTGTCTGGAGTGAAGCACAACCCATCCCCTGTGTTGCTGTTAACTCGCTACCAGCCGGAGCGAATGGTTATTGGGCATTATGGAGTATCCGCCTTGTGGCTGGCCATGAGCGACGCTGCAAATATATGCCAGTCTATATCAAGCCCAACGGTCAATATTACGCAACAGCATCCCAAAGAGTCTGGGATGCTGTCTGCAGCAAAGAATTTGAGATTTTACCTCAAGACTTAGCAGTCGATTCTTCGTTACATCAGTCGATCTATGCTCTTATGCATAAGGCAGCACAAGAGGAAGGAAAAGCTATCTTCGAAAGCATGTTGACAGCCAACCAGGCCGATTTAGATAACCAATTTGAAAAAGGTGAATACTCATTTAATGCAAGAAAAAAAGCAATAGAACGAGTTGGATTACCAGAGGTTCGCCAATTTCGCTTGCGTCAATTAAGTAGTGAATATGCTCTATGGCTCCAGGATATAGATAAAAAACGCAGGGTGATTCCTGACATGGTTTTACACACCATTATTGAAATTAAAGGATGAATATGGCCTGGCAGGATGACGTTATTCATAAAATAAATTTGGATGGGGATTTTGTATACATCATAAACGATCCAGATGGACTTCTATATGAGCCTGTTATAGCAACCTCACTTCAAGAAAAAAATGCGTTCATTTTTGATGATGATGACCCATTAGCATTACGTCTGGCTTATGAAACATGGCGTAGTGGTGGGAATAAAATATCTTTCCTGATTCGGATGACGATTGAGCGTGATATTTTTATACCTCATGATATTCAACATGAGTCAAAGGAGATTGATTTTCATCTATCCGAATTCTTCCAGGATATTGATTCAGATATACTAAGATTACTACCAGCCACGCTATATCAGTCAGTCATGGATGCGCTGAAATTATTTGCTCCGGGTAGGCTCAGCCAACAGTCAAGTCTAGATTTCTTATTGCGCAATATATATAGAATTGCACCTGAGATAATCCAATCCAGTACAGACCTTGTTAGACTTTTGATAAGAAAGCATTACATTGGTATTGAAATGCCAATGCAAATTGAAATGAGACTAATTCATCTGCTGAGTTTAGTGCCTAGTTTTGGTTTATGGAATATCAATCAACTAATTTCCAATAAAGCTTATTTTTTTGATTTCCTTCAAAAACAATGGGAAATATATTTACAAGATGAAGAAAAGAGTCCTGTCTACTTTTCATCTCGACCAAACACTCAGCTAATTGTTCCTTTTGCTGATGGTGATGTTCGCGTTTTTATTGATAATCTGTTTGCTGAAGGCATTATAAAACCAGTGGCGATAAAAAACTTACCTCCTGAACACTGGGCATCATTTGCTGTACTAAAAGAACCAAAAATAACAGAAAAAGAACGAATACTACACCTACTTAATAATGCAAAAAAAACATTCAACCAATACTCAGAAGAAAGTGCAAATGCAGATTTCTGGCTTGAGCAGTCACGTTCTCTTGGTATCATGAACGCCCTATTTTATCAAAATAAAAATTTGCCTGCAGTTGAAGTTTTGTTTGATGACATTAAAAATATTAACACTGATGCAGATGAATTATTTCAACATTGGTTACTAATCAACTATGCAAAAATACAAACCATACCAACTGTTCGTTACCCATCTATGTTGCATAAAGTTCCTGACTGGATATCACGCAGGATAGATTCTGGTAATAAAATTTGTTTACTTGTTTTAGATGGCATGGGGGCTCGCCAATGGCCATTATTACGTAAGCAATTGCAAATATGCGAAAATATTTCATTAGAAGAGCATTCTTGTTTTGCTTGGGTGCCGACGATAACGTCAATTTCACGGCAAACCTTGTTCTCAGGGAAACGTCCATTTTTGTTTGGGGAATCCTTACTGACTACAAATAAAGAAGAACAACTATGGCTTAATTATTGGATAGATAAAGGATTAAACAAACGAGAAATTAAGTATGCAAAGAAAATTGAGAACTATTCAGTCGATGAATGGCAATCACTAGTTGGGTCGCAACCAGTTAAAATTGCCGGTTTAGTCATAAATTTTATCGATGAACAGATGCACGGCATGAAAATGGGAATGGCTGGACTAAATGTATTGGTTGATAGCTGGCTGGCCGAATGGAAATTCAAAGATAAAATTTCAGACCTGCTGGAGAATGGGTTTGAAGTTATAATTACTTCAGACCATGGTAACCAAGAGGCTATCGGTATGGGATATATCAATGAAGGGGTAAAAGCGGAGACTCGGGGAGAACGAGTACGAATTTATAATAACCCCAGTTTGCGAGACAGCTCTACTGCAAACTATCAAGATTCTGTGATAGTATGGCCCGGTCCTGAGATGGGCCTGCCAAAAGGGACATACCCTTTGCTAGCCTGCTCTGATAAAGCCTTTAAAAGTAAAGGGGATGTCGTTGTAGGGCATGGTGGAATCAGCCTCCATGAGGCAATAGTGCCTTTCATTATTGTTAACAAAAAGTAGTTAGTTATGATTAAAACTCCAGGTTTCTGCCGCCATATCGAGAAAGAATGGCTTGAACAAACGCTCCGCTGGGTTGCTAGCGAAGCAGATAGTGTGCAATTAAATAAAAACCTGGAAGTATTCCTTGGTACGTATATAGCGACTAAAGAAAATCGACGCAAAGCTAGAAATTTATTAACCTCAATTTGGATGCGACCAAAAAATAAAGATATTTTTTTTGAGACAGGCATTCAATTACATCAAGAGATTGATGCATTTTCATTACCTATTCACTGGGGAATGTTAATCGCAAAAAAACCTTTCTTTGCAGAAGTTGCTCGTTTTATCGGACGACAAGCTAGGCTAAATGACGCATTTACATTTTTTCAAGTATTTCGCCGAATGAGTATGTTATATGGCGAGACACAAGCAACCAGTAGAGCATTAAGTGCTGTTTTAAGGACTATGATCGAGTTAGGGGTGATAGATAGAAGTAATAAACTAACATCATATTCGATCGTTCCAATCCAAGAAAAAGTTAGCAACCATATCGCGAATTGGTTAACCACCGCTGCTATGATTTCATTGAATAAAGTTAGCATTAGTCTTGATGAAGTATTAGCTGATCAAGTGTTCTTCCCATTTCAAATTGATATCAACTTGAATACACTTGATGTATCAACATTTGAATACTTGCAGCAAGGAAACTCAATAGTCGTTTTCAAAAGGAATCTTTACTCATGAAACCCATTATTGGATTCAATCGGCATTTAGAGATGGATTGGCTTGTTCAAACCGCATCCTGGTCGGCGAATGGGATTCACGGGCAGGCATTAAAAAATAAAATTGATAGTTTACTTGCCCCTAGTTTTGACAGCAAAGTAGCGCAAGATAAAACTAGAAATCTTCTCTTTGGCATTTGGGATTCAGAATCAAAATCGGTACCCAAAGCATTTCATTCCGACGCCTGTAAATTGCTCATTGAACACAGCGAAATAAATATAGCTATTCATTGGGGAATGATGCTTGTTAAATACCCATTCTTTTATAATATCGTAGTACAAATTGGTAGAATGACCAAGCATGAAGGTTTGTTCATATATAATCAATTAGAACAACGCATTACTGAAAGCTATGGGGATACTTCAACTATCAAGCGCTGTATGCAATTTGTTGTTCGAACCTTAATAAATTTAGAATTATTATCCACCCCTAAATCAGGCACATACCAGTTGCGAAAATCAATTGCGATTAAGCACGATAACGTTATAGCTTGGCTGACTGAAGTATCAGTGAGGGCTCAAGGAAACTCAAGCAAAAGCATGTCTGCTATTATTAATGATCCAGCTTGGTTCCCCTTTGATATTAATTTCAATGAAAACAGATTATCTTCCAACATACGGCTAGATGTTCATCATCAAGCTAATGATGCCATCATTTTCCTATGAAGATAAAAATCTTAAATTTTAAAACCACATCGGTCACGCGCCTGATTGGTATATTTCAAGATACTAATCAGACATGTGAAATTTAAACCAAATAGACCGTCAAGTTTTTCATAATGTGTACCTTTAATAAAAGCATCACTTTATAAATTTAATTAAAAATAAGCCACACTAGCCATAACGAATGAAAATAACACGGCCGGATAACCGGCCTTTTTTATAACCAATGCTTTGGAATGGCTAAATCAAATAAACGAGCAGCATAGCTAAGTGTTTTGATGTATTCATTATACTTATCCAAATCAATAGGTTGGCCCGTCCTGCGCAATTCCAGTATTTTCTGCAACTCAGGAAGATTAAACATACCTAGTTTATAAAAATTCCCCCATGATGGAGTACCAAAGAGATTGTAAATAACGACAGTACCATCGCGCTCGCTCGCTAATCTTTTCTCTCCAAATATTTTAGTCAAGGCCTCCTCGGCTTCATCTTTATCTTCGTATGTGTTTAGAAGTTTCATCGTTATACCTCACAAAAAAATAAATTATTCTTTTCCGATACGATAAATGTATCCGGGTAGTAAAACCACCCGGATACATTTACTTAGTTATTTTGGCAAAATCAAATGGGCTCACCACTTTCTCACGGTTCGCATCAAGAAAATCAGCCCACCACTGCAGCATGAGTCTGCGCTCATCAAGATGCTCGGCTTTGTGAATGTAAGCCGCGCGCACAGAGTTACGTTCCATATGGCTCATCTGCCGTTCCACGGCATCCCTCGACCACAATCCAGACTCAATCAATGAACTACAGGCCATTGTCCTGAAACCGTGCCCACAAACCTCTACCTTCGTGTCATAACCCATAACGCGCAGCGCCTTGTTCACCGTGTTTTCACTCATCGGTTTGCGATGGTCATGATCGCCGATGAAAACAAAATCGCGATCGCCACTAAGTTTGTGTACCTGTTTAAGGATTGCTAACGCCTGACGAGATAACGGCACCAAATGAGGTGTGCGCATTTTTGAGCCACGCTGTGAGTGTTTTACCCCTTCGATAGCTTCTCGCTCGGCTGGAATCGTCCACATTGATGTTTCAAAATCGATCTCAGACCATCGAGCAAAACGCAATTCGCTGGAACGAATGAAAACAAGAAGGGTTAGCTCAACAGCAAGGCGAGTTAGAGGCCTGCCGGTATAGTTATCAATCCGTTGAAGCAGTTCGGTAATACGTTTCAACTCTAACGCAGGTCTATGCTGACGGTTACTTGAAGCGACAGCACCAACCATCTCTTGCGCGGGATTATAATCAAGTAAACCACTCTGAACGGCATATCTCATAATTGCAGTAGTGCGCTGCTGTAGACGGGATGCCACCTCTAGTCGCCCCGACAACTCTACCGCTTTGATTGGAGCTAGCAGGTCTCGAGTTTTGAGATCAGCAATATTCCGCTTACCAATGGCGGGAAAGAGATTGTCCTCCAGGCTTTTCAGCACTCGTCGGCTATGTTCTTCCGACCACTTTTTATTTGTGGCATGCCACTCAATAGCAAGTTGTTCGAAAGTACGTGCTTCTTCCTGCTCAACCTTATCATTTTTCTTTTTATCTCCCGGATCGATGCTGTTTGCCAAAAGTTTACGAGCTTCATCACGGCGAGTTCTGGCATCCGCCAGTGTGATTTCAGGATAAACCCCAAGTGCCAGCATCTTTTGCTTGCCGTCAAAACGGTACTGCAAACGCCAATACTTAGAACCATTAGGATGAACAAGAAGATGCATACCACTGCCATCAGTCAGCTTGTATTGCTTATCTGTTGGCTTAGCTGTTCTGACTTTGATATCTGTTAACGCCATGCTTATCCCCTTCCTGTTGGTACAAGCGTTATCGAACCGGAAATACCATCATCTGTACCAACATCTGTTGGTAGATGCACGTTGAAGTCGGTTGACCTTGAGAGAGTTAATATAACGGGAATGATGGGTAAATACTGGATTTCAGGCACAAAAAAAGACGTCCGTTGACGTCTATTGATGTTCCGATGGTGCCGAAGGCCGGACTCGAACCGGCACGTATTTCTACGGTTGATTTTGAATCAACTGCGT
>Ga0209281_1000634_pt1 | contig 38645 bp, 39 predicted proteins | sample MedtruBG_FD_187514 | JGI IMG/M metagenome (GOLD analysis project Ga0209281, IMG submission 187514) | Root nodule microbial communities of legume samples collected from California, USA - Medicago truncatula BG (SPAdes) (version 2) | ecosystem: Host-associated > Plants > Roots > Nodule | place... | reverse complement strand
CGATCTCGGCATTTAGTTTTAGTTGTACTGTTAAATCAACATTCTGTTCAACTTGTTCAGGTGAATCAAAAATCTGTTTACCACTTTCATCAACTACACAATAGAAGATCGCTTTATATGGATCTGACACTTCTGCGTGTTGGGTAATAGTTGGTAGTTTGATATATACAGTACATTCTGGTGTTAGTTCTACTGGTGTTAACTTCACACCAATAGCTGTCATAAGATTAGTAAAATCCATTTCGCTTTATCCTTGTTAGTTGGTTTGTAGTATTTAGTACTTAACGATATTAAGAACCAGTAACTTCACCAACCGCAATTGGAGCACCAGTAACGGAAACAACGAAATCACGAGTAACCACGCCGTCAAAATCCCCGTTCACAACATCCGAGCTTACGTAACCATTGACGACGCTGTAATATGCCGCACCATCTTGATCATCAATATTCTGATAATAAGTCACTTTAACCTGGATTAGGGTTTGTGCTGCTGCGGCTGCCGCAAGCATTTCTTGACCTGTCGCACCTGGTTTCCAGTTAACAGTTAGAGTTAGATCCGGTACTGAACGAGAACCAAGCAATTTCTTAGCGTACTGTTGACCGAAAGTGTTTACACTAACTACGTTAGATTCAGCACCCGCTGCTGCTGGAAAAGCACCAACTTCTTCAACAACAGTAAAGGTAGTTGCCTGACCGCCGCCCGCTGGAGCATTAGCGATTTCAACTTTTACATTATTGCCTACAAAAATAGAATTAAAAGCCATGTTTAATATTCCTTTATATATTTGGGGCATCATTCCTTGATACCCCTTCTGATTATTTATATATGTTGGTTGTAGTACTTCATGTAAAGTGCTAAACCTCTTAGTAGTTCACCTGTATAGAATCCAAAGAACATTGAATTGTTCTGAGGTGTTGTAGGTGTTCCACTTCTGATAGCTGATGACCAGCCACCATTCATTACGTGATTAGCTGAAACTACGTTATAGTTCTGTTGAATTTCCGCGAATAGTAAATCAAGTAATTCGTGATCTGGATAACCTGCTATTGCCATCATTGAAGCACCAGCAAGCCACAAACCAGACATATGACCTGTAAAGCCATCATAGATAACTTCACCTGTATCTTTAAATCGTGTTGGTGCGTGACCATCATTATTTTTCATGAACCACTTCAAGTAGTTCATCCAGTTATTACAGTACGTAATAATGTTCTGTGGAATAGCATAATCACCACGTTGATATAGTTCATGTACTACATCACAACCAGCAAAGAACGCACGAGGTTCATAACCTGACCATGCTTCTTCATACCAGTGCTGCATAATAAATTGATCAGGTTTACCATCAGGGGCATATGCTAAAGCGTCCTGACGGTTCCATACATAAGCCTGAGCACACGGACCAGGTAAAGTAGGATGGAATTTATTAGTAAACCAGTCCTGAGCATCACATAAGAACTTAATACTATTATTTAGTCTGGTTTGATCAATTGTAGTACCTTTGAAACACCATATAGCAGGTAGTTGATAACCTGGATATGGTAGACCACGCCAACCGGAATACAGTTGAGCATATGGATCTGTGATGTTACTGAATGGTATTAGTCCTGGTGTATATGAAAGGCTATCAAGCATGTAATTACGGATTACACAATCACCTAAGCGTGCTGTATATCCATTACCAGTACTATCATTGAATGTTAAACTTACTAATACTGAATAATCACCTGTACCACCATCATTATAAAGTGCTGGTAAATCGTTAACACAATACCAGTCAATACGACCTGAAACGCCATCAACCGGATCGGTATCAAGTAATAGTGTAAACTCTTCACGTCCTGTTAATGTTGGTTGTCCCGGCTGTTCATCACCTTCTTCATGATCCGGTTGATAAGAACTCAATTTAAAATCCAGTACATTAAACGTTTGTGTTACCCATGCACCGTTACTTGCTGGAAGCATAGCCCACCAACGCCAACCAAGATCATCAATAATACGGATATTAAAATCATCAGCATATGTTCTGTATGTGAATGTGTTTAAGTCCTGTGTTTCATTATCAAAGATCCAGAAACCTACCGTAGAGCTACCGTCAGAATCCATAGTAGTTGAAATCACGTTGTCATAGTACGTTCCAGCGATACCAGATACATATTGTAAGGTAGTTACTGTGTTATCCCCATAATCGGAAATCATACGCATATCTGCTGTTAAGTACTGTCCACCGTCTGGTTTAGCAATACGTGTAAAATGATTCATCGGTATATCCATTGAAATAATACTATTATCAGTATTGGTAATGGGTAAACCGCAACGGTATCTTATAGCACCATCTTCTGTTTTAGTTTTATTCACTGTCATTGCTACAGCAAGGCTTAATGGTTTGCCAGTAGTATCAACACCACTATATTCAACATGGAAAGTTGAACTATTATTAAATTTGAACCATATTGATTGTTGTTCAAGTGTTGTTTGTGCTGAGGCACTTTGATTAATGACTATATAGCCATCTGAATCACGTGAATATGATGCAACTTGATTACTCGGATAGAAATAATCATATGAAATACCATCAGTAAACGGCGTTATAGCAAGTGTACTTTTACGAAAGAACATATCAAATTTATCAATATCAGAATATCCAATACATGTAATTAGTGAGTTCTGCCATGCTAAGTAATAGATACGCTCGCCTGTGATATCCCATAGTAGTTTTGCCGCCTGACAGAACCACAATTCAGCATCTGATGCGTTATCAGCGAAATCAAGTGAACCGTAGTTATCAATGGGTACGTTTACTGGCCTGTTGTGCCAACGTTCATTACGCCCCATCAGATAACCACCCTCTGATACAGGGTTCTTTGTGGCGTAGTTGAATCGGTAATTACCGTTTATAGACGTGTCCTTGAGCTGGACTGTACCGATCTGGCTTGTTAGTCCTTCTGCCAGTACATCACCATTGCTATCTACCTTGCGGCCTGTACGGTCAACAATCCAATCAACTTCATACGTAGGTGCTTTAGTATCCCAATCTATGGAATCTTCATTAGCTAACCATGCGTAGGCTGTTGCGTTTACCTGATTCCAACCAAGCCCCGCTCTTTCAGGAAAGGCAAACCATACAGCATCGAGGTATTCACCGTAGTTAGGTGAACCATGAGGTATCTGTGTTTGTCCGTTTGTCCATGTGAACAATACGCCCTTGAACCCGCCGTGAGTTGGATACTCTGGATCTAATGGGTAATGTGCCAGTACTGGAGCCTTACCGTTACAAATCCAGTTACAGCGTAATGAACCATTAGGTGGATCGGGAAACGCCACACCACGGAAAAAAGCCAGGTGATAGGCGTTGAAAAAGTCTTTAGCACGTTGTAGGTAGTACGGTTCTTTGGTTGCCTGATACGCATAGATAGCACCAAGAATTGCTAAGGATTGTCCTTCTGTGGTGGCGTCACCGTCCGGTTGTGCTTCCCATCCCGTTTCCGCTATAAAGTGCCTGTTGTTTGCTATAACGTTTTGTGGATTTAGTACATAGTGATCTATTTTATTGTCATTAACTAAACCTGTATTACGTTCTAAAAATTTCCAATGCCCTTCAATCATCTGTTGGGCATTGCTGATATTTTGTTTTCTTATCATTCTTGTAGATCCGCCATTAGTAAGGAGCCGTACCAGGTACTCCCTCCATCGACAGTTAAGAATTGAATTACATCAATTGAATCTTTCGTAAAGGTTAATACTGGTTCACGACCATAAGACCAAATAACATTAGAAGGCCAAGAAATTTTATTTGCCCCTGTTCCCTGTGTTAAACACATAGTAATAGTTTGGCTATTTAAATTGCTTCCACTGGCATTGATTACACTAAGTTGTGTTAATGGTGCTGTTAGTATTGCTTTGAAAACACGCTTACCATCAGACATATCAAGTTCTAAAGTATCTTCTACGTTATTTATTGTTAGAAGGTCTTGAGTGATAGTTACTTTGGTATCAATGTTCGCTTGTAGTGCGGCATCTTTGGCATCAATCTGTGATTTTGAATATGTTCCAACATCGTTATAGTTCAAGGTTACATTACTGTTTAAAGCATAACCGTTAATCGTAGTGATACGTAACGCAAACAATCCGTTGCTTTCAGTACGGGAATATACATCACTAATATCTGCTGCTACCAATTGAATGTTAGTACCAGATAATGGCTTGTTATTGATTAAGAACGTCTTAGGCACATAAGTACTATTACTATATGCTAATGATGCCATATCAGTAAGTTGTGCTGCCGTTAGTGTAATATTACCGCTTAATGGTAATCCGTTAACAGTAACTGTTTTAGCAACAAAGGTATTATTAACCTGAGTCTGCGAATACACATCAAGAATATCTGCGGCTACTAAGTTCAACGCTGTACCTGATAATGCGTGTCCGTTTAATTGAAATACTTTCGGCACTACGTTTGAATCAATGTAGGTCTTAGAGTAAACATCACTAATATCTGCTGCCACTAAAGTAATGTTAGCTGTAAGTGCTTTACCATTGACAGTACGTGTGATTGGTACGTAGTTACTGAGATCCGTAGCGGCTGCCGCACCAAGTTCTGTTAACGTTGGTTTATCGGCACTGGTGTAGACCTTGTACCATGCACCGTTACTTGCTGTAGAGAAGTTACGAATGTTCAGTACTGGCGTACCGGTTTTGCTCATTACCAGTTGAGTACCGTTAGAACCATCAAGGTTAGTGATACCCAACATATCAACACCTGTTGGTGCATTGGCTGCGGCGATCTTAACGAATGAGTTACCATCACGGCCTTGATAGCTTGGAAACTCGTTACCGTTCGAACCAACACCCCAATCACCACGATAAAGTTCAACTACTGATTCATCAAGAATACCTGCTGATAGCTGTGTTTCTGGTGTGAATACGTATGAGCGTGTAACAACCTCATCCATACCTGACGTGTCGGAAACGCTGGATAAGTACCCATTGTAAAGCACATAGTTTACGGTTGTATCGTTTGAACCTTCATCAAGCATTTCAACCTTAACTTGTACTAACTGCTGAGAATCAACAACAGAATCAAGTACGGCGTTTTCACCTGGAACATAGTTAACTTCAATAGTCATATCACCATATGAACTATCACCCGCTACTTTAGAGGTGTAAGTACTGTTATATGTTTCTACAGTTGAAACAGAAGTTGATTCACTAAAACTTGGAAATCCTGAAAGATTTTCTACCTGAACAAAAGTACGGGCATTTGGATCAACGTTGGTTGTGTCGGTATTAATCCATACTGTGGTTAGATTCCCTAAAAATGTTTGAGCCATAATTATTCCCCATAGCTAAAAGATAGAGTTTGCGTGTGTACATAAGCGGTTTCCGTTGCTTCGGCTTGAGTAGTCGTTAGGCTATCTTCAATACGGATATTGAATAATGGCATTGGAAGTTGCTGGTTTAGTTCATCAAAGAAACCAGACGTATAAAGTGCTTCAAGAATCTTTTCTATTTCATCTGAAGCACTTTTAAATGATTGTCCGACAGCTACAAACTCAACTCGAAATTCACATAAATTTCTAATAGTTGAAGGTACGATTTGATTGTTTACTATTTGATTTGCTTTGGCGACTTGAGTACGCTGTACAGAAGAATCACCAATGTAAACCATTGTAGTATTATCTACTGATGCTTTTGATGGATATTGTAAATTAACAATCACTGCTAATTTATTAATCAAATACTTTCTTATTGTATAGTCTGCCGTGAACATATTATATTTCCTCTTCTAAATCGATCTTGCGAATATAGTGATAGTTAGAGATACCGCTCGTATCATCATCTATTCTATTTACTACGTATTCGGTGTTATCAATTGTGAAGGTGCTATTTAGTTTTATTCCTGACTTGGCACTAAAATATGTTACGGTAGTTTGACTATCATCGAAAAAAAGCTCGTCTTGTTCAAAAATTGCGGTAATCGTTATTGATACACCATCTTGAACAATGACGAGCTTTTCACCAAAAGCATTAAGTAGTGACTCTGATTGTGAGTTACTAAAAAATGCTCTCATTTATTTCACCATTAAGCGGATTTAATTTTTAGATTTACAAACGCTTCATCATGAGCAATAGCGGTTGCTAAGTACTGGAATGAACGGAATACAGTAATTTGTGCGGCACGGTGAGTAGTAGTGTCTACATCAATTTCTTGACCGTCTGACCAGTTAGCAATGATTAGGTTACGGAAATCACCGATGATTACAGAATCAGCTTCAACAAAGGTAGATTCAATTACACGTACTTCATCGTTTAGCCACATATCAAAACGATGACCTTCAACCATAGATACGGCTGCGGTGTTACCCATTACTGCGGTTTGACGTAGCTTAGCCAATGTACTTGGGTGCATTACTGCGACACAAGAACGTACATCAACGTTAGCAACACCAAGTGCTTTAATAGCTTCTTGTACGTCTGCTACGGTCATAGTACCTACTGCTGCGGTTTCCACTTCTGGAATAGCTGCCTGTAGAGTAGAGAAGATCTGAGCTTCAAGACCATTAGCCGCGTAGCGGATTAGGGCATCTTGAACAAAGGTAGCGGCTGTATCAGAACTTAGCATTAGCTGCTTAGTTACTGGTACGGAACCTGCGAACATTTTTGGAGATAGCTTGATTGAATCAAAGTTAGAGATAGATTCAGTAACAGCATCACCTTCTTCGTAGAACTTAAAGTTACCTGGAGCCGCTGGAGTTAGACCAGTAAGACGAGGAATAGAAAGTACACCACGATAAGCAAGGCCACTATAGATAGTTGGACTTAGGCTACCAAGAATGGATTGAGCCAATAGAGCGGTTAGATAAGAATCCGCGTAAACGGTTTTAACTGTACCTGCTGCCGTCTGAGTATCTGTATTAGCACCAAGAGCACGTGAAAAATCCATTTTGAAACCGCGTTGACCTTTTTCAAGTTCAGCTTTTACAGAATCAAAGTTATCTTCATTGATACTACGGATTAGTTCACCAATTACATTTTTTTTCATAAGATTAACATCCTTGTTAATTAGATTTTTTTCTTTATTTAGGGATCTGGTTTGAACTTCCTGTTTAAATTGTTCAACTGATACACCTGATTTAATTGCTTCCGAACTATCTACGTTGTAGAGTTCAGCAATAGCGGTTAACTCACGAATTCGATATTCGTCAGATTCACCTTTATTTAGTGCGGCACGTTCTTGTGCTTCTACTTCAACATCATCAGTACTTTCCTGTACTTCTTCTGTTTCAGCTTCATCAATAGGTTCTTGTACTACTTCTTCTGTTTCTAATACTTCTGTTTCATCTACAGGTTCTTGTACTTCTTCTGATATTTCTAATACTTCTACTTCTTCTGTTTCAGTACTTTCTTGTACTTCAACTTCTGTTTCTTCTACGTCATTAACTCGTAGTTCTTCTTGTTGGTTTTCAAGTTCCATTTGCTCACCTTCACTAAGTTGAATTTCATTTGTATTTAGTGAACGTGAAACACCAACAAAATCATCTGCGGGTACAGATACGCTACTTACTTCATATGGCGACCAAAGATCTACAATTAGGTTTTCACCTTCGATATGGTATGATTCAATGTTGTACCCTACTGAAATCTTTGTACGGATACCTTCCTGAATCATTGTAAAAATAGTTTCTGCTGCTTGAATTGAAGATAGTTTAACCGTCGCACGGCATACATGATCGCCGTCTACTCTCGCATCTAATACAACTCCCACTTGACGTGTGAAATCATGTTCTATTAGTAATGGAGCACCATTAAGTAGGCGAGATAGATTTACGGCATCTGGAGTACATTTAAGAATTTCATTTAGTACACCAAGACCTTCACCAAAATCACGTTTAACAGGTGTTTCACTGGCAAAGGCAATTTCAATAGTTCGATTTTCTACATCAATAGCTTTATTTATCTTCTGTAGGTTTAGTTCCCTCGTTAGTGGTTTCTTCATCCTGAATAACTTCCTTTGTAGTATTTATTGTTTGTGCTTCCTCCAGCTCAATTTCTTTCAGTACTTGATATGGGTCATAGCCAAATTCAGAAACGACCATAGAACGGCTTTTGATCTTGTTATCGATCATTAATACCTGTGTTTGTACATCTTTAAGAGGATCAAGTGATTCAACGAATTCACTAACGTATTTAGCGTTTACTAATTTATCGAAATCACTAAAATTAAGGTCTAATGCTTTATTACGTAGCATTTCAGATTTTAGCCAACGTGAATAAATTGGTTTTAGTACAAATGTGGTTAAAGCATTAGTACGTGTTTTGAATGTCTGACGTTGTAGGCGATCAGTTAACTTCGCTGCTGAGAATGACGCATTAGCAGTACTACCACTTAGCGATTGTTCAGTAATACCAAGTGACATAGCGATCTGTTGCATCTGAGCATTAACAAATTCGGTAATACCGTCAGTTGCCCCATTAGGGTTTACACTCGTTACGTTCTGGCCTGGTTGAAGTTCGACTAAAGCACCACTTTGTAGGCTGTCATTTTCGTAATAATCAGGTTCATAACCTTTCATAAAATCAACATCTTCATCATTACTTGCTGAGTTAGTAATAAATGCCATTGCTGAGGCTGAAAGTTTTTTAGATATGATTGCTGCCTTAATAAATGCTTCAAGGTCTTTTAGTAATGTAGTGCCAGCTACAATATCTGGAATACCACGCTGTTGATTTGGATAATCTTCAATCATCAGATGTAGCATTCTGGATGCTGGGATAATGTCATAGTTACCAATCTCATACGTATATGAAGTTGGGTTAACCTTAGTTACATAGTACTCAATAGCCTTTCCATATTGATCAAAATGGATGCCGTTAGATACATAAGTACCATCATCAAAAATACGATTACCAATTACAGGCACTCGCATAGAATCAATGAGTTCAAACTTAACAGTACCATTAACTTCATGAACAATAATAAACGCTTCACCGTCAATACTACGTGTACGTTCTACTAAACGCTGGAATGCTGCTAAATCCATCTTGCCATTCATACTAAATGCTTCTGGATTATCTGCGAACTTATAGAACAAGTGTTCAAGTTCTTCATTGATTGCTAAGTTTTCTTCATTGTCATCATGAAGATTAACATCAGGACGGATATATAAACCGGATGCCCCTGTTACGCCATCAGAGTTCACTTGAAAGTACTTTCTTGCTATGCCGTTGTTTAGACTTAGTTCACGTGATTTAGCTACTAATGTTGGCAACGTCATATTGATAATACTATTAACATTACCTGCCGTATTACCTGCTGAGAATCCAAAACTGATAATCGGTGATTGTGAGTTACTACGGATTTCTTTTAGTTCACGTTTTAATGCGTTATCGGTTAGCTGCTTACGTTCAAATTGTGTTGGTTGTTGTGGTACTTGTACAGGTTCATCAATTTTTTTCTTTTTCCAGAACATTATTTACCCCTGTTAAAAGTAGTTATAGATTTAATTGGATTACCAGAGGAAAGCCCTTTCATACGTGCTAATTCTTGATTAGCAAGTTTCATATAGTGGGTACGTAGTCTTAGTAATGAGTCCATAGATTCAGTTGTTAGGCTTTTATTGTTGATGCTCTGTGAGATAACACCACCGCCTTGTACTTTGGATTCTATGACAATATTTATTTCATCAATAATTGATAGATATTGATTGTATTTATTAGCTGTCGCAGTTGGATCTACTATCTGGAAAGTACGTACAGCAAATGTTGTATCATTGATAATTGCTGTATATGCACCTGGTTTCCAGGTTGAAGTATCTATTGTTATGTATGGATAGCTGTATGATTGCTTTACACCATCCACACCAATAATATCTACTGTAGAATCTGCGGCAAAACTAAACACAATGCTTTCACCTTTGATAATATCTGAGGTGAAATCAACGCTGCGTGTTGCCATGTTTATTCCTTATTCATTAAACCAGTTTCTACCACTACCCATACGCCTTTTACGCTGTTTACGTACTGGAACATGTTCTGATGGTGATTCACTGATTTGTGTTTCTTCACTGTATTTAGCTTTTGCCACGTTAGTATTATATTTTCTAAGTTTCTTGTACGCGTCTGTACCAAGTTTATTTAGCATGTATTCAAAACTAATTAGGCAGTAATTCAATGTATCCAACATTTCGTTTCTATCATCTTTAGAACCACTGCGTTTCACCCATACTAATTGACCACCTTTCATTACACGCTTTTCACTGGTATATTGAAGAAACGCATCATCAGGTAAACTATAACTAAAGTGGATTTTCTTACCTTCATGTTCTTCTTCGTTCATTGCTGCGTTTAGTAACTTACGGATACGGTTCTTACCTTCGTTAACGTTCAATAGCATGAACTTATAACCACCGGATGTACTTTCTTTATATAGTGGAATGGTTGTACGTCCATCACCCTTGATAGGTTTGTATATCTCATTCCCTTTTTTATTACAGAAACGGTAAATGGTATTGGTTGCCGCACCGTTAGAACTATCCACCCATACTTGAAGTACTCGTAGTGGTGTGCCATTCTTGGTTTTCAACTTAGTATTATTTACGAAATTTTGTAGTTCTGTATAAGCCGGTGAATCATATTTATTACAATCCACTGCGAAAAAGCTACGATGATCGAGTACATAATAATTCTTTTCTGATATACCAACTAACGTACATTCAAGGCGATCTAATTGTTGGTCTACGGCATATCCCACACCAACACAATCATTAGGAATGTTATTAATATCAATATCAAAATCACGTAGCTGTTCCAGTAGTGCTAAATCATGCTCAACGTTTTCTTTATCAATGTACGGTTCACCTAATGCGTTATTGACGAATCGCATATGGTCAAAGTTCTTAAATGCTTCGCCAAAGTCCTGTACCAGCTTGCGGATCGACGAAACCGGAGAGTACAAACGTGATATGTGGTAGCCCCTCACATCCTTAATCTCTGGATGTGTTGCGATCCATCTTCCTTGTGATACTGCTCTTACTCGTTCTGCTTCGCTGTACTGGTGTTTACAGTGCGGGCATTCAAGATAGGCTGTATCGGCATCAGGGATAGAACGGCGGCCACCGTCGATAACCTTCCATTTGAATTTAACGTTTTCCCATATCAGGCGTTGTTCATCACCGCACTTAGGACAAGGCACATGAAAGTAACGCTGATCGCTCATAGCAAATTCCTGGCATATGGGATCATCCGGTACTAACGGCGTAGAGCACATCATGATTAATGAGTCACGGAAGGACTCACAACGCTGGGATACAAGGGCTATGGGGTTCCCTTCATCACCCTCGGTATCTACCCCTGAGATCTCATCACAGAAAACACGCTTAGCTGTAAGGCCACGTAGGGTACTTGGGCTTGAGAGACTTACGAAATAGTTGAAAGTACCAACAGTTGTTTCTTGCGTAGTGGCATCATTAGTTTTCGTCTTGTCTGATTTGCTTGTGATTAGTTTTGCAAGTGATGGTGTTAGCTGGATGGTTGGATCGTACTTACCATTCTTGTACTTCTTAACGGTGTTTGCTGTTGTACCAGCAATCACCATGTTTGATGGATCATGTTGTAGAAAATACAATGAAGCACCAGTAACTATTGTTGTTTTCAAAAGCTGTGCCGAACTCATTAGTAAAACCTTACGTACTCCAGGTTCAATAATTGCGTTAAGTGGTTCTTTCTGGAATTCGTACAAACGCATCGGACTGCCTTGTAACTCACCATCACAAAACTTTAAGTTCTTCTCTACCCAATCACTCGGTTTTATCTTCTGAGGCGGTAGGATGTTCTTCACTGCCTGATTCAATATCTTCAATAATTTCTTCTGATTCTGAAATTCCATTTTCATATTCTTCTATTTCTTCCTCGTACTCGTAATTTCCAATATCACGTAGTACTTCATCTATTTTATCTTTGAGTGTTTCCCTCAATTGGTTAGCATCTTCACTACTGAATAGTTCTACGTATGTTGTGTTGGGAATACTACGCAACATGTTCTTTAGTTGAAGTAAGTAGCTTGATAGTGATTCAGTTACATAATCAACCTCAATTAAATTACGTCTAAGTTGATCCGCATTCATTTCTTCAATGTCAGCTTTAGCTTTTGCTAATCTTAATTGTTCACGTTGGGTTTCTTCTTTTAGATCTGTTTGTCCTCTCAATGGTGTTAGTACGTTATCCTGTACCCATTGATATATTTCTTCGTCTGTTTGGCTAATATCTAAGCCTCTGGCTTTCCAATCACGGCTAACAGTTGCCGGATCATAGCCGTATATATTTGCTATTTGTAGGTATGTCATATAGCCTCTATGAATGAATTAGGTTCAAGACCTCATATATTTTATTTAAAGGGTGCGGCGAAACTACGCGGTGTTTAGAAAGTTCAGGGAGAACCTAATTGATATAAACTCTCATTTATTGAGTTAATTTTCTTCTCTGAATCCATTTATCAATAGAGCAATTCGATAGTTATCTATAGGTCTACCGTTCAATGATTCATCTTGTATTAGTTCATGAGTCAAGCACTGTAGATAGTCGAGGTGTACACGCTCTGAGCCTTTGTAATTGTCTATTGTGTTCCAGTCATAAACCCATCTACCGATTGTGTAGCTGTGCTGGTGATTCACCGTAATGTATTTATAGCTGAGTATTAAACTGTGATGGTTGATGAATAGCTTGTATGATTCATCAAACGTGATATGAGCGTTGATTAGCTTATCTGAACGGGAATACTCATAACCTGTATAAGTACCGTCTATGATGCTTGTAGAGCCTTTAGGGAAGTGTAATGTGATGTTCATAGGTATACCCCATAGTTGTTGTCTATAGGGTATTTACTATGGTGTTATAGAAGTGTCTGAACTTTATTGAATGGTACTGAACGGTATAGATAGCCCTGAACCGCTGTTACTCCAGCATCGCGTAATATTGGTAGCTCTTGGCGTTGCTCTACTCCCTCTACGATTACATAAGGGCAGTACTTCATGATGTTCTTCATCAGTATGTTGAATGTGGGTTTCTGTACTTCCTGACGGTAGAACGCTCTATCAAGTTTCACCGCCTCATAACATCCAGTGGTTAGTGCTGCGACATTGGCACGGTCTGAACCAAGATCATCAAGGAACAAGCGATAGCCAACGTTTAACAGTGTTTTGAGTATCGGCTGTTCAATACCCTTTTCAAGACCTTCAAAATCTTCTGAGATCTCCAGCCTCACAAATTCCAGCTTATCCAATAGCTGAATAATATCCCTGTCAAAGACACATAGCCGTGCCTGTACTGTATCAACGTTAACGGTACAGAAAAGCCGGTTATATCTGAACCAGGAGGCACGTACTTCAATGGCCTCTAATTGTTGTTTCAGTAGTTCCTTCTTCCCTTCAACCGTCATAGCCATGATGAAGTACTTACTGTTCAGCACTGGTAGATCTTCACGATTGAAGCGGGTTAACAGTTCACACCCTATGAGCTGGCCTGATGTTGTCATGATTGGTTCTGCTATGAAGGTTGTATTGATCATCCCTGCTTATCTCTAAAAATGGTTAATGATCAATTATTGATCGTTTTTAGATATCAATGAAAGACTAACCACACCAAAGAATATTACTTAACTTGTTGAAAATGATCGATTTTGTCTATTTTATGGTGTTTTATTTGGTACTGTATATAATTACAGTAATCTTGGTTTTGCTTGGAGGGTTAAGGAATGGGCAATAAGAACGGTTACGATCCATCCATACGTAGAGGTGTTCACCAGTTCTCACACGCTGGGGTATGGTTCACGGTCTGTTATTGGGGAAGTGCTCTTGAGCAATTCAAGTTTGGTGATCGGGTGATATTTGAAGGTTCTGTAGGCGGGTTGTTCTGGCTGGGAACGGTTGAAAGGGATTGTTTTGTACTGATCAGCGAAATGCCATTTAAAGAGGTATTGGACGCTGTGAGTTACCTACATGCTGAACAACGTGTGATTGAACAACACGGTGATGATTGGTTTTGTGGACAAGAAGAACTACCGTTTTAGGTTCACGTCACATCTACGCCAACAAACCAAAACCCCATTGTAGATGTGACGTGAAGTGTGAATATACAATGAAAAAAGCCCACCGTGTTAGTGGGCTTCATGTCTTATACAGTTTTGTATGCTTTGGTTACTTGCTCTTTAAAATCTGCTTCATCGCCGTTAGGGTACTCTTTCAGCCATTCGTTGAAATACTCGCTGCTCTGAGCATTCAAGCGGCCTTTCTGGTTCATGTGGAATGTGTGTTTCTTCCACTTGGCGTTGATTGGGTAGGCTTCTGCGTACTGTGGGCTATAGGCACGTAAGAACACTTCAACGTTTTCCATAGTCTTATCTTTAGCAATGATCTCTTGATATACCGGATCTTCACGCAAGGATTTCTTAATTACTTTGTTAGTAACGGTGTAGGTTCTGTGTTCGTCCTTGTCCTTATCGAACAACGTTACATCAAAGGATTTATTACCATTTGGTTTAGCTGTAGTAGAGCCTGTAGCGGCTGCTGTAGCAACATTACCACCAAGCACAGAAAGAAGTTCATCAACAGAACTAAAATCGGTTGATTCCTTAACCAGTGATTCTAACAGCTTGCGAGCGTTGGCCTGTTTGCTTTCCTGGAGATCCGCAACATAGGTTTTCAACTGCTGTAAGTTGTCGATCAGGGTATCAACATCTTCCGGTTTAATTTTAACCAGTGCGGCACGGTCTTCATTGTTAGAACTCAGCATACCCACATTAAATTCTGAGTTGTTCAGTTTACTTAAAATTTTGGCTGTGATAGTTGACATAGTGCGTCCTCGGTCAATGCGATCAATAGTTGATTGGTTTGAGTTAGATTATCGATTTGAGTATCGGTTAAACTTTTGATAACTTCAATTACTTCTTCAATATGAATATCATTTTTATGATCCTGCCATGTTGAAAGCAGGATAATTATTGATCACTTAGTTACTAAGATCTATCTATTTTTTAGATTTCTTACTTGGTTTTAGTAACTCTGAAATCATAGATACAGGTAATCCGTTGTTTTCCCTATGTAATGATAAAATCTTGAATGCCATTTCTTTTTGTTTACTGTCAACTTTAGTAGGTAAGCCATTCAATAGCGGCTTAGATGCTAAGGTTAGTACCTCGCCTGTACTAAGGGTTACGCTTGAGTAGTCAGGTCTTAGTTGTAAGTAGCACTCTACCCCATCAAGGGTATAGTAGAGCTTTATGTTTTTAGTGTTGTTGTTTATGATTCGCATAGTTCTTCAATGAGCCTTGTAAAGAGTTTTACGGCTTTTATCATGTCCTCTAAGTCTGGGTTTATCAGTAGTTCCTGAAACATAGCGGCTTCATCATCTTCTATAGTTAAGTACCTGTTAGTATCTAAAGGTTCAGTATGGAATGATGTACGGCGTTGTATCTCAAGATTTGAATTACCATCTGTTTCAATCCTTATGTTGTTAGTTACATAAAGAAAGTAGATAGTATCATCTTCATAGTGTGTGAATTCAGTTCTAAATGTCATAGTGATACCCTCAAATGTTTAAGATATTTATGACATTTAGTGATTAATAGCGTCCAAATAGAAGATGATAATCAAGGCGATCATCATCATCTAAGTTAGTGAGTTCGATTTGTTCCCTGAATCTGTAACATGTTTTAGCATCATTAATACGCCCTTCTGGAGCATCGCCCATTATGCGTATTCCGAACACTTTTTGATTGGTTATCTCATATGAACCGTCTACAGCTTTGATTCTGTACATGTCCGATGTCCATTCAAATAGAATCCCGCTTTCAGCATACAGTGCTATCTTTGTGATACTGTCGTTTTCATCATAGAGTGTGATTTCAACTAATCTAATAGTATCTTGGTTTTCATCTATGATTTTCCATGTGCGTAAATGTTTGTTGTCCATAACTATTCCTTAGTTGTTGGTTATAACAGTATTTACGCTTCATGTCAGAATCCCTCTTACCCCCTAAATTTGGTTCTTTTTTGGGATTAGGTGGCAAATAATCGTGTATTTCTTCTATATAAAAAACGAAACATTCGCCACCTGAGATTGATTTAGATAAGACCAGTACGACTAAACTTGACGTTTTTACTTCCTCGCACGCCGTTTTGCCCTTTGTACGACTCATAGCAGACGAACAATTTTAGGAACGTATCGGCGGATTTTTGGGTTTTCAACTGCCCTTGATCGTTGACGAATTGCCCGTACTGACCACCTGCCATGTGTAGTTGATCTTCATAGCGTCCAGTACGAATCATGCGTAATACTGATTCAGCTATTACTTCTTTCTCATTGTTCATGATGTAATCACGACCATTAGCAACTTGTAGCCATAGTCTTTTGATCTCTGCCGTGATCAAGTTACCATGTAGTTTATTCTGTAAATCAAACTTAACGTTGCTTAGAAACTTCTGTGGATTCGTAGCATTCGGTAGTTCAACCATAACAACATCATTAACTACATCACGTACACCATATGCTAATATTTCCTGAATCTGTTTACGTAGTTTCTTTTCTTCATTTGTATATGATACTGAATCATCAAAACGCCCTGTACTGGTATCGTACTTTTCAACGATGGTTTCTTGTGCGTTCTTCATCGCCTGTTTCTTAGCTTCACGTTGTGCTGCTTTCTCTTCACGAATATCGAGACTAAAGGCATATGTAGTATCACAAAAATGGAAACCGTAACATTCAAGTTCAAACATATACATTTGTAGATCAAGTTGCTCGTTACTTCTACGAATATCATACATACGATAATCAATTAATTGATAGTCTGGTACATACTGATTGAAAGTAGTATCAAAACGAATCATTTCACTAAAACAAGTATTATGATACGTATTTCTAAATGCTTGCTTGTCCATCGCCTTTGATAACTTACGGTTTGCTATCTCTGCGTTCTCAGTAGCAAGGCTTATGAAATCTTCTGTAGTTAATGAACCTTCTGAAAAATCGATTTCAACAGGATCTTCAACTTCAACACCATGACGGAACACATAGGTATTGATTTTCTCTGCGTTACGCCAACGGTTTGTAACCTGTTCAATCTGTTCTGTACTGAACACTGTACGTTCTGTATGAATAATGAATACGTTAACTTCTGGAAATTCATCAGTGAAGTTCAACCCTTCTACCACCGATATAGTACCGATAATATAATCACTACCATCTACAGTACTACGCTTGATCATATCCTTGATAACAGTATCTGATTTAGTATCTGCTGTGATTTCTTTGAATTTCAAATCAGAGTACTTTTTAATAATATCTTCAATATCTTCTTTGTTATTAACAAGGATGATACCTGGTAGATTTGATTGTTGAATCAAAGAATACGCAAGACCATATACGTTATGATGATCAAAGATGCTAATCTTCTTAGTAAATGGATAATGCTTACAAACACGAATCACTTTATCAAAATGAACATTACTGAAATATTCAGGTCTTGCTGTACCACTCATGAAGATTACACGCTTGAATAACTTCATAATTGAAAACACAGCACGTATAGCTTTACGGCGAAAGTTACTTGAGTTGTATAGTACATGACATTCATCAATAACAAGTGTCATTTCTTTGTAATCATAGTTCAATGCTTCTTTGTTCTTCTTACCACCTGATAGATGATCATTTAGTAGTTTCTCTGCCTGATCATAGGTAGCACTTCCATAGAAAATATCATTCATTGGATATAGATTACCATCAGCATCACGTTTAGTTGTTTGTTCAGCTAATAGTGTATATGGGCTAAGAACAATACACATTGGATCGTTCATCATGGTATGTGATTTGCCAGTACCACAATCACTAATCAAAAAGTTGTTACCATCAACATAATCAATTTGATCATGTAATTCACCATAACGACCCGTTACAGGCAATTCGTAGTAAGACCAGCCTTTTTCATTTGCTTCTTTCTTCGCCTGGCTGAAACGGTCAAAGGTACTATCGAATTTGAAGGTTTCAGCTTGTGGAGCATGTTTGATCCAGAAATCAGCGGGTAAATGCTTACTATAGAAACCCATATGATAATTGTTACCGCAATAGTTCATAAATGATTTGCTTGCGTTAATCATATGAGCAATCGCACGTTCATACGCTGTCTTATTGGCATCGTAACGCAATACACGCTCTACATACTGCGGATCATTGATACCGTTCGCTACGCACCAGCAAGCGAACATAAACGCCTTAGAACGTTCTAAGCTGCCCTGTAGGGCAATACTCACACTATCTACGTAATCAAGAATCGTATCATCTGAGTATGCGTTACGTTGATATGTCTTGAATTGGTCAATCACAAGATCACGCTTTAGTACTTTAGGGATAGTATCAAGACTAAAGAACACACCCTGATTACGCTTAGTGAAAGCTAAGTGTTTTTTATCCAATGGGTAACAGGGCATGATCTGCCCCTGGGACAAGGTGAAGCAACTGGTATCCTGTACGATAGGACTAAAAAAGGCTTTCATGTCGCTTTGGCGTTCTTTCCAATCCTCGGCCTTTACATCGTCAAGTAATGGAAGCATTACACGAAAGCGTGGATACTCTGGTGTGTTGCTGTAAGTACTGTAAACAAAGTAATCATAACCTTCTAAAAACTCGTCTACCATTTCCATTGTAGTTAGTTCTTCACCTTCCTGATTATCAATATCAAGAATGAACATACTACGAAATACAGTATTAGCATCATTACGTTTTGTGTAACAAGCACCACCAAGAAACATTGTGTGCTGTAGTTTCCCGTTCTTATCGAGTTCTGACCAGTTGTTAGTATCACCCCATACTTTACAGAACTCATCCCATTCTTGAGAATAGGTGTTCTGTACCTTCTGCCCTGTACTACGAATCTCTTGTGTGTATTTGTCGATGTACTTTACTGATTCGGTTCTTGTAATTGTAATTGTTCTATTCATATATCATCCCTCCGTGGATGTTGTTAATCTGCGTTACTACTCAATAGTATTTTCAATGTTGCTAAGTCCATTTTTCCAAACATATGACCTAAGTTATATTCTTTACAAAGTGCTCGTAAATCCTGCCAGAACTTAGTACCTATTACTACGCGATGCCATAGTATTTCATCTTGAAAATACACATCACATACTAATGTATCTTCGTTTTCACCACCGCGTGTGTTTATGTCTTTAAATGAGAATGATACGATATTTAACATTACATACTTCCTTTTATGCCGTATAGATTGATTAGGTATTGAATCGCCTGGCTTGTGTTCTTAGCAAGTCCTGCGGCTATCATCGCGGTTAGAATTCCTTCCTGTGTCTCACTGATGCGGAGGCATACAGTTTTTTCTTTTTTCTCTTTCATGTGAGTTCCTTTTGTAATTAGGTGGCGAATGTTTCGTTTTTTATATAGAAGAAATACACGATTATTTGCCACCAGTTGATTTTTGTAATACGTAATCTCGCGTTTTTGACGTATAAAAGTACCCCTTTAATGTCACGAAAAGGGGTAACTTTGTATAGGAGGAGATTACATGAATCGTTTTTACACCCGACGGTGATACTAAGCATTTTTTTGCTTACGTATTATTTATCAAATTCTTTTCAATACTATCAGTTATGTAGAATGGGATTACTTCATTTAGATAGGATTCAGTGCTTCGCTTTTTTCGACCCTTCGCACCGTCAACTTTAAGTGTGTTGATATACTACTATTATAGCACATAAAGAAAATCTGTTTCAGAAGCCTTCAACATTTTTTCATATGCTTGTTTAATCTGATAGAGCACCATATGAAGAAACCCTATAGATCATACCATAATAATCAATCTCGTTTCAGAAATTTAGTAAGCTTTCTTTCCACTGCTGGTATCTTTAGTGGAAGTAGAAGTACTACCAGAATCATAAAAAAGAGATTCATTACTATGAACATTGGGAATAGTACGAACATGTAGATTAGTGTAGCGAGTATCTCAATTAGAAAATTAGTCATTTGTGTTTCCTCCTGTATCTGACTATTTGTAGTATTTAGTAGATACAGGAGAAAAACCCCCTCAAATGCGGAGATTAGTTAGACGTCAGAAAATTGAATTGATTACGCATCCAAACACCTACGGCATCATTCCGATCTACAGCATCTACATAGTTCAGCAATAGCGAGTAATCAACGATTGAAAGATCTTCGTTAGTCTGCTGAAAACGGATTTCACCATCTTTAAGCCTGATCATGAATGAAGGGGTATAATAGAACTTACCACCATCTACATCTTCAATGATAACCTCACTGATTAACGTTTGTTCCTTCTTCTTATTCTCAACAAAAAGCACATGTCTTTTTAGCTCGTTCTGCTTATAGTTAATGTCAATAGTGTAAGATGTACCATTACGCTTTAGCCGAATATTAGAAACTATCTTGTTAAGTTCATTCTCATAACGTGTGCGTATATCGACGTTATTCACATCATACAATTCAGTAACATTAACATCCTGTAGTACTGGCACATCTACTTGTACTGTAGCTAATGAAGCCTGTCGTGCTAACAATCTCTCTAATTCTGATTTAGCATCATCGAGTTCTTCACGCATTTCAAAAGATATAGGCTTACCAGTACTTTTACGGCGTTCAATACCATTTTCATAGTTAGTGATCTGATCCCTAACTTGATCAATTTGGATACGCAATACTTCTATTTCAGGATTAAATTCCTGTTCCTTCATTACAGTACTAAGATCCATTCCTAACAAATGTTCTACCACAAAACGTTCAACCGTTTCATAGGCCATAGCTTTGTTTTCACAAAGTCCATCACGTTCATTGAGGCAACGGATATATCTATATTCCTCAATTTTTGGATCGCCTTTCTTTGGTGTACGTTTAGCACGAACTACATTATGATACATTGGACCGCCGCATTCAGTACAACGTGCGATACCACTAAACAAATTACTTTTAATCAGTACTTCTTCCTGTCCGTCTTTCTTCACGGTAACACGTCCAGCATTTGGACGACGAGACTTTAGCAATTCTTGTACTAATTCAAATTCTTCTTCATTAATCACTACAGGGTACACGTCCATATCGTACTTTTTCTGAGTTACTGGATTTTCAATATCATCATGATTACGGATGATTTCTGAAATGAAAATCTTACCAGTTACACGGCGATTAGTAAGAATCTTATGAACAAGTTCACCAGTCCACGGACGATTAAATTTATATTGCTCACCTTCTTTTTTCTGAAGTTGTTTAGCAATCGTGGGGCATCCCATGCCAGTTTGATAAAGAGCAAATATCTCTTTAACTACTGCCGCTTTATGATTAAGTACATACTTATCATTTTCTACTTCGATCCATTGAGGACGTTTATTAGTTACAATAGTACCTTTGTTAAATGCGTGTTCGCGTTTCTTCGCCCAACCTTTACGAATACGATCACTTTTATACTTAGATTCATCATATGCCCGTTGAGCATTCATCATCACAAAAGGTAGATCTTTAGAATTACTACGGCTGATAACTATGTTAGCCATTACATCATGAATAGCTACGTTATGTGCCATTAGAGCATTGATGTAACCCATCACATCAAACGGGTTCTGGCGGCTAAATCGATCTATAGATTCCACTACCAATATAGAACTATCCCACATACCATTACGTACTTGTTCCATCCATGCCCCTAACTCACCCTCTGAGATGTTTAAACCCTTAAAGGCTGAGACACCTTGATCCGATAGTACTACTGGGGCTGGATCATCCATGTCCGCACAAATGCCAGTACGCTCTAAGTAGCCTTCTAATAGTTCTGCTTGGCGTGCGATGCCTGACCCGTCGAGTTGCTGATCTGAGCTAACCCTGTGATACACAAAGACTTTCTTCATGGGCGACCTTCTATTTTTGTTTGTATAAGCATAACACACTTGTATGATTATCAGGCAAAAAAGGTTTTAGAATCCGATCCGCTGCCGGTTTCGCAGGCCCTGCAATTGATTGATTTGCTGGATGAGCATGCCATTCACGGCCTGATGTACGTGGACAACGCGATGGTGTACGAGCGCCCGACCGGCCACGTGATCCGCACCAGCAACTGGGCGCTTTCCCTGCCTGAAGCGCAGCGTCCTGTTTTCACGCAGGTTTCCTCCCTGCGCCAGGCGGCCCAGGACGTTGAGGCTATCTGGAAATTCGCCCTGACGGATGAAGACACCGGCAAACTGAACGCGTTTGCGAAGCACGTTGAGGACACCCTGGGTCTGGAGTGCGAATGGTCCTGGCATGACCAGGTGGATATTGCCCGTAAAGGCAACAGCAAAGGCAAGCGCCTGACGCAGTTCGTCGAATCAAAAGGCTGGTCGATGCAGGATGTGATTGCCTTTGGCGATAACTACAACGACATCAGCATGCTGGAAGCCGCCGGAACGGGCGTGGCGATGGGCAATGCCGATGACGCGGTAAAAGCGCGCGCCAGCGTGGTAATTGGCGACAACACCACCGACAGCATCGCGCAGTATATCTATACCCACCTGCTGTAATCAGGCGGTGATCGAGACGCTCTTAATTTGCGCGTAAAGCCACAGGCTGGGTTTGATCCCTAACTCATCCCTGGCCCACGGGCTGATGCGCGCCCAGAGCGTCCTGCTGCCGACCTCAAGCTTTACCTCAACCTGACCGTTATTATCAAAACACTCTGCCACTTTGGCGCGCAGAATATTTCGAATACTGGTCTGCAGCGGCGGCTGTAACACCAGCGAGACATCCGACGCCTGAATGCGGATCCGCAGCACGGACTGCAGCGGCTTATCAATTTTGTTCACCCACAGATGCTGATCGCCCAGCGCCAGCGCGGTCATCGCGTAATGCGGATGGTGTTCCAGCACGCTGACCTTGAGGACGCTGCTCTGCTGTTCCTTCGGGAGCCACGGGTGCATTACGCTGCTGCCCCACACCTCCTCCAGATTGCCAAACGCCTTCACGCTTCCGCCCTCCAGCACCAGCACTTTATCTGCCAGATGCAGAATCTCGTCCAGGGAGTGGCTGACGTAGAGCATTGGAATGTTGATTTCGCGCGCCAGACGCTGCAGATACGGCAACAGCTCACGCTTGCGCGGGAGATCCAGCGAGGCCAGCGGTTCGTCCAGCAGCAGCAGTTCCGGCGCGGTCAATAATGCCCGGCCTATCGCCACGCGCTGTTTCTCACCGCCGGAAAGCGATGACGGAAGCCTGTCCAGCAGCTGTTCAATCCCCAACAGCGCCACCAGCTTGTCAAACTGCCCGGCCATGCTTTTCGCCATGCCGTAGCGCAGGTTGCCGCGCACGCTGTAGTGCGGGAATAGCCGCGCATCCTGGAACACATAGCCAATGCGGCGTTTATCCGGCGACAGGTAGATTTTGTTCTCGACGTCATTTAAGACGCGGTTATTCAGGACGATACGCCCCGACTGTGGACGCGTTAGCCCGCTGATGGCATTGATCAGCGAGGTTTTCCCCGCGCCGGAGACGCCAAAAATCGCGGTTATACCGCTGGCAGGCAGCGATTCGTTCAGCGTCAGGCAGTGGTTTCCCAGCGTCTGGGTGAAATTCAGTTCCAGCATGATTATTTCCCCATCCGCTCGCGGCTAAGACGTGCAAGCCATTCAGACACCAGCAGCGACACCAGCGCCAGCACAATCGAAATAATACACAAGCGTGCCGCCGCGCCTTCACCGCCGGGAGTTTGAATCAGGGTATACATGGCCGACGGTATGGTTCGCGTCTCGCCTGGGATGTTCGACACAAAGGTGATGGTGGCACCAAACTCACCCAGCGAACGGGCAAACGCCAGCACGGTACCGACAATAATGCCCGGCAACGTGAGCGGCAACGTGATGGTGAAAAAGACGCGCCAGCGCCCGGCGCCCAGCGTGCGAGCAGCCTGTTCAAGCTTAATATCCACGCCTTCCAGCGCCAGGCGGATCGCTCTGACCATCAGCGGGAATGACATCACCGCCGCAGCCAGTACCGCACCGCGCCAGCTAAACGCGAACGTCAGGCCAAACCAGTCGTAGAGCTTTTCGCCGATAAAACCGCGTCGCCCCATCGAAATGAGCAGCAGATAGCCGACCACGACGGGCGGTAAAACCAGGGGAAGATGGAGAACGCTGTCCAGCAGGGCTTTGCCTGGAAACTTACAGCGCACCAGTAACCAGGCAAAGAAGATCCCAAAGGGCAAACTTAGCACAACGGCCAGGGAAGAGACTTTAAGGCTCAGCAGCACGGCCTGCCATTCAGGATCGGTCAATATCATTAGTGAGTCGTAAATCCGTAACGTTTAAAGATTGCCGACGCTTCTGGCCCCTTCAGGTAGTCATAGAAGGCCGTCACGGTCGCATTTTTGTGTCCATCAACAATCGCAACAGGATATTCCACTTTCTTGTGGGAGTCTTCCGGGAAGGTACCCACCACTTTTACGCCTTTGCTGGCAACGGCGTCAGAGCCGTAGACAATCCCCAGCGGGGCTTCGTTGCGTTCAACCAGCGCCAGCGCGCCGCGAACGTCCTCCGCGGGAGCCAGTTTCGGAGACAACGTCTCCCACGCGCCCAGCTTTTGCAGCGCTTCTTTAGCGTAGATGCCTGCCGGAACGTGTTCAGGATCGCCCACCGCCAGACGGCCGCCGTTTAACAGGCTGGTCCAGTTTGTCTGTTTGCTAATGGTGATATCGCCCTGCGCACTGGCTTTCGGCGCAACCACCACCAGGCTATTTCCCAGCAGCGTTTCGCGGGTTGCCGTCTCGATCGACTTCTTCTCAACCGCATAATCCATCCATTTCTGGTCTGCAGAAATGAACAGATCGGCTGGTGCACCCGCTTCTATCTGGCGTGCCAGCGTTGATGAGGACGCGAAAGAGGAGACCACATCCACGTTCTTCTCTTTTTTATAGACGGCCGCGATATCCTGCATCGCATTGGTCAGCGATGCCGCTGCAAAGACCGTGACTTTGCCTTCATCAGCCATCGCGTGTCCGGCCAGCGTCAGCGCCAGCGTTGCCCCTGCGAAAAGGCGTATACCTGTACGTGCCATTTGTTGCTCCTGTGAGTATCGTTATATACATATAAATATAACGATATCTCAGGGGAGATCCCAGCGCTAAATTGTACCGATTAGTGAGTAAATCAAACTGATGCCAGGAATAATATCGGCGAGAAAGGGATAAACTTGAGAGCAAAACGCCCGGGCTAGCCGGGCGTTTTGTAGGGAATCATTGCTGCTTTTTAGGCTGGTCTCTGTGACCGATGTTCGAAAAGACGTTGAACACTTCACCCAGGCCGTAGATGGCGCCGAGGATGATAGCCATCACTACTGGTACCATGATTACCGCGAATACCAGACTTTTCAACAACTCTAACATGGTTTTCTCCAGTTATTGTGAACGACTTATTCTACCCTGAAAAGTAAGAAAAACATCCCCTTTTGTGCGGTGCACTTTGCGCTTTGCGCCATTTGGGTCACAATACGCCTTTTGCCAGGACAGTGATATGCAGGCCGAAATTCTCCTCACCTTACGACTTCAGCAGAAGCTGTTCGCCGACCCACGACGTATCGCTCTGCTTAAACAAATAGAACAAACGGGCTCGATTAGCCAGGGCGCTAAAAACGCGGGCATCAGCTATAAAAGCGCCTGGGATGCGATCAACGACATGAACACCCTGAGCGAGCAAGCGCTGGTCGACCGCGCCACGGGCGGTAAAGGAGGCGGCGGCGCGGTAGTGACCCGCTACGGGCTGCGCCTCATTCAGCTTTACGATTTGCTGGCGACAATCCAGCAAAAAGCTTTCGACGTGCTGAGCGATGACGACGACGTCCCGCTGGACAGCCTGCTGGCCGCCATTTCCCGCTTCTCCCTGCAGACCAGCGCCCGTAATCAGTGGTTTGGTACCGTGACGGCGCGCGATAATTCTCAGGTGCAGCAGCATATTGAGATCCTGCTGGCCGACGGAACGACCCGACTCAAAGCCGCGATTACGGCACAAAGCGGAGAGCGCCTCGGGCTGGATGAAGGCAAAGAGGTGCTGGTGCTGCTGAAAGCTCCCTGGGTCCGTATCACCCGCCATCCCGAGCAGGCTAACGCAGCCGATAACCAGCTGCACGGCGCCATCAGCCACATTGAACGCGGCGATGAGCAGTGCGAAGTGCTCATGACGCTGCCGGACGGGCAAATTCTCTGCGCGACGGTTCCGGTAAACGAGGCGACCGATTTAGAAGAAGGTGCTGTGGTAACCGCATATTTCAACGCCGACAGGGTAATTATCGCCACATTGTGCTGAGTGCATTGACAATCGTGCCGCCAGTGAGTATCCCTGACATCCATTGCTGCAAAAAATGGGATAAATCATGTCATCATTGCATATTTCGCAAGGCACGTTTCGTCTTAGCGATACCCGAACGCTGACGCTTCCTGATTTAACACTGCATGCTGGCGAAAGCTGGGCGTTTGTCGGCACAAACGGTAGCGGAAAATCGGCGCTGGCCCGCGCGCTGGCCGGAGAGTTAACTCAGCTTAAAGGCGAACGCCGGAACACCTTCACCCGCCTCACCCGCCTCTCGTTTGAACAGCTGCAAAAGCTGGTGAGCGACGAATGGCAGCGCAACAACACCGATTTGCTCAGCCCTGGCGAAGACGATACCGGCCGCACGACGGCAGACATTATCCAGGATGAGATAAAAGACCCGGCCCGCTGCCAGCAGCTGGCAGAGCAGTTTGGCATCACCGCCCTGCTGAACCGACGCTTTAAATACCTTTCAACCGGCGAGACGCGTAAAACCCTGCTGTGCCAGGCGCTCATGAGCCAGCCGGAACTCCTGATTCTGGATGAACCTTTTGACGGGCTGGACGTGAACTCCCGCGCTCAGCTGGCAGCCCTGCTAGCCTCGCTCAATCAGGAAGGCTATACCCTCGTGCTGGTGCTCAATCGCTTCGATGAAATTCCGGCGTTTGTGCAGAACGCGGGCGTGCTCGCAGACTGCAGCCTGACCGAAACCGGTGAGAAATCCGCGCTGCTTAAACAGGCGCTTATCGCCCAGCTGGCCCACAGTGAAAAACTGGACGGTATTTCGCTGCCGGAACCCGATACCCTTGCGGCGAGCCACGCTTTAGATCCCCACCAGCCGCGCATTGTGCTGCGAGACGGTATCGTGTCGTATGACGATCGCCCGATCCTCAATCACCTCAGCTGGACGGTGAACCCCGGCGAGCACTGGCAGATTGTCGGGCCTAACGGGGCGGGAAAATCCACGCTGTTAAGCCTGGTAACCGGCGATCACCCGCAGGGCTACAGCAACGATCTGACGCTGTTCGGCCGCCGTCGCGGCAGCGGCGAAACCATCTGGGATATCAAAAAGCATATCGGCTACGTCAGCAGCAGCCTGCATCTTGAATATCGCGTCAGCACCACGGTGCGCAACGTGATCCTCTCCGGATATTTTGACTCCATCGGCATTTATCAGGCGGTATCGGACAAGCAGCACAAGCTGGCCCAGCAGTGGCTGGATATTCTAGGTATGGATAGCCGGGTTGCCGACGCGCCGTTTCACAGTTTGTCCTGGGGGCAGCAGCGCCTGGCGCTGATCGTCCGCGCGCTGGTCAAACACCCTACGCTGCTGATTCTGGACGAACCGTTGCAAGGGTTGGATCCGCTTAACCGCCAGCTCATCCGCCGCTTCGTGGACGTGCTGATTGGCGAAGGTGAAACCCAGCTGCTGTTTGTGTCACACCATGCGGAAGACGCCCCTTACTGCATCACCCATCGGCTTGAATTTGTGGCGGACGGTGATAGCTATCGCTACCTTCTGAGTAAAATTGACTGACCCTGGAGGGCGCTGCCCTCCTCTTTTCAGATAACCTGCAGCATTACATTCCTATCTCGTTGATTTAGAATGGCGCATAGCCTGTGAAAAAGGCGTCTGAAAATCAGTGTAAACGATTCCACTATTTTATCCCGTGTCACACTTTTCGCGTCTCTGTTATGCTATGGTTAATTCATACCATAAGCCTAATGGAGCGAAAAATGCGAGTTCTGGTAACAGGTGGTAGCGGTTACATCGGTAGTCATACCTGCGTGCAGCTACTGCAAAACGGCCATGATGTCATCATCCTCGACAACCTGTGCAACAGTAAGCGCAGCGTGCTGCCTGTGATTGAACGTCTCGGTGGTAAACAGCCGACTTTCGTGGAAGGCGACATCCGCAATGAAGCGCTGATGACCGAGATCCTGCACGACCATGCCATCGACACCGTGATCCACTTCGCGGGCCTGAAGGCGGTCGGCGAGTCGGTGGCAAAACCGCTTGAGTATTACGATAACAACGTCAACGGTACCCTGCGCCTGATCTCCGCCATGCGTGCCGCTAACGTGAAAAACTTTATCTTCAGCTCCTCCGCCACCGTCTACGGTGATCAGCCAAAAATCCCTTACGTTGAAAGCTTCCCGACCGGTACACCGCAAAGCCCGTACGGCAAAAGTAAGCTGATGGTGGAACAGATCCTGACCGATCTGCAAAAAGCGCAGCCAGAGTGGAGCATCGCGCTGCTGCGCTACTTCAACCCGGTTGGCGCGCATCCGTCAGGCGATATGGGCGAAGATCCGCAGGGCATTCCAAACAACCTGATGCCCTACATCGCGCAGGTTGCCGTTGGCCGCCGCGACTCGCTGGCTATTTTTGGCAATGACTACCCAACCGAAGACGGCACCGGCGTGCGTGACTACATTCACGTCATGGACCTGGCTGACGGTCACGTTGCGGCCATGCAGCAGCTGGCTAACAAGCCGGGCGTGCATATTTATAACCTCGGCGCCGGGGTTGGCAGCAGCGTGCTGGACGTGGTTAACGCCTTCAGCAAAGCCTGCGGTAAGCCGGTGAGCTACCACTTCGCGCCGCGTCGTGATGGCGACCTGCCGGCCTACTGGGCTGATGCAACCAAAGCCGATAAAGAGCTTAACTGGCGTGTAACGCGCACGCTTGATGAAATGGCACAAGATACCTGGCACTGGCAGTCACGCCATCCGCAAGGTTATCCGGACTAAGGATCCGTCATGACGCAATTCAATCCCGTCGATCATCCGCATCGTCGTTTTAACCCGCTAAGCGGGCAGTGGATTCTGGTCTCTCCGCATCGCGCCAAGCGCCCCTGGCAGGGGGCACAAGAGACGCCTGCGAAGCAGACGCTGCCACAGCACGACCCGGACTGCTTCCTCTGCCCGGGCAACACGCGCGTGACCGGCGATACGAACCCTGACTACAAAGGCACCTTTGTATTCACTAACGATTTTGCCGCCCTGATGACCGACACGCCGGACGCGCCGGAAAGCCAAGATCCGCTGATGCGCTGTGAAAGCGCGCGCGGCACCAGCCGGGTTATCTGTTTCTCTCCCGATCACAGCAAAACGCTGCCGGAGCTGAGCGTCGAAGCGCTGAAAGAGGTGGTCACTACCTGGCAAACGCAAACGGCGGAGCTGGGACAGACCTACCCGTGGGTGCAGGTATTCGAAAATAAAGGCGCGGCGATGGGCTGCTCTAACCCACATCCGCACGGCCAGATTTGGGCAAACAGCTTCCTGCCGAACGAAGCCGAACGGGAAGACCGCCTGCAAAAAGAGTATTTCGCCCAAAACGGTTCACCGATGCTGGTGGACTACACGCAGCGCGAGCTGACCGACGGTAGCCGTACCGTTGTTGAAACCGAGCACTGGCTGGCCGTGGTGCCTTACTGGGCGGCCTGGCCGTTTGAAACGCTGCTGCTGCCGAAAGCGCACGTTCAGCGCATTACCGATCTCAATGACGCGCAGCGCGACGACCTTGCGCTGGCGCTGAAAAAGCTGACCAGCCGCTACGATAACCTCTTCCAGTGCTCCTTCCCGTACTCGATGGGCTGGCACGGCGCGCCGTTCAACGGTGAAGAGAATCAGCACTGGCAGCTGCACGCCCATTTCTATCCGCCGCTGCTGCGTTCTGCAACGGTGCGTAAATTTATGGTGGGCTATGAAATGCTGGCAGAAACCCAGCGTGACCTGACGGCGGAACAGGCGGCAGAACGTCTGCGTGCCGTTAGCGACGTCCACTATCGCGAATCAGGAGTTTAAAAAATGAGTCTGAAAGATAAAACACAATCCCTGTTTGCTGAAAAATTCGGCTACCCTGCCACCCACGTTATCCAGGCGCCTGGGCGCGTAAACCTGATCGGTGAACATACCGACTATAACGATGGTTTCGTACTGCCGTGCGCCATCGATTACCAGACGGTCATCAGCTGCGCGAAGCGTGATGACCGCACGGTGCGCGTTATTGCGGCAGATTACGACAGCCAAATCGACGAATTTTCCCTAGATGCCCCGATCGTGACGCACGACGACCAGCAGTGGTCCAACTACGTGCGCGGCGTAGTGAAGCACCTGCAGAAGCGTAACAAGAACTTTGGCGGTGCGGATTTGGTCATCAGCGGCAACGTTCCGCAGGGTGCGGGCTTAAGCTCCTCCGCGTCGCTGGAAGTGGCCGTGGGCACCGTGTTCCAGCAGCTTTACCATCTGCCGCTGGACGGGGCGCAAATCGCCCTGAATGGTCAGGAGGCAGAAAACCAATTCGTGGGCTGCAACTGCGGCATTATGGATCAGCTGATCTCCGCGCTGGGCAAAAAAGAACACGCTCTGCTGATAGATTGCCGTTCGCTCGGCACCAAAGCCGTACCGCTGCCAAAAGGCGCGGCGGTTGTGATTATCAACAGCAACTTCAAACGCACGCTGGTGGGCAGCGAGTACAACACCCGCCGCGAGCAGTGCGAAACCGGCGCGCGCTTCTTCCAGCAGCCGGCGCTGCGCGACGTGTCTCTGAATGATTTTAACAAGGTGGCGCACGAGCTGGATCCGGTCGTGGCGAAACGCGTTCGTCACGTATTAACCGAGAACGCCCGTACCGTTGAAGCAGCTTCCGCCCTGGCAAAAGGCGATCTGAAACGCATGGGCGAGCTGATGGCTGAATCTCACGCCTCCATGCGCGATGATTTCGAAATCACCGTTCCGCAGATCGACACGCTGGTGGAGATCGTTAAAGCGACCATCGGCGATAAAGGCGGCGTGCGTATGACCGGCGGCGGCTTTGGGGGTTGTGTCGTGGCATTGGTTCCGGAAGAACTGGTCCCTGCGGTACAGGACGCGGTAGCGAAACAGTACGAAGCCAAAACCGGCATCAAAGAAACGTTCTATGTCTGCAAAGCAACACAAGGAGCCGGACAGTGCTAAACGAAACGCCAACCCTCGCACCGGATGGTCTGCCGTATCGCCTGCTCACCCTGCGCAACGGCGCAGGGATGGTCGTTACGCTGATGGACTGGGGTGCAACCCTGCTTTCTGCACGCGTTCCTCTGCCAGATGGCAGCGTGCGCGAAACGCTGCTCGGCTGCGCATCGCCGGAACAGTACGTCAGCCAGGCCGCTTATCTTGGCGCGTCCGTAGGACGTTATGCCAACCGCATCGCTAAAAGCCACTTTGAACTCGACGGCGTGGCTTACCCGCTGCTGCCAAGCCAGGGTGAAAACCAGCTGCACGGCGGCCCAGAGGGGTTTGATAAACGCCGCTGGAAGATTGTTCAGCAAAACGACGGTGAAGTGCTGTTCTCACTCGATTCCCCTGATGGCGATCAGGGTTTTCCGGGTAACCTGACCGCCACGGCCCGCTTCACCTTGACCGACGATAACCGTCTCGTCATTGAATACCGCGCGACGGTTGATAAGCCGTGTCCGGTCAACCTGACCAACCACGCGTACTTCAACCTGGACGGTAACCTCTGCGACGTACGCAACCACAAGCTCCAGATACTGGCGGACGCGTATCTGCCGGTGGATGAAATGGGTATCCCACCTCAGGGGCTCAAAGACGTGAGCGGCACCAGCTTTGATTTCCGCAGCGCAAAAGCCATCGGGCAGGATTTCCTGAGCGATGACGATCAGCGCAAGGTAAAAGGTTACGATCACGCTTTCCTGCTGCAGGCCAAAGGCGACCTACACCAGCCTGCCGCTCAGGTCTGGTCAGCGGATGAGAAACTCCAGATGACGGTCTACACCACCGCCCCTGCCCTGCAGTTCTATTCGGGCAACTACCTCAGCGGTACGCCTGCGCGCGAGCATGACGAGTACAGCGACTGGCAGGGTATTGCGCTGGAGAGCGAGTTCCTGCCGGACAGCCCGAACCACTCAGAATGGCCGCAGCCGGACTGCGTGCTGCGCCCCGGCGAAGAGTACGTGAGCGTCACGGAGTATCATTTCATTCCGCGCGCTTAATGCCCGGCGGCGCTACGCTTGCACGGGCCTACCCGTAGGCCGGATAAGCGAAGCGCCATCCGGTAATAGACGCCAGCCCTCAGAACGAGGGCTTTTTTCTGCTCGTCTTGCTGAAAATAGCGCCGATCGAAGACAAAATCATAACCCTGAATTCACAAGCATCTTACACTCCGCAACTATTTTCGCTATGGTTAGGGTTAAGCGTTGCTGCTGGCACAGTCAGAGCAATATAATGAGAATTGTTATCATTCAAAATGCTTGAGGAGTAAGAAATGGCTATTACTAAGCTGGTTCTGGTGCGCCACGGCGAAAGCCAGTGGAACAACGAAAACCGCTTTACCGGTTGGTACGACGTTGATCTGTCCGAGAAAGGCGTAAGCGAAGCAAAAGCGGCAGGTAAACTGCTGAAGGAAGAAGGCTTCAGCTTTGATTTTGCTTACACCTCTGTGCTGAAACGTGCCATCCACACGCTGTGGAACGTTCTGGACGAACTGGATCAGGCCTGGCTGCCGGTTGAGAAATCCTGGAAACTGAACGAGCGTCACTACGGTGCGCTGCAGGGTCTGAACAAAGCGGAAACCGCTGAAAAATACGGTGACGAGCAGGTTAAGCAGTGGCGTCGTGGTTTTGCTGTGACCCCACCAGAGCTGACCAAAGATGACGAGCGCTACCCGGGCCACGATCCGCGTTATGCAAAACTGACCGATGCTGAACTGCCTCAGACTGAAAGCCTGGCGCTGACCATCGACCGCGTTGTGCCATACTGGAACGAAACCATTCTGCCGCGTCTGAAAAGCGGCGAGCGCGTCATCGTGGCTGCACACGGTAACTCCCTGCGTGCGCTGGTGAAGTACCTGGACAACATGGGCGAAGACGAGATCCTCGAACTGAACATCCCAACTGGCGTACCGCTGGTGTATGAGTTCGATGAAAACTTCAAACCAATCAAACACTACTACCTCGGTAACGCTGACGAAATCGCTGCTAAAGCGGCGGCAGTAGCGAACCAGGGTAAAGCGAAATAAGTTTTCGCGAGTGATAAAAAAAGCGCGGAGCATTCCGCGCTTTTTTATTTGTGCTTCAGAACTCAGCCGCGGCGCGCTTTTACCGCATTCGCCAGCTGGCGCAGCAGCGTGTCGGTATCGTCCCAGCCGATGCAGGCATCGGTCACGCTCTTACCGTAAACCAGCGGTTCGCTGCCTTCCAGATTCTGATTGCCTTCAACCAGGTGGCTTTCAATCATCACCCCAATCACCGCCTGCTCACCCCCTGCGATTTGCTGGCAAACATCGGTGCCGACTTCCATCTGCTTTTTGAATTGCTTGCTGGAGTTAGCATGGCTGAAATCGATCATGACCTGTGGCTGCAGGCCGGCTTTCTCAAGACCCGTCTTCACTTCCGCAACGTGTTTAGCGCTGTAGTTTGGCTCTTTCCCGCCGCGCAGAATGATATGGCAATCACCGTTACCGCTGGTGTTAACAATCGCCGAGTGGCCCCACTTGGTCACAGAAAGGAAGCAGTGCGGCGCGCCTGCGGCGTTGATCGCGTCAATAGCGACTTTAATGGTGCCGTCCGTACCGTTTTTAAAGCCAACCGGACAGGAGAGGCCAGAAGCCAGCTCACGGTGAACCTGAGATTCCGTGGTACGCGCGCCGATTGCGCCCCAGCTCATCAGGTCAGCCAGGTACTGTGGCGTAATCATATCGAGGAATTCACCGGCAGCGGGCAGGCCGCTGTCGTTAATTTCCAGCAGCAGCTTACGCGCAATGCGCAGGCCGTCGTTGATCTGGAAGCTGTTATCCATGTGTGGATCGTTGATTAGCCCTTTCCAGCCCACGGTGGTACGCGGCTTTTCGAAATAAACGCGCATGACGATTTCCAGTTCGCCCTTCAGCTCTTCGCGCAGCGTAAGCAGACGGGCAGCGTACTCTTTGGCTGCAGCAGGATCGTGGATGGAGCAAGGCCCAATCACCACCAGAAGACGATCGTCATTGCCTTTGAGGATCTTGTGGATCGCTTTGCGGGCATGAGACACCGTATTTGCAGCATTTTCAGTGGCGGGGAATTTCTCAAGGAGTGCTACTGGGGGTAATAACTCATTGATCTCTTTAATGCGTAAATCGTCATTCTGATAATTCATCTTCTTTCCAGCTCTGCCATATCTTTAGTAATGAAAGCAATCCTTTCAATCTAACTTGTCGGCTCAAAAGTGTAAACACGGTTTTACACTTCGCGCAGATAATTCCTGGAATTCAGCTAAAAAACGCCACAAAATAGCGAAAAATGAGATCTGCTCTAAGCTTTTTAAGTGTAACAACCAACTTTCATTGCTTAAACGCGATTCCATACTGACATAAGTCTGAATGGTGGAATCTTTCGCCACTGCACGAGATGCACTGTTGGAAAATGTTATCCAGCATAACGACCAGAACAGGAGCACCATGATGAAAATGACGAAACTGGCAACTCTCTTCCTGACAGCAACCCTTACCCTGGCGAGCGGTAGCGCTCTTGCGGCCGACGCAAACTCTTCCGGCAGCAACGGCGATGCCAACGCCGCTGCTGAAGCAGGCCAGGTGGCCCCGGATGCAAAACAGAATATTGCCCCGAATAACGTTGATAACAGCAAGATCAACACGGGTAATACCAATACCAGCGGCTCGATGCTGCACCCGGACGGGACCGATTCAGGCACCCTGAATCATGACGGCATGACCCCCGATGAAGTGCACAAAAACTCGGTGTGTAAAGACGGTAAATGCCCGAACCCAAATGACAAAGTGGGTAACGATGCCGATACCAAAACGGACGGCACTACGCAGTAACGCACTGCTGCTGTGAATAAAGGAGAGCCTGTGCTCTCCTTTTTTATTTAAGCTATTAAAAACGCTACACTCAGGATATTAACCAATCAGGGAATCAGATATGGCGCACACCCATTCACACGCGGACACACCCGGCGATGACAACGTAAAACGGCTGATGCTGGCTTTTGGCGTCACCGCAGTCTTTATGGTCGTTGAGGTTATCGGTGGTTTACTCTCCGGCTCTCTGGCCCTGCTGGCCGATGCCGGGCATATGCTTACCGACGCGGCCGCGCTGCTCTTCGCACTGTTAGCGGTTCAGTTTGCCCGCCGTCCCCCTAATGCTCGCCACACGTTTGGCTGGCTCAGGCTCACGACCCTTGCCGCCTTCGTTAACGCCATCGCTCTGGTGTTGATCACCATTCTCATCGTCTGGGAGGCCGTCCAGCGCTTCAGGCACCCGCAGCCCATTGCCGGGTGGACAATGATGGCCATCGCCATTGCCGGCCTGCTGGCCAATATTTTGTCGTTCTGGATTTTGCATCGTGGAAGCAGCGAGAAGAACCTGAACGTGCGCGCGGCAGCACTGCATGTGTTGGGCGATCTCCTCGGCTCCGTGGGCGCCATTGTGGCAGCCCTGGTTATCCTGGGCACCGGCTGGACGCCAATCGACCCCATTTTGTCAGTGCTGGTTTCCTGTCTTGTATTGCGAAGTGCCTGGCAGCTGCTGAAGGAGAGCGTCAACGAGCTCCTCGAGGGCGCGCCCGCTGCGTTGGATATCGGTGAGCTGAAACGTAATCTGTGCCGCTCAATCCCGGAGGTGCGTAACGTTCATCACGTTCACGTCTGGCTGGTGGGCGAAAGACCGATCATGACGCTGCATGTGCAGGTGATCCCACCCCATGACCACGATGCGCTTCTTGAGCGCATTCAGCACTTTCTTGAACACCACTATGACATTGCGCACTCGACCATACAGATGGAGTATCAGTCCTGTCACGGGCCAGACTGCTACCTGAACGAGGCGCAGTCTGGCCATTCACATCACCACCACCACTAGCGGGAAAGCGCGCGAGAGCCCCGCTCACGCGCGCTGTTAATCCACATGCGGCTACCGTTCAGGGCAATGAAGGTCAGCAGCAGATACTCAAGCGACATCGCATAGACCCCCTGCAGCGCGAAAATCACCACGCTAATAACGTTAATGACGACCCACAGCAGCCAGTTTTCAACGTATTTACGGGTCATCAGGATCATCGCTGCAATCGACAGCACCATCATGCAGGAATCCCAGAACGGGAAGGCGTCAGGCTGGAGTTCAGGCATTGTCACGTTCAAACCGACCGCTGACATAACCCACACGGCAATGCGGGTCAGGAAAGCAAAGACCGGATTGATAAAGACGGTCATGAATCCGATCGCAACCACGCAGGCAGTTAGCCAGGCGATGGCTTTCGGCAGCGGCAGCCAGCGGATCTGCAGTTCCGCCTCCTGCTGACCGTTCTGTCTGGACCAGGCGTACCAGCCGTATATATTCGCAACAAAGAAGAACAGCTGCAAAAGCAGGCTGGCATAAAGCTGTATCTGGAAGAAGATAATCGCAAACAGCGTGACGTTAATCAGCCCGAACGCGTAATTACCGATCTTCTCAAGGCTCGCCAGCCAGATGCAGAGTAACCCCGCCAGCGTGCCTATCGCTTCAATCCATGACAGATCATATCCACCCGCGCCAATAGGTATATGAACCAGGATGTTCTGTGTGCTAAAAAAATCCATCTTTTCCCCAGACGTATCGAATTAAGTACGTAGTGTAGCCGCAAAATCCAGCATGCGGTTAAGCGGAATTAACGCGCCTTCACGCAGGGCAGCATCCACATGGATTTCATGCGCCATACCACCGGTTTCCAACCCCTCTGCAATCGCTTTCAGGCCGTTCATGGCCATCCAGGGACAGTGGGCGCAGCTTCGGCACGTCGCCCCCTCACCTGCAGTAGGCGCTTCGAGAAGCTCTTTTTCCGGCACGGCCTGCTGCATCTTGTAGAAGATCCCGCGGTCGGTGGCCACGATGAGCTGCCTGTGCGGCAGCGTTTTCGCGGCAGTGATAAGCTGGCTGGTTGACCCTACGGCATCAGCCATATCAACAATCGACTGGGGGGATTCAGGATGCACGAGAATAGCGGCCTCAGGGTAGAGCCCTTTCATGCGGGTCAATGCCTGAGTCTTGAACTCATCGTGAACGATGCAGGCGCCCTGCCAGCACAGCACATCCGCACCGGTCTGCTTTTGCACGTAATTTCCCAGGTGGCGATCCGGCGCCCAGATGATTTTTTCTCCCAGGCTGTCCAGGTGTTCGATCAGCTCAACGGCGATGCTGGAGGTCACCACCCAGTCCGCACGCGCTTTTACCGCGGCAGAGGTATTGGCATAGACCACCACGGTGCGGTCAGGATGGGCATCGCAAAATGCGGTGAACTCATCAATGGGGCAGCCGAGGTCGAGGGAACATTCCGCGTTGAGCGTCGGCATCAGAATGGTTTTTTCAGGGCTGAGAATTTTTGCCGTTTCGCCCATAAAACGCACGCCAGCAACCAGCAGCGTCGACGCGGGATGCTTCGCACCGAAGCGCGCCATTTCCAGAGAGTCAGAAATACAGCCACCGGTCTCTTCAGCAAGCTGCTGGATTTCAGGGTCGGTGTAGTAATGCGCCACCATCACGGCGTCGCGCTCTTTAAGAAGGCGCTTAATTTTCTCACGGTAGAACTGTTTTTCGTCCTGGCTTAGCGGGACGGGTTTTGGCGGGAAAGGATAAATCGCGGCTTCAGTATCGAACATCACACTCATCATGGCATCTCGTTTTACTGGCTTAACATTATTGCCTTTATTTTGCGCAACAAAGCAAAACGGACGGCAAATGTGTTTTGTATACTAAACAAGATAGCGAATATCAGTGGAAATGTCACCGGAAATAGGTGCGGTTAGCATTTGTCGGGTGGCGGCTTCGCCTTACCCGACCTACAGGAGAGGTTTCTGAAACTTCAGATAGCAAAAAAGCGCCTTTAGGGCGCTTTTTTACATTGGTGGGTCGTGCAGGATTCGAACCTGCGACCAATTGATTAAAAGTCAACTGCTCTACCAACTGAGCTAACGACCCCTTGCGGGATTTTTTTCTTCGAAGTGGTGGGTCGTGCAGGATTCGAACCTGCGACCAATTGATTAAAAGTCAACTGCTCTACCAACTGAGCTAACGACCCATTCGGGTGCTGACTTCGAAGATTTTTACTCGGTTCCACTTTAAAAGTGGTGGGTCGTGCAGGATGACTCGGCTTTGCCTCGCCCTTCGGGCCGTTGGTAAAGCAACGTTATCCTTCACGTTTAATATCTGAGTAAGACATTAAAATTGGTGGGTCGTGCAGGATTCGAACCTGCGACCAATTGATTAAAAGTCAACTGCTCTACCAACTGAGCTAACGACCCGAGTGGTGGGTGATGACGGGCTCGAACCGCCGAC
>Ga0209281_1000632_pt1 | contig 38809 bp, 34 predicted proteins | sample MedtruBG_FD_187514 | JGI IMG/M metagenome (GOLD analysis project Ga0209281, IMG submission 187514) | Root nodule microbial communities of legume samples collected from California, USA - Medicago truncatula BG (SPAdes) (version 2) | ecosystem: Host-associated > Plants > Roots > Nodule | place... | reverse complement strand
TATAACTTACATGGCTGATTGGATTTTCTTTTATGGCCCCCATTGGATCAGTCTTTGCAGAATATTCTCCGTAAAATTCTCTTCCCTCTAAGTCTTTAAGAGTTAAGCCTTTATTTAATTCTATTTTTAATTTTTCAGATACTCTTCTTACAGCCTCACCAGTTACAACAGTTTGTCTAGAAGCCGTACTTGTCCCTGAATTAGGAGTACGACCAGTATCTGCTTTTTCGTGTACTACTAAAGCTGGATTTAAACCAGTGGTCTCACATAGCACAGTCGCACACATTGTTCCAATACCTTGTCCCATACATGCTGCAGAAGTTCGAATATGAACTTTACCATCCTCAATAGATAAAATGCATCGACCAATATCCTTCTTTCCTACGCCTGTTCCACTATTTTTGAATGCTATAGCAATACCTGCATATGGATTTGATTCATATATCTCCTTAACAGCTTCTAAACATTCTGCCATAGCGACGCTTTCATCTGCTATTTGACCATTTGGCAATACTTGACCTGGACGTATTGCATTACGATAGCGCATTTCCCAAGGCGATATCCCTACTATTTCGGCTAATAGATTTATATTATTTTCAGTAGCAAAGCAACTTTGGGTTACACCAAAGCCTCTAAATGCTCCAGAAACAACATTATTTGTATAAACTGACATTCCAAAGATATCAATATTTTGATAGTTATATGGTCCTGCGGCATGTGTACAGGCTCTATGTAGAACAGGCCCTCCAAGAGATGCATATGCACCAGTATCTGCAATAATAACAGCCTTCATAGCTGTTAGAAAACCATTTTCATCACAAGCTGTTGTAAATTCCATTTCCATTGGATGGCGCTTAGTGTGATAATCTAAACTCTCCTGCCTGGAAAATTTCACTTTAACTGCTTTTTTAGTGTGCCATGCCATAAGTGCCGCATGATGTTGAACACTCATATCTTCTTTTCCACCGAATCCACCTCCAACAAGCTGTGTCTTACAATGCACTTTTTCTAATGGGATTTGAAGCATCATAGATATTTCTCGTTGTTCATCATATACTGATTGTCCTCCAGAATACAGTAAAATACCATCTTCCCCTTCTGGCATAGCAATTGCACATTCTGGTTCCATAAATCCATGTTCCTGAAATGGCGTTTTATATTTTCTTGTTACCACATACTTAGAATTTTTAATGGCTTCATCTGCATTACCACGTTGCAAAGCAGCTCTACTCATAATATTCCCATCAGCATGAATTAAAGGTGCATCGGCCTTTAACGCGTCTGTTGGAGAAGTAATTGGTTGTAGTTCTGTATAATCAACTTCGATTAATTTACATACTTCATCAAGTTTATCTTTATGATAAGTTGCTACTAATGCTAAAGAATCTCCTACATATCTTGTTATACCACCTTCAGAAATAAGTACATCCCAATCTTGCTTTGCATGTCCAATAATATTATTTGGAACATCTTTCGCCAATAAAACTTTAACACAATCTGGATGTGCTTCTGCCTTACTTATATCTATTTTATTTACAATAGCTCTTGGATATTTTGATCGAACAGCTTTAGCATATATCATTCCTGATAATTCAATATCATCAACAAAAATACCTATTCCATTTACTTTTTCTGTTACATCAATACGTTTAAATTTTTGTGCCATTTTAAGCTCCTCAGGAGAAGTTGGAATTTTAAGATTATCTCTAAAATATTCTGCTGCCATTAAAATAGCTTCTTCAATTTTTTTATAGCCAGTACAACGACATATGTTTCCATGTATTGCTCTCTTAACATCTGCTCTTGTTGGATTTAAATTTACATCTAATAGTGCTTTTGCACAAATTATCATTCCTGGAATACAAAAACCACATTGAACCGCACCAGCTTCCCCAAAGCAATATTCATAGACTTCTATTTCCCTTTCACTCAAGCCTTCAACAGTTAAAATATGTTTCCCTACCAATTTTGCTGTTTTCTGTATGCAAGCTTTCACAGCTTTACCTTCTACTAAAACAGTGCATGTCCCACAAGCTCCTTCACTACATCCATCTTTAGCTGAAGTGATTCCTAAATCATCCCTTAAGAAAGACAATAAACTTTTATCACTCTGTGCAACTACTTCTTTTCCATTTACATTTAGAACAAACATAAATAAGCCCCCTATCCTATAATAATTTAACATTGTAATTATTATAGAATGAGGGCTATTTTTCATCAAATTCTTTGTCAAAAGAACTTGCTTTGCAAAAATCATAGAATCCTAAAATAGTCTATTAAATTCTTCTTTTGCATACTTTCGCACATTCTCTTCAAACTGCTCATACTTATTTAAAAATTCCAATCCTTCTTTGGTTAATGAAGTCTTTCCTCCTCTGCTCCCTCCATGCTTTCTTTCAACGACTGCATATCCTAGCTCTTTTTCTAGTTTATTTAACATATCCCACGCTTTACTATAAGATAATGCAATGTGCCTACATGCACTTCGAACAGAATGTGTATCTTGAATCAAAAGTAAAAGCAATTTTGTCCTTGAATTAAAAAGCAGTGTTTCTTTCTCAATGCTAATTTTAACGAAAGGATGCAACATATGCTCATTATGCTTTTTTAAAAGTTCATTCAATTGATTAATATTATCTGTATCATGAATGATACCCTCATCCTCTACATTTATCCATTTTCTTTCTATACCGATACTCTTAATCGCACCCTCCATTCCCATATTTCCACCATACTCTAAAATTCGAGGAATTAATTCTGAAGCTATCAAAAGAGGATGACCAGCTTTTCCATGATATGATGGAGAAAGTATTTTTTCATCTAATTTCATCATTCCGTGAATAGTATCTGGTGTAAACATAGGAATATTCACAGGCGTAAATATTACCTGCTCGCATTTATTCTTCAAAAATTCTAATCCAAGTTTTGCTGAATCAAACATCTGTGAGTTTTCATACTGATCATTTCTCAGAAAAATGACTCCATAGTTAGCTAAATGATGTTCTATTTCTTCTGATTCATGCCCAGTAATTATCACAATTGGTGAAATCCCAACACTTTGAAAAGTTAAAATAATTCTTTTTATTACAGTAATAGAACCAATTTGGGATAGTGGATTTAATTCGTTTCTTTTGGAAATCTTTCCTGCTGCAACTATTAATCCACCTGTTGTTTTCTTCTTATCAGCCTTCATATTTGTATTCGTTACTCTATGAGCAATACTGAATTTCACATCCTTTCGTATTTTGTAAAATAATTAATTTTCATTATGCTTTTCATAATAAACATTATAAATTGAATTTTATATAATTTTATCATAAGGTTAATAGATTTCAATCTTCTTATGCCAATAAGATACGTTCGTTGTAAAAAAATTAACACAATATAATTAGTCATTAATTAAAAACTAATTATATTGTGCTAAAAATTCATTTACGAAAGTTCCTTCATGGTAGCATGTAGTAGTAATTAAGTAATATGTTAGAGCTTCCCTAAAATTTCTATTAATTTTTTTACTTTATGCTTCCCCTAATACTAAAATAAGTACAGCATACTTAGTTACAAGATCATATATTACTTTGATAAATTTTAGTTATAACATCTTCCATAGGTAGCTCTTTAATTGATATATCGGAAAAACTACACTGCTCAACTAATAATGCCATAAACTTTCTAATTGATAAAATATCTATATCGACTTCCAGTACTACTTGATAATCATTTATCTTTTCAATAAGGCGAGTAGCTCCCATAAAGCTATTACTATCTAGTTCATTAAAAATTGTATTACTTTCTGTTAAAGTCAACTCTACTATCTTTTTATTCCCAAGATTTTTTCTCAAATCCTCTATGGTTCCATCAAAGACTTTTTCCCCTTTATTTATAATTACCACATTTTTAGCCAGCCTTTCTACATCCTCTAAATCATGGGTAGTTAATATAAAGGTTACTCCTTTTTCATTCATAGTCTTTATAAATTCTCTTATATTCTGCTTTGCAATAACATCAAGACCAATAGTAGGTTCATCAAGAAAAACAATATCTGGATTATGAAGCATGGCCATAATAAATTCACATTTCATCCTTTCGCCTAAAGACAAAACCCTTGTTGGCCTTAAGATAATATCTTTTACACCTAATAAATCTACAATTATATCTAAACGTTCTTTGTAGGCATCATCAGGTATTCCATAGATAGCTTTATTCATTTTAAAACTATCTATAGGAGGTATATCAAAAATAAGCTGACTTTTTTGCCCAAAAACTGCTCCAATTTTCTTTACGTACTCTGTTCTTTTTTTAGTAGGATTATATCCCATAACATCTATAATTCCTGATGTCGGATATAAGGTTCCTGTAAGCATTTTTATTGTTGTTGACTTCCCTGCTCCATTAGGTCCCAGAACACCAATAATGTCTCCTTTTTTCACTTCAAAGCTAACATTCCTTACTGCATCAACATATACCTTATCTCTTTTTATAAAGCTTTTAATACTTTCTTTAAATCCACTTCCGCGTTTATAGGTAACATAGCTTCTACATAAATTTTCTATCTTTATAATTGAAGCCTCTCTTCTGTTTTTCTCCATTTAAATCAGCCTCCAACACCTTCATATTGTCTAACCATATATTGATAAATGTACATTCCAATGAGCATAAATAAGATGCATGGAATTATAGAGAAAAACATCCGTTTTTCTGTCAGCCCTAGAAGCGCAGAAGCTGGATAAAATCCAATCATGGCTACAGGCATAATATATGATGTTATTAAAATAATACTCCGATTAAATATATTTTGTGGGTAATATCCAAATCGAATAAAACTATTATACATTTCTGGTATTCTTGAATTAGCAACCCATTTAAATGAGGTTGCCGCCATAAGCAGCTCCATTCCAACCATTACAAAAAGCCCCATAATAAAAAATATTAAAAACTCCAGCCACATTAATGCAGTTATCTGCCCAATATGTGCAATAGAAATGTAGAAGAATACAGTTCCTCCTAAAATAACTCCTATCCCATCTATACTGAAGGTTGAAGCCATTAAATATAGCATGCAGTTGACAGGTTTTATAAGAGTTATTTCAAGAGTTCCTTCCCTAACCTCATCCATAGTCTTCCATACGATACCATTGAAGAATACACTTGAAAATCCATTAGAAATTGTAAAGATAGATTGAATTAATAAAACTTCATACATACTCCAATTATTAAAGCTTGCTCCAGCACCATAAATCATTATAGTTATCATTGGCAAAACTATATTGCTGATTAACGTAATTAACATGTTTAGTAAAAAATTCACTCGATATGCTATGGCTGCTGAAAAAGAAATTTTTATGGCTTCTTTATAAATTTTAATATATTTTTTCATCTTAATCAGCCTCCTGCATCAGTATATTTGTTCATTGCAAGTCTATAAATGACTTCGCTAAACATTATTATAAAGACAACTGCGCCACCTTGAATAAGAACAATATGACTTAACTCCATTGTAATTCCACCTAATGAGTACTTTCCCATAACTACACATGCTGGAACATAAGTAATATATTGAAATGGGAGGAAAAAAAGCATTTTCTGAAGCATATCAGGAAAAAAGATTAGTGGGATCAAAGATCCTGATAGAATTTCAGCTACAACTTGATATACCTGCCTAATTCCTTGAGATTGAATAAGCCAAAAAGCAGTCATTCCAATGCAATAATTTACGTAAAAATTCATTAGAAATGCAAATATAATTGATAGAATGGCTAGTCCAATATTCTTTGGAATTAAGTTAACTTTAAAAACAAACTGCAAAATGAAAAAACACGGCAAAAACTCGAAAATAAAGCCTAAAATTCTATGACCAATTTTCTGTGACAATGCAAAAAATCTGTGATGCATAGGTCTTAACTGAAAAGTAAGAAACTTACCAGTTCTAATGAGCATTTGAAGATTCCAATCTGCAAAATCCATAACTAAATATCCAATTAAAGTAATCGCTCCATAGTAGCAGAGTATCTGTTTAAAGTCCATACCATTAACTGAGCCACTGCTGCCTCCATATACAGCTTTCCAAATAAAATACTGTATAATAAAATAAACAGGCCCAACTAATATAGACACCATGGAATGAGTACGATATGCACTCCATTCCTTATAAGTAACAAATGCGACTGATTTTAATATTTCAAAACGATGTTTTATTGTGTGCATCTCTTTCTATTAATCCTTCCGTTTTACTTAAGGCTGCATATGAAAGAAAATAACAAATTCCATTTTAATCATTTATTCATCCATAGCTGCCATAACAAGATTTGCAAGACGACCATTAATGTTAATAAATTCCGGCTTTTCAAAATGAACAGTTTCTGCTGCAAAACATGCCATAGTTAAGTCATGTTCTGGATCAACAAAAATCTTTGTTCCACCATATCCTGTATGATCGACACAAGTTCTTGAACGCAAAATTCCATCATTATCTTTTTTGTTTCCATGTAGATTCCATCCTAAGGACCATCTTGCAAACTCCTCGCCCTCAGCACATGGAACCCCTTCGTTGTGATTAGTGAACATCTGCCTAATACTTGGCTTTGATAGTATTCTTACATCGCCTAGTTTTCCTTCATTTAAAACCATTTCGCCAAAACGAATCATATCATCCACTGTCGATTTAATTCCACCAGATCCACTTTCAGAAAGAAAGTTATCAGTGCAGTTAAACCAATCTGCACTAACAGCTGTATCAATTCTTCCTATGATCTTATGCCATTTTTCTTCAGGTAAGCGCCATGCAGTATCTTTCATACCTAGAGGCTTAAATAATTTTCTAGTAGCATATTCGTCTAAGGATTCTCCCGAAGCAGCTTCAATAATATTAGCAAGTCTTTGATAACCATAATTGCAATAAACCATGTTTGAACGTGGTTTACGCTTCATATTAGACTTTAAAGAAATAAGATATTCAAGATCATTCAACCTTCCTCTGAGGCTTCTATCAATACCCATTTTTTCAGCTACTTTATTTGCAAACACTTCAAATTCTTCATGGGAAGCTTCATTATTAAGAGGCTCAATGCCTAACTCATTTTTTACATATTCATCTGCATCTGCCCAAATTTCTGCATCATCTAAGCCACTAGAATGAGTTAAGAAATGCCATACACATATATTTTCTTTTCCTCCCCCAGTAAACTCGGGAAGATATTTACACACTGGTTCTGTAACATCCACTATTCCGTCTTCTTGCAGACATAAAATAAGTGTAGCTACAATTGGTTTTGTAATTGAGCATACATTAAATATTGTATCCGATTTCAATCCGTAGTCTTTTGTATTAATTCCATATGAGCCTTCAAATATTGTAATTCCTTTTTTCACCGCCTTAAAAATAATGGCTTGTCTTTGTCCTTGGTCCACAAAATGCTGAAGTTGATTATCCAGTACATCTAATCTTTCAGGTATAATCTTAAGTCCTTCTGCTCGTTCAATTGCCTGTTTTGTAATTCCCACTCTCAAATCCCCCTTTGGAAATATTTTCTTATAATTGATAATACCTTTGCTTTAAATAAATGTCAATCATTTTATACATTAATAAATCATTAACTATTTATATTAAAAATATCCAAATAAAAAAACTACGAAATCACACTAAATACCTCCTCTTATGGATAAGCAGCTAAAACATTAACTCTTCTATGATAAGAGTGAAATATAAATTTTGATATTCGTAGGTTTCATTGTTATATTAAAGTATCGTCACTAAAATATACTGGCAGAACATTAATTATAAAAATAATTAGTATTCGATTTGTGATATCTATAGTCTTCTTTGCTGATTCTCTAGTATCTTTGAATAGTGTCATTGATTGAGTCCCTTGGATTATCCTTCTAATATGCCCTGTGATATTAGACTTTCTACTTGTAAAACCTGCTTATTTGCATCATATTCAGCATCTTCTATCTTCAAAATCACATTTTTTTCTTTAGCATATGCTTCCATAGCTTCCCTGTCCTTTATCCATCTCTCATCTCTTTGGTTAAGTAATGATACGTATTTACCACATTTTATTATTCACTCATATTAATCTATTCTAATTATTAATATATAATTCCAATAACCAGAATTATAACACCCAAACCTGTCCACATATACTTTTTAATAATGATATATAGATTTTATATATTGCTGGAAGAGACGGAATTCTTGACTATTTTGAAAAAGTATTTTTATTAGCTAGCCACGACAATAAAAAACACGACTGTCTACAAGAAGCTCTGTCAGCCTCATATATACAATCGCGTTTTTTCAAAACACTTTTCTTTAACTTTTAATGTTATATTATACTAAATTTCTTTTAACAGCTACTTCATCTTTCGCCTTTGATTTAAGCATCTTATATATCACTGCAAGCATTATAAACCATACAGGTGTTACGAATAAAGCTACACGAGTTTCATTATTAAATGCTAATGTAATTATAACAAAGGCCAAAAATGCTAGAATTATATAGTTCATAATTGGATAAAGTGGCATTTTGAATTTGTTCTTCGCAGCAAGTTCAGGATTAGTTTTGCGATATTTCAAATGGCAAACAACTATAATTGCCCAAATGAAGATAAAGCAAAATGTTGATATACTTGTAATTAGAACAAATACTCCTTCTGGCATAATATAATTCAAAATAACTGAAATCAAGATAACAATTGCTGAGAACATTGTAGCATTAGCAGGTACTTGATTAGAAGTTAATTTATTCATTGACTCAGGTGCATTTCCTTCTTTTGCAAGAGAGTAAACCATACGGCTTGTACTGAATATACCACTGTTACATGCAGAAGCCGCTGATGTTAATACAACGAAATTTACAATACTTGCTGCCGCAGCAATTCCCACTGCTGAAAACACTTGTACGAATGGACTTTTATCTGGATTAATTGAAGTCCACGGGTATATACTCATAATAATAAAAAGTGCTCCAACATAGAAAATAATGATTCTGATTGGAATATTATTAATAGCCTTTGGAATAACACGTTCTGGATCTTCAGTTTCACCAGCTGTAAGTCCTACTAATTCAATTCCAGTAAAAGCAAATACAACCATTTGGAATGAAAGAATAAATCCAGTTGCACCTTTTGGGAACAATCCGCCATGGCTCCAAAGATTTGTAAAGCTAGCAGCACCAGCATCTGTAGAAAATCCTTTAACAACCATAAATGTACCGATTATAATTAGTGCTAAAATTGCAACAACTTTAATTAAGGCAAACCAGAACTCCATTTCACCAAATAACTTTACTGCAGTAAGGTTCATAATCAATAAAATTATAAGGATTATAAGACTTGGAACCCAATTAGCTATATTCGGGAACCAGTATTGTATATAAAGTCCTGCAGCAGTTACATCTGCCATAGCAAGTGAAATCCAACAGAACCAGTAGGTCCATCCAGTGATAAATGCTGCTCTTTCACCTAGATAATCATACACAAAGTCTACAAATGAGTGATAGTTTAAATTAGAAAGTAATAATTCCCCAAGGGCACGCATAATAAAAAAACAAATTATTCCTGTTATCATGTACGCAAATAATATAGATGGTCCTGCCAAGTGAATAGACCTTCCTGAACCAAGGAATAATCCAGTACCGATTGCGCCTCCAATTGCGAGTAATTGGACATGACGATTTTTTAGCCCTCTTGATAAATTTTGATTTTCTGATTTTAATTGATCCATTTTATCCCTCCATCTTAGTAAAAAGGCTTGTACTTAAAATTGCCTTTTCCTATATAAGTATTTTGTGATCGGAGATACAAATGGGAATAGATAAGATCTAAATGAAGTAATCGACAATGTATTACCAATGAGGTAATTTACAAAGTATTACTTTTGTAAGATATGTTATCTGTCCCCTGTCCTTTTACCTGAGAGTTTCGCTATGCAACTTTCGCATAACTTTCTCCTTCGGTGCTCGATTTCGAGTCTCTCCAAGGGTTCATCCAATAACGGTCATCTCTACTTAGGTACATAAAAGAAAATAATAGACCCATGCATGCAAGGAAGCCAATTCTGCTCATAGTGGACCTATTAGTAGAATTGACTGACACAGCATGGCACGAAATAGGCAAGCATGCTGGTCTATTATTTTCTTGAATGTACCTTAAAATAGGTACCTGAAAGATTTACTTCTTCGGTGAATGACAATAGTCATTGCTCTCCCGCTATCTTCATCTGAACTTTAAATTTTATATATAAATTATTAAATTTTACCGTTTTATATTAATACATTTTTAATAAAATTGCAATATTTTTTTCATTCTAATCAGAAATAGATAATATTTTTATCATAATTGCCAAACCTATTGTAAGAAATAGGTATTATACTTTTTTCTAGATTTCAAACTCAAAGCCACAAAAGTGAACTGCTCCCTGTCTAATAGACAAGGAGCAGTTCATTTTTGTGGATTTCATGTTGGAGATATTTTTCTATCCCATCACCAATATCTATTTTTCAAAATGGTTTCTGATTCAATAGCTAAAGTTCTAACCATATCAGATTTTTCCTAACCAAAAATTCTAATTATCACGATTAACAAAATAATTCAATAAATGTTTCAGGAAATTGATATTACGCGGTATACCTTGCAATTTTTCCATAGCAAGACAATAATGTTCCCACATCTCTTTTCTCGCACCTTCCTCACCTAATATTGACACATAAGTGGAACTGCGATTTTCAGTATCTCTACCAATGGATTTTCCGAGCATTATAGGGTCACCGTCAACATCAAGAATGTCATCCTTAATCTGAAACGCAATACCAGCGTGATAAGCAAATCCTTTCAACGCCTCAAGTTCTGACTCCTTTACACGACCGAGAATTGCAGGCATTATAAGAGAAGCTTCGAATGCCAGTCCAGTCTTATAAAAGCACATCAAGTTCAATTGCTCAAGTGTCAATTCTTTCTCTTTTGAACCTAAATCCATCGCTTGTCCCCTGCACATTTTCTCTATCGTTCGAGTTGAGTATCGTATTAATTCAAGCACAGCCTCTGAATCAAATTGTTCAAGAGACGCTTGCTCTTCAATGGCCTTCTGTGTTAAGAAAAGACCTGTTAATTCAGCCGTGGCAACATCATATACTTGATGCAGTGTTGGATACCCCCTCCGTGTAGGTGCATTATCTTGAGATGGCAAATCATCAAAGATTAAAGATGCAGTATGCATATATTCCAAAGAGTTCAGAAGAGGCAAGATTGCTGACTCATTCAAATTATATTCTTTAGTGCCTATCATCCAAGCCACTATTGGTCTAAGCCTCTTTCCATCACCTTTCAGGCTATAATTTGCAGCTTCAATTATATGCTCATTTTCCAGAGAGATATTTCCTGTCTTTTTAATATTTAAGATATTGTTGATTTGACTACGTACATTTTTGATAGTATCTAAAAATTCTTCCTGTTCTTTTCGTTCATTCTTCAAGATAGTAATCATATGATCCCGAAGCAGTTTATCAAAAAAATCTACATCATCTGCTTTTTCAACCATACCTTGGATAAGACTATTAAATTCTGGATTTCTAGGAGCGAACATCCCCATAATTTCATTGTATTTTTCAATTCCCATTCGCTTCTTAAATCGTTTTAGACCGTTTATTGCACGATCTAAAATAACCTCACAGGTTTTTCTATCTGAGTTATACACATTTTCAATTAAATTTGAGATAACAGTCCAATATAATTCAAATGGATTTATAAGATCCAAACGTGTATCATGATATTTCATATAGTATGTATATGGTGTTACTGCTCCATCTTCCATATCATCGAACATATCTGCAAAATCATCTGCCAGTTGGTTGTATATTCCATAAAAGAAGGTTCTATTATCAAAGCCATCATCCTCTGGGGCATTAATTACTGAACGGGCAATCAATCTAGACGAAGCTGATTTTAAAATGACTGGTATATAAAGCTCTTCATTAGTGTAATTTGCATTAGATAGATCCTTTACACGATCTATTTCCTGTGAATAAAAAAACACATAGGCTTCCTTTAAAAATGACTTCATTTTCTCTGGTTTCTGATGAATCTTAATGTACTCAAAAGCCTCTTTAAGTTCAGAATGAATATACTTAATTAACTCTGCATTCTCTCCAGTCCATTCGCCTAGTTCTGGTACAACTCCTGTGATAAGTGTAGTACGTATTAAATTAGAATACCGTTCTGTCTCTTTTGCACTTAGAACTTTTGCATCCAAAATATCATCAATAAACGGATAAGTCAGCCCATATGAATAACCTAACCGAATAGCTCCATCAAGTTTTCGAGTACGCTCTTCAGAAGATAGTCCGTCATCCATCTCTTCAATTTGATGCATCATTACTCCTGCAATGATTTTAATGAGTTTTCTTTGCGCATTCTCAGCATCCATCCCCTTTGGAATTTTAGCAGATACAGTCTTTAGTCTGTTTATCAGCCATATCACTGTAGATTCAATGCCTTCCTTCTGAGCCCTCCTGTACAATACCGCCATACTAATCGTGTCAGTCTCTGTTCTTTTTGAGCTCGTGTATGCCGTCAGATGTTCTTTTAAATTATCAATTGCACGCTGGATTTTCATCTGTGTATCAGGTGAATCTAGCGCTTTACCCAAATCCCTCATAAAAATATATGAAATACTTCGATCCAGGTAATTATCAAGTTTACCTGTATAATTCAGCCATTGTATATAACCACGATAATCCTGTCTATCAGGTTCTTTCTTTCTACGAAAAAACAGTGATAAAAAAGAGCTATTTTGAATGTGGCTACTCTTCCACCAATGTATATGCTTTGTTAATATAGGAACATAATTCTTTTCCGTTACCTGAATGTAAAGTGATTTAAAATAACTATCAGCTTTCTGCTCAGCTAGCTGATAGGATTCATCAGCATTTTTTACTAACTTATCATTCATATAAATATTACCTCTACTTACAATATATAATTATACAAACATTTTTCTTAATCTATCGAAATATATTTAAATCTATTGCTAAATAGCACATTTACATTTAATAAGAAAAACTATATCTACTCCTCTAAAATCTTATCACTCTAACCTGTACAGCCACTATACATTATTTTGTTAATACTTGAATAGTATAATTTAACCTGCTACTATAATCATTTTAATAACTTAATCCCTATCAAATAATTGAATTAAATCATCCTTTGACAGGCTGCTAAGTAAACTACTATTTTGAAGCTCGCCCGTAAGAATATCGTTAATTAGTTCTTTTTTATCTTCTTGAAGTAGAATAATCTTTTCTTCTATTGTTCCTTTTGCAATTAACCTAACTACCTCCACTATATCCTCTTGACCAATTCTATGGGCTCTATCTGTAGCCTGATCTTCAACTGCTGGATTCCACCATGGGTCAAAATGAATAACCAAATTTGCTGAAGTTAAATTAAGCCCCGTACCTCCAGCTTTTAATGAAATTAAAAATACTTTTACAGCATCACTATTATTAAATTCCTTTACTAGCTTAATCCTATCTTTTGGTTTTGTCTTTCCCTGCAAGTGAAAGAAGTTAATTTCCTCTTTATTTAAGCGTTCTCCGATTTTATCTAAAGCTGAAGTAAATTGTGAAAACAAAAGAACTTTATTACCAGAATCAATATGCTCTTTAATAAGCTCCACTGCTACTTCTAGCTTCCCACTTCCACCATTGTAATCTTCAATTATAAGTGAAGGATCTAAGCATATTTGTCTAAGCTTTGTTAGATATGAAAGTATCTCAATTTTTCTATCTTTATTATTCTTCATTGTATTCTTTACTCTTTTTATATAATTACCATATAAAGATTTCTGGGAATCTGTCATTTCAACTAAGAGTTTCTTTTCTACTTTATCTGGCAATTCCTTCATTACTTCCTTTTTAGTCCTTCTTAAAATAAACGGCTTTATTAGAAGCTTAAGGCTTTCTAAATTATCTTCTCCTTTTGAGATGAATTTCTCTTGGAATGTTTCTTTAGAGTACAAATACCCTGGCATTATAAAATCAAATATGGACCAAAGTTCTGTTAAATTATTTTCAATAGGGGTTCCTGTTAAAGCAAATCTTCTTTTAGCTTTGATTTCTTTTATAACTTTTGTATTCTGAGCTAAAGAATTCTTTATGTTTTGTCCTTCATCAATAATACAGTAATCAAAGATAATATCTTCATAGTAATCTATATCCAGTCTCAAGGTTCCATAAGTAGTTATTATTACATCATAATCACTAATACTATTTATTGACTCACTTCTTTGTGCTCCATGTACAATTAATACTTTTAAACTTGGCGCAAACTTTTGAACTTCTTCTTTCCAGTTATAAATTAATGAAGTTGGACAAACAATAAAAGTTTTTTTACTTTTTTCCGAAAGCAAAAATGCAATAGTTTGAATTGTCTTACCCAGTCCCATTTCATCTGCAAGTATTCCACCAAAACCTAATTCACTTAGTGTTTTAAACCACTTAAAGCCTTTCATTTGGTATTCTCTAAGCTCTCCATTAAACGTATCTGGCAGAGCTATTTCACTACTATTTATATTAGCTAACTTATTTTCTATTTCCTCTAATTCATCAGATCCTTTAATAACTCCTAACCCTTTATTCATTATATTTTCATATAAATATAATGCTTTGCCTTTTTCCAATTTAACTCTTCCGTCTGCTAAATTCTCACTAATATTTAATACTTCAAAAAGATTAAAAAAATTCCTAACATTATCATCTTCAAAATCTAAAAATTCATTATCTCTTGTTTTGTAGAATCTACTTTTGTTCCTATAAGTTTCAAATGCACTGTTTAGCTCACTTATCTCCAAATTTCCTATACTGTAAGAAAAATCATAATTTTCACCTATCTCATATAACTCTGCATTTATAGATTTTGAATTATATATCTTTTTATCATCGAGTCCCTTACCCAAAGTGACTTTCCCTAAAGCTTGAATGCTGTCATCTATACCTTTTAATATATTAAATAACTCTCCATCTCCCCCTATAAACATAAATCTATTTTTAATCTTTATAAAGTTTCTTTTTTCCATTTCCAAAAGAAGCTTTTCTTCTTTTCTATAATCTCTTATAAACTTATCCGCTCTACTACTATTATTAAGTATATTAACTTTCCTGCTTCCATAACTTAAGATTGCATCACAATAAATTTTTCCATCCTCTTTAAATACTAAAAATTCAGATTTCAAAAAGTTAGATGCAAAATTTCTTAAGCCCTCTGAAATATTAATATTTTCTGCTATACCGCTTAGAATCGAAATTAACTTTATATAAGTGTGTATTTCTTTACTATAAACAATTTCTCTATGGGTCTTTAATTTTTCATGAAAAGTCGCATAAGTATCACTCTGATTTTTTGAAGGAAGGTAAAGTTCATTTTTGAAATAATAAACATCATTATTTGAATTTAGCTGCACCGGAAGCTGCTTATGAGTTGATAAAACCATTCGTCCACTATCTTCTTTTAGATTAAAAGTTATAGGCATATCCTTATGTAGAATTGGTACTGTAAATTCTATATGCTCAAACTTGAATTTAATTTTTCTATTCTCCACTACTTCTAAAAATGCTCTTAAGTCATTTGGTTGAAGTGTTAGCTTTTCACTTCTTGAAGCTGTCAGCGCTTCATAATATTCAAAGTCTTTTTCTGCTTTTCGAATAAGCCGAGTAGTTTCAGTATTTCCCCATAATTTATATTTCTCTATAATGTTTTTTTCTGAGTCTTCTCTTGTCTCATCTTTATCCTTTGATAATAAACTAAAGAATTTATAAGCAGTGGCAGTTATGTGACTGCACATTAGGGTGTATCCACTTGAAGCAAATTCTTTAAACTCATCACAAGAACAATTTGCTCCCTCCAGTCTTTTCTTCTGAAGATTAATTTTAATGTGAGTATTGAACTCTTTGAGCTTACTTTTATCCTTTACTCTGCCATAAATATGATATATATTCTCTATCTTTTTGCCTTTAAAGTAAGTAACTAAGCCTTTATTAAAAGCATCTTCCCCTTCTCTTTTCATATGATTAGATGCAGATTTAAATATTATTGATTTTAATTCATTTAGTTTCAAAGAATCCCCCCTTTCAGTCGTTGACTTAAGTAGTTTTAAATACTACTCTCACTCTTGTACCTATACATTAAAGATAATTGATCCTTCCCATCTTTATTTATTATTCAACCGTTCTTATTTTACATTAATTATATTATAGCATAGTAGTTTATAAAATTTGTATTACACAAATAAGCTAAAAAGACCACTGACCGATTACACTTTCCTCTTTAATTAAAGGTCTTTCATTACCTTCATAAAAACTAATAATGCTTGCATCATCAACATCCTCATCAGCAATCTCAATATCCATTTCTTTTTTCTTCTTTTTATTTGTTGCCTTCTTGCTTTTCTTAACTTCTAAAAGTATAGGAATATTCTCCTGCAAATTGTTCTTTTCGTTGTTTATAGCGTTATCGTACTCATTAATATCTTTATGAATAATTTCCAAATTACCACTTCTATTATTACTGACGTTTTTAACATTATCTATATTCTGCTCTTTCCTATTCTGTTTGTCACTTATTTTATTATCAATTTCTTTTTCGTTATTATTACACTTTTCATTTTCAATATTATTACAAACTTGTATTTCTTTTCTTTTTACCTGACTATCTTCATTCCTTATTTCTTTCGCTTTATACTCAGACCCAACTTTTTCCTTAGCCTTAATATTTTGATGCTTAGTAAAATTCTTCACTTTATAAATGCTCTTTTCAGTAATTTCCACCATTTCTAATTCTATAAATGTATCCAATGCTAATTTAACTTGATTTACTTCTCTATTAAATTCTATAGCTAAAGTCTCTACTGTATATGGAATGTTTTTCGACATATATAAATTACCCTCTAAATTAACCTTACCAGCTAAAACGACAATCCTTGTCCAAACATAGTGAATAACATCTCTTTCAGGCATTCTATCTATTATTTTTAATTTTGTATCTTCATACATATCAACTCTTAATTTCACATATTTTCTTTCTCTCATATTCATCATTTCCCTTCATAATTTTATATATTAACAAGTTAATCCACAAAATGTTCTTATATGCAGCATAGCTACTCTTTTTTAATGTGCATATTTTCTTTCTCTCATATTCATCATTTCCCTTGATAATTTTATATACTAAGAAGTTAATCCACAAAAATGTTCTTATATGCAGCATAGCTGCTCTTTTTTAATGTGCATATTTTCTTTCTCTCATCGTTATCGATCCTTTTATAAATTTTTATTTCTAACAATAATTTATATTTAATATATATGGTTTATTTTATAAAATAACATTATATTTATAAACTTTTCTATAGAGTTCCATAATTAAAACTTAAAGTATGCTCACGCCAGAAATTGGACACATGTTTGTGAATTCAATAGTATAAAATTTACTCTAAGTTAAATAATAACCTTATATTATTAAGATAAGGAGGTAAAAAAATTGAATGAAGGCTTAGTCGTTTTAGTACGTTCTCTTATTGCATTCTTTTCTTTACTTATTTTTGCAAAGATACTTGGAAAACAACAAATCAGCCAATTAACATTCTTTGATTATACTCTTGGGATTACAATTGGATCGATGGCTGCAACTCTTACTACAGATCTATCTAGTAGGGCATGGCCCCACTTTGTTGGACTTTTCGCTTGGTGTTTACTTGGATATTTAATGCAATATGTTACTGAAAAATGGAGATATGCAGCTAAATATATTGAAGGCGAACCTACAATTGTGATTATGAATGGCAAAATAATGGAAAATGCGTTAAAAAAAATGAAATATACAGCAGCTGATCTCATGGGATTATTAAGAGTTAAAGATGTTTTTGATTTATCCCAAGTTGATTTTGCAATTATTGAACCAAATGGCCAATTATCAGTTCTAAAGAAACCAGAGTATGAACCTTTAACACCTAAGGACATGAGTATTCTAAAAGCACCAAGCGGTATAAGTACTGAACTTATTTATGATGGAATTCTTATAAATGAAAATCTGAAACAACTTAATAAGACTGAGAAGTGGCTTATGGATCAACTGAAAATGCATGAAGTTAAGGATGTTTCAGAAGTATTTATTGCAACCTTGACTCCTTCTGGATCCTTATATATAGACAAATATAATGATCATATGGTAAAAGTAACCGATATTGGTGATTATAAAGGACCATATTAAAGGAGGAAAATTATCGTGAGAAAATTTTTAATAATATCGATCCCTATAGTTGCACTAATTTCTTTTGTATTAATTATGCTAAGTGGCAGCATTTTAAAGAATTCATTTGTAAAAAATGATAACATCCCTGAATCGATACAATTAATTACTCAAGATATAAAATTAGAAAATTGGGAAAGCGCTAATGAAAAAACAAAGAACTTATCAGATACCTGGAAAACAATTGTTAAAAGAATTCAATTTAGTTCAGAGAGAGATGAGATAAATTCTTTTGATACAAGTATAGCTCGTCTTCGCGGCGCTATAATGGCAAAGGATAAATCTGCCTCCTTGATAGAATTAACTGAGGCTTATGAGCATTGGGAAGGATTAGGAAAATAAATATTACACATAACTACATATAAGAATTCAAGTGAATTAATATACTCCCATTCCTAATTAAATTTATATTTTATAGGTATGAGAGTATATTAATTTATTTTTTGTTATCTATTACTTATTATACTGTGGTTCTTCTTGTTTTACAAAATCAAGTCTTGATTGTATTGTTTGTGCTACATTATCCATTGTACTTGAAAGTTGATTAAACATTTGCTTTGCCTCTTGATTATCTGTATCTAAAGAGAATGTCTTCATATCTGCTGCTAATCCTTTAGCACTAGCTAGTGCTGTTTCAAGTTTTGTTCCTGTTGGCATATAAAATTCCTCCTTCATATTTTTAAATCGACCACTATATTTTGTTCATAATCAATTTAAATATTCAATTTATTTATATTGAAATTATTTCCAATTTTTTTATAATACAAGAATTTACCTCAAAGTGCTTTAACTTGGCTTCTTGAGCTTTTTATAAAAAAATTTCCTTATTAATTTCTCAACTATATTGGACTTTCATATTTTAAAAATTTTACAATCAATTAGCAAAAAATGAATTAAAATCGAGCTTATTGGATAAAGTAAGTTAGTAAAATTTTAATAAATATTAAAGGAGATTTTTATATGACAGCGATATCTAAAGTAAAACAAACGTTAGCTACTTTAAAAGGGGCTGAGGCTACTTTAAGAATGTATTCATTGCAAGAACGCGATAAGGAAGCTAGTGATGCATTTAATACAGCATTTGAAGAAATAAGTAAAATTAAAATAGATTTAGAAAAAAGAGTAGGAACTATGGAGTTTGAGGAACCCCAATATAAAGGCAATTAAATGAGGTGGAATATGAATACTTGGTCAATATTATTATTTAATTCAATAGTTTTATTTTTTTTAACATTAGTTATATCAAAATATATGAAGAAAAAGACCTTAGCTAGGGCCACTCCCTTCGACTTAATTTCTTATGCTGTCATCGCTATTATTATTACTTTGATTTCTTTAAATCTTATTAATAATATTTATTTTGGATTAACTACACTGGCAGTTTGGGCTCTGATGCCTCTTATCTTAGATTATGCTTCTATGAGAAGTAAGTGGGTATACAATGTACTACATGGTAAAGAAAGGGTCTTAATTAAAAACGGTAAAGTGATGGAAGATAACTTATCTAAAGAAAGAATTACAGGACAAGAATTCTTGCAGGAACTGCGTTCTAAAAAAGCATTTAATTTAGCTGATGTTGAATTTGCTGTAATGGAAACTACCGGAGATATAAATGTAAGCTTAAAAGCTGATAAGAAACCTGTTACTGCTTCTGATTTAGGAAAGCAGGTTGGATCAAAGACTGAACCACAAACAGTTATTTTAGATGGCAATATATTAAATGAAGGCCTTACTAATGCCGGGTTAAATCAAGGGTGGCTCACAACCCAATTAGAAATCAAAGGGGTTTCCCTTGAGAATGTTTTTCTTGGTCAAGTGGATTCTTCTGGAGACTTATATATCGATCTTTTTGATGATTTAATACAAGTTCCTAAAACAGAAGTCAAAGAAATGTTATATGCAAGTATCGAAAAAACCCAAGCAGATCTTATGTCATTTTCTTTAGATAGTGATAATGAAGCTGCTAAAACTATGTATTCACAAAATGCTGAAAAGTTAGAAAAAATAATAAAAAAATTAGAACCATATTTATTACGTTAGAAGGTGAAACGAATGTCGAATATGAAAAAGAAAAGAATGACCACAGCTCAGCAGCAATATGATGCTTTAATAAGCAGTATTGAACCTAAAAGACCAATACTTAAGAATTGTATTAGAGCTTTTCTCGTAGGTGGAACAATATGTGGGATTGGTCAAATACTACAGTGGTTTTTTATTAACTACTATAATTTTGATGAAAAAACATCAGTTGGCCCTACTTCCCTAGTTTTAATCTTTTTGGCAGTTTTATTTACTGGACTTGGAGTTTATGATCATCTAAGTCAATGGGCAGGATCTGGAACTGCCGTTCCTATTACGGGTTTTGCCAATTCTATAGCTTCTGCTTCAATTGAACATAAAAGTGAAGGTTTTGTGCTTGGAGTGGCCGGAAACATGTTTCAACTTGCCGGTGCAATTATCGTTTATGGAGTTTTTGCTGCTGTTGTAGTTGCTACCATAAAAATAACAATAACATGGTTGGGGGCGATGTAAATGCTTAAAGGACATCAATCTTGGATTTTTAATTCCAAGCCTACAATATTATCTTCTGCAGCCGTTGTTGGTCCATTTGAAGGCAATGGTGCTTTAGCAAATGACTTTGATATAATTTGTGAAGATTTATGGCTTGGGCAAGACAGCTATGAAAAAGCAGAAAAGGCTCTCCTTGAGCATGCTTGTGAGAGAGCGATACAAAAGTCAAAAATACAAAAAGGAGATATTAACTTTTTCTTTAGTGGAGATTTAATGAATCAAATTATTTCTAGCAGCTTTGCTGCAAGAACTTTAGGGATACCTTATTTAGGAGTTTTTGGTGCATGTTCCAGCTCCATGGAAGGTCTATCATTAGCAGCTCAATTAATAGACAGTAAAGCAGCCAAATATGTTGTAGCAGCTGCATGCAGTCATAATGCCGCTGCTGAAAAAACCTTTAGATATCCTACTGACTATGGTGTGCAAAGGCCCCCTACTGCTCAATGGACAGTAACTGGAGCTGGAGCTGTAGTACTTGGTCAAAATGGAAATGGACCTAAAGTAACTTCCGCTACCATAGGAAAAGTTATAGATATGGGTGTTTCAGATCCATATAACGTTGGAGCAGCTATGGCACCAGCAGCTGTGGATACTATTGAAGCTCATTTTAGAGATTTAAATATTGATGCTACTCATTATGACCTTATTGCTACTGGTGATTTGGGAAAGGTAGGTCATGAACTTGCCAATGCTTTATTAGAAAAACATAACATAAACATGCCAAAAGATATATTTACAGACTGCGGACTTTTAATATATAAAGAAGATCAACCATCTTTTTCTGGTGGCAGCGGCTGTGGTTGTTCTGCCAGTGTAACTTATGGACATCTACTTAATCGTATGCGAAAAGGAGAGTTAAAAAAAATGCTAATTGTAGCAACAGGTGCTTTAATGTCCCCTATATCATTTCAGCAAAAGGAAAGCATACCTTGCATTGCCCACGCTGTTTCTATAGAAATGTAAAAAAGAGGAGGAAATCAAGTTATGGAAAAATTAATTTTTGCATTTATAATAGGTGGTTTAATTTGTGTTATTGGTCAACTTATAACTGATACTTTAAAGGTTACTCCTGCGCACACAACTTGCACGCTAGTTGTAATTGGTGCCATACTCGGGGGATTAGGCCTATATGATCCTTTAGTAAAATTCGCAGGTGCAGGCGCATTTGTACCTATAAGCAGCTTTGGAAATACTCTTGTTACGGCTGCTATAACCGATGCTGAACAAACTGGTTTTATAGGAATATTTACTGGTGTTTTAAAGACAGTAAGCGCAGGAGTCTCTGCCGCAATAGTCTTTGGTTTTATTTCTGCCCTTGTGTTTAAACCAAAAGGTTGAGTTAATTTTTATAACATATTATTTAAATATTTATTTTCTTTAAATATTTAAAATGATATTATCAAGGAAACTCCTCAGGCAAGCTGATGAGTGCAGAATTTTAAAGAAACAAATTTCCAAGAATTCTCAGCAAGAAAAGCCTAGTGCTGGAACTCTAAGCTTCTCCTAGAACATTTTTAATTTTATGGCTATTCAATTGATTTATCGTGTTAGAAAAGAACGCTTATTTTTAGGTTTACGGGCGTTCTTTTTATTTATTTGAAAATAAATTTTGAAACCTTTGAAGTCAATTTCTAGTTTAAACTCACAACTCTTTGAATTATTCTTTACAAAGCTCTATTTATCAATTTTTATTGATAATCTGTATTAATCTGATTACTTGCTAGTATTTCCATTTGCATTTTGATCCACTGCTTGTCTAACAACAATTTTTGAAATAGTTTCTTTATCTTTATCTGAGTATGTTATCGAAAGCATATCTCCAACTTTAATATCACTAGCAGTAAGTGTTTTGGCATCCGAGTTTTGTTTTCCTCTGCTCATTGTAGTTATTTCAATTCCGTCACCAACTGTAATATCTTTAGTTTCACCTGTATACTCTACTTGTCTGTTACCTTGTTTCATAGGTGCCTGTCCATCTTTATTGCTATCCTGTGACGAAGCTTTTTGATCTCCACTTTGCTTTTCATTTCCTTGATTTCCTCCTTGAGGTTTTTCCGGTGCTTTAATAAGCTTTAATGTTACTTTACTTCCATCTATGCTTGAAACCTCACCTTGTAAATCTGCTGCTTGAAAATTCTTTTGAGAAGCTTTTCCATTGTCAGTGGAAGCATTTTGAGTACTTTCAGTTGTTTGAGTAGCTTTATCAGTACCAGCACTAGCTTTGCTGCATCCAACCATTAAAGTAGTTGCAATTACAATCCCAGTTAATGCACAAATCATTTTTTTCATTCTAATTCCTCCATTGAAATATATTATGTAAGCTTGTTGTTATTTCAATATTACAATGGTAATTTGACAGTTTTATCACAACTTTATTACAAATATATGAATATAAGTTTAGGGATTTATATTCATATAATGCTAAAAATAAGTTATAAAAGATTAAGGTTTGTAGAATGATAATTTTGAAGAATAATATAGAAAGGTGGTTATCATTATGGAAACAAACTTAACAACAATGCATGAAGAACTAATAGATACTCTTGAATCAAACGGTACACTAAGCATTAAAGATGGAATAAAAGAAGTGTTTATTGAGTCTGTTGATGACAAAGATGGTTATTCCTATGTAAGTAAGCACACATAAGAAATTTGGCAGCAGCGAAGAAGCTGTTGACTGGGCAATAGATCAAATGAATGGTATTGATAATATTGTAACTTGGGAATAACATATATTGTTAGGAATTAATATAGTACCGCCTGTACATAAGGTTATTCATTTTGTTTCCTTATATAAAAAATAGCCATACCTTATCATTAGTGCGGTATGGCTTAAAGCTTTATATTTTAATGGTATTTTTATATTTTTTCTAATAAAGTTAATTTTGATATAATAACACTATAAATATATACATGGAGATTATAGTTATGAAAATTCTTTTTATAGCACCTTATTTAGGATTAAAAGAACTAGCAATGTCAATTTTAGATGAGTATAAGGATATACAGATAGATGTATATCAAGGAAATTATGAAAAAGGACCAAAACTTATAAAAGCACTAAACGCTGATGAAAAATACGATGTAATTATAACAAGAGGTGGAACTGTTGAAACATGTAGAAATGTTACAACAACACCTATTATCGAAGTTTATATAAATGCTTTTGATATCCTTAGAATTTTAAAATTATCTGAAGGTTATAATGGTAAAAAAATATTTTTAGCTTATCCAAGCATCGTTAATTCATTTAAACAGTTAAGTGAACTTATGGGATATTCTATAGCATCACAATGTTATCTTGAACATAAAAATATAAAAAATATAATTGAAAACCTAAGAAAAGAAAACTATGAACTTATAATTGGAGATAATATCGTATATGAGACGGCACAAAAACTAGGAATGAACAGCATTTTGCTTACTAGCGGAATAGAAAGCGTAAGAAGTGCCATTGAAGAAGCTATTAGATTATGCAATGCTCTTTCTAAAGATAAAAAACAAATTATTAAATCTTATCTTTATATTGAGGATCAGAAAATAAAAGAAGATGATATAGATAAGTTTGTGAGAATTTTCAATGCCAGCGAAATATCCCCAAGCTTTGTAGATACAGTATTTCCAAAGTCAATTTTATCTCAAATATCAGAGCTTAGTAATACATCACTTCCAACCATTATAACCGGTGAAGATGGAATGTGCAAAAGTGATGTTGGCTATTTATGCTGCTCTTATGGTCCTCAAAAAAGAAAAAGTTTTATCTGTGTAAGCTGTTATTCAGTGCCACAAGACTATAACTATGATTTATTAGATAATGTTATAATGAAGCATTTATGGAATGAAGGCGGAACTTTATTTTTAGAAGATATAGATCAATTATGTAAAGAAGGACAAAAAAATATAACTGATATATTAAAAAAGTTAACTAAAAACAATAATGTTAAAATAATTGCCTCTTCTGAATTACCTGTAGAAATCTGTGTTAGTAGTGGAAAACTTCTAAGGCAGCTTCGCTCAATTTTAGATGAAGTTAGAATAGAACTAATGCCCTTTAAATATTATACAAATGAAATTAATAATATGATAAGCATGTATCTTGCCAAATTAGATGTGAGATGTGCAAGTCAGGTTGTTGGAATCAACAAAGGTGGAATAAATTTATTATCAGATTATGATTGGCCAGAAAATATTAGACAGTTCATGAGAGTAATAAATCAATTAGCACTAACATGTAATGGTTCATATATTGCTCAAACTGAAGTTAAAATTGCTCTAAAAAAAGAACGTGATAATCATAAACAATCTGGCTTAGTACCTATTGATCTTAATGGAAGTTTAAAAGAAATTGAGACTCGTATTATAAAACATATAATGACAGAAGAAGGAATGAATCAAGTAAAAGTTGAAAAAAGATTAGAAATTGGACATAGTACATTATGGAGAAAGTTAAAATGATTTCATAATGAAACGAATTTTATATTTCACTTATTGAAGATGCACAAATCGCTTTAGTATAATGACTAAAGAAAGATTACTAAGGAAGTGAAATATATGATTAAAGATATGACAAAAGGCAACATACCAAGGCATCTGATTAGTTTTTCTATACCTTTAATACTAGGAAATCTACTTCAATTAACTTATAATGCAGTAGATTCTATAGTTGTAGGAAGATTTTCTGGAACAGATGCATTAGCAGCAGTTGGAGCAGCTAATCCTGTAATGAATATTGCAATTTTAGGAATAACAGGTATATGTATTGGCGCATCAGTGCTCATGAGTGAATTTTTTGGTGCTGGAAAGCATGAAGAATTAAAAAAAGAAATATCAACTACTTTAATATTCGGATGTTTTTTTTCTTTGTTAATTGTAGTGCTTGGTTTAATTTTTTCGAAAGGAATACTAAGCCTTCTTGGAGTGCCAAATGAAATTCTTGATTCTTCAACTCTTTATCTCAGAATTATATTTGTTGCAATGCCTTTTACATATTTGTATAACGCAGTATCAGCAGCTATGAGAAGTGTTGGTGATTCCAAAACTCCAATAAGATTTTTAGCAATTGCATCGATTTTAAATGGTTGTCTTGACTTTATTTTTATAGGTGGTTTTAACATGGGGGTGCTTGGTGCTGGACTTGCAACAGCTATTGCAGAAGCATGTTCTGCAATTTTCTGCATAATTTATATATATGTAAAAGTTCCATTATTAAGATTGACTAGAAGTGATATTAGAATTGATATGAATCTTTTAAAGAAAACACTTCAACATGGCTCTATAACAGCTCTGCAACAGTCTTGTCAGCCAATCGGGAAGTTATTAATACAAGGTTCCATTAATCCATTAGGTGTTGCTGCTATTGCCGCATTTAATGCTGTAAACAGAGTTGATGACTTCGCATTTACACCCCAACAAAGCATCTCTAGTGGAATAATGACATTTGTCGCTCAAAATCGCGGTGCTAATAATAAAAGGCGTATTAAGGATGGATTTAGAATTGGATTATTTGTAGAGTTCTGTTATTGGATATTAATTTGTATAGTTATTTTATTTTTAAAAGAACCTATTATGAAATTGTTTGTTTCTTCTGAAGATACAAGTATGGTTAGTTTAGGAGTTCATTATCTAGGACTTATGGCTTTTTTCTATATACTTCCATCCTTCACAAATGGCATACAAGGTTTCTTTAGAGGTATGGGAAATATGAAAATCACATTAATTTCTACCTTAATACAAATATCATTTAGAACATTATTTGTATATGTATTGGTTAATCGTATAGGAATGGTCAGCGTTGCTTACGCAAGTCTTATAGGCTGGATGCTTATGTTGGCTTATGAAGTACCGTATTATTTCGCCTACAAAAGAAAAAATGATTTATTAAAAGATTCAAATAAGTTTGAGGCAAAAATGCAATTGCAAAAGTAAGAAATCATTTGGAACTAAAACTAATAACGAGGTTGTATCAGATTGTGTTTTGATACAACCCTAAAACTTTATATTATAGTCTTTCTCTGAATTCCGTGATCCATTTATTAAGCATATCTGTTGCCCAATTATATGTGTCCATTGTTTCATAATTCCTATATTTATACTCCAATGAGCAAATCAGAAACAAATAAATATCATACCACTTACATCTTACTCTCTGTCTATCATCTAAAGTTTCAAGACCATAGCCTTTAAAAAAGTGCTTATTATATCCATATGTTCTAAACCCAACTTCCATAAGTTCATCTGCCCATAGGCATCTTTCAAAATCTATAATTCCTGTGATATTACCATCTGAAATAAAAATATTTCCTGCCCATAAATCCCAATGAACAAATTTAGGTATCTTCACATCTTCAAAATACCTTTTATCTCTCTCTAAAAGGTATATAATATATTCTCCTGAAATCTTTAAGTCAATATTTAGTCGTTCAGCATCACTAATAGCATCCTGAACTATACTTTTAAAAACTTCAAACCAATTTTCTCCTTGTTTATCATGTTGTCCAAAATATCCAAACTTTTGATTACGTATAGAATTTAGTTGTTTATTATAAATCCCAATTTGGTAGTTTATTTCATCTTTATCTGATTCATATAAAATATCCATCATTGAATTAAAACTTTTTCCCTCCAATTTCTCCATGATAAAATAATCTGAATTACAAACTGTATTACTATTATCATAATAAATTATTTTCGCTACTGGACAATTAGTTAATTTTTCAATCATTTTCATTGAAGTTACTTCACTGCTCATTATATTTTTCTCATGTGTCATAATTGGTGTATCTAAAGGCGGCGCTATTTTTAAAATAACACTACTCTCATTTTCTAATTCTATAAGGTAAGCAATATTAAAAAATCCTTCTGTCAACTCTTCTATTTTTATCACATTTACATTTCCTAAACCTTTTTGTATCATCTTAGTTATTTCTTCATCTGATTTTCTATTTTTTGTGGAGCTTTTCACCATATTTTTCTCTCCTTATTAATAAACTTTATGCTTTTACTTATATAACATAATTACTAATTTTAGCACTTTCTACCTCATGAATATATGTATTTTTTTATTAATTAGGTATAATATTTTACATTTAGCGAATTTGTCATCTAAATTCTCGCAAAAAAGAAAGAGAACCTTCCTTAGTCTAGAATCAATTCTCTTTCATTATATAAATATATATAATTTATATTAAACTTTTATTTATTAATATCCTCCCTAGCTTTGTTAGAATATTTACTCCAAAACTACAACATTTTATTACTTAATATCAACAAAAACACGCTCAAAATATTCTTCTAATGCCTCTTTACCTAACTTAGGATTGAAATTCAAATCTTTTCTTGAGGTAGTAATATCATAGTGTCTATTTATACCACCATAATATAATTCTACCTGACTTCTAAGAAGTAAGGGCTGAGTATTATTTTGTTTAGCTTCTAGTTCAAGTTTATCAGCTAATGACAACAGCTGTTCTTTAGTATACTTTTGCGGTATCTTAATATCAGGAACAAATTTCTTTGCAATTTCAATAATATCATCTGAAGTTACAGGTTCTTCATTAGCTAAAATATATCTTGTCCCGCTTATCCCTTTTTTTGCTGCTACAATCATGCCTTCTATAACATCAGCTACATCTATCGGGGTCATTTCTGTTACATAGTTAATCTTCATCTTTCCCAAGAGAATGCTATCAAAACCAAGCATAGTTGGAGTTTTCTTTAAAAATCCCCCACCAATCATTGCACCTGGAAGCACACTCACCATATCTAAATTATATTTTTCTGATAGTTCCCAAGCTCTTTTTTCTGAACGTGCTTTTGAATCAAAGTATGCATTCCCATGACTATTTTCAAGCCATGTAGTTTCATCAATTTTGTCTTTTGAATTCGTCTTATTAAGAGACAATGCTGCTACAGAACTTACATATACAATTTTTCTCACCTTTGCTTCCTTAGCTGCTTCCATTATATTTTGAGTTCCAAAAACATTAGGGTTAATTATCTCTTTTTCAGGATCCTTGGCCCAATGTTTAAATACAGCTGCAACTTGATATAATGTATCTACACCATCAAGTGCGCTAATAAGTGACTCTTTATCCATTAAATCAGCATAAACCACTTCGCAGTCAAGACCTTCAAATGGCCTTCTATCATTCAGATCACGGACGCTTGCTCTAACCTTTTCACCTCTTTTTAATAATTCTCTTACTAAATTGTTACCTAAATGCCCATTTGCACCAGTTACTAAAGAAATTTTCTTCATAATTAAATCCTCCCAAATAACTTAATATAGAAATTATATTAAGTTTACTTGTAAAATCTTTTGTTGTAATTGACATATGTCAATTGCAATAAAAAACAAACATTAATTCCAATGTTTTAGAATATTATTACCACATTAATCATATACAAAAAAACACCAAACAATTTTATTTGATGTTTCATTGGTACATTTATTCTGCTCTCATAGTTCTCTTAATTCTACTAAGGGAACTAGCCCTAACTCCAATATAAGAAGCTATATATACTTGACTTATTCTACCTTCTAAAGAAGAATACTCTTTCTTAAATTCTATATATCTGTCTAATGCATCTTTCATAAGTAACGCTTTTTCACGGTTTAGGGTACTAACAAGAATTTTCTTGATGTAATTATCGAATATAACTTTCATTTGACTGCTTTTTTTCATTCCTTGCTTTATTGAATCATAAGGAATAACTACACACATGCTATCCTCTAGACTTTCTACACTAAAGCTAGTTTCTCCATTCCTTAATAATCCTTCAGCACAGGCAAATTCTGTTTCACAAGCAAAGCATTTTGTTACATCGTTACCTGTATCATCTATATAATATCCCCTCACAATTCCTTTATGAATATAATACAGTGAACTTGGCATTTCTCCCTGGCGAAGAAGTGTTGTGCCTTTTTGTATACTCTTTATAGTTGCTGTAGAATTAAATAACTCTTTTAGATTATCTTCTAATTCTACGGTAAATCCTGCTTCAATATAATCACTAGGCTTAGAAAGCATAATTCATCTCCCCTTTAAACTTGTAAGGTATGCAGTTAATTTACAATTATATCATAAAAAATAAGCTTATACATATAGATTTCACGCTCTTTTATCCTGCAACTAGGCATTAAATTCACTACTAAAGTATTATTTTAAGTTTATTGGCATACTCAATTGCATGAGGATAAAAACACTTAAAGTCATTTTCAAGACCTTCATAATTATTAATCAGTTCATCTATAGGATTTACTAAGGGGTGCCTGGTATTAGAAAATCTTTTAGAAATTCTATCCACTGCTACCTGTATTCCACTTATATCTCCATAGGAAAGAAGCCAGTTTTCTTCTATCATAAAAGGCATTCTTCTCGTTAATTTATCTGGCAGACAATATGAATACTTTTTGAGTATCTTATAAAAATTATTAGCATATTCTTCTAAGGATGCTGAGGAATAATCACTCCAATTTTTAGCTAAAAAATGATCATAAAATATATCAATTAGTACACCAGCAAGGCGTCTATTAGTGCTAGAAATCCTTTCCCTACTATTTGCGAAATCCGGATGGGAATCCGTAAAAGTATCGAGCTTTTTATGCATTAATATTCCCTGCTTTATGGAATCTTCAAATCCATCTTCTAAGGACTTACTCACAAAATCCCCTAGAAAATTTCCTAACATATTTTCTTCGCTATTATCTGAAAGATGTATATGAGCTAAATAATTCACTGTTTCTCCTTTCAAATTCTACTTTAATGAGCAAGCCTCTATATGCTAACTCACCGTTCTTATTTATGTACACTTTTATAATCTACCAACCCTTAGTCAATAATCATAACATCGATAAATCTTGTTTTATGATTAATCTATCCCTATTATATCACTAATGTATAATATGATTCACTATCTCGGTAATATTTACCCTCAACTATAAGATTAAAATATATTTTGCGATAATGTGCCAGTTGCCTGACACATATATCTAATCATTATAATATTTAAGCCTCTATAACTTCTACATTTAAAACTTCTGCGTCAGATAATGATACATGACGTTTATTCTTTATAAATGATAAAAGTATAGATAAAACTATTCCAACTAAAACAAATCCTGATAAAACTAATGCTGAAGAACTAAAACCAGTAGCTGCAGCTGTCTGTTCTTGAATCTGATTATTCAAGGCTTTTAGCTGTGTGGCTGACATAATGCCTATAAATAATGACGAACCAATTGCAGCTGATAGTTGTTGAAGAGTATTTAGTATAGCCACTCCATGTGGATAATATTCTCTGGGTAATGGATTAAGAGCAGTTGTTTGAGCCGGTGACATTGTAAGCGCAATTCCAACATCTACTATTATAAACAACACGATAATTGCCATAAGAGATGTATTAGAATTTGAATGAGCTAAAATAAATAAGGGAATAAGAATTATGACAAATCCTATTGGTAGTACAACTTTTGGCCCTATTTTATCATAAAGTTTACCTGCCACAGCAGTTAAAAATCCACTTATAAGTGTTGCTGGTAATAATGTCATTGCTGCTACAAAACTGTTCGCTCCAAGTGCACTTTGAATAAACATAGGCAGCATAACAGACATAGTAAATACTGTCATCATTGAAAGCATAACTAGTAATGTTCCTATTGTAAATACTGGATATTTAAATGCACGTAAGTTTAACATCGGTTCCTTTAAAGATATTTGACGTTTGCAGAATATAATTAAACATATTACTCCAATAGCAAATACTGAACCGACTATCTTAATATCTCCACCTTCGCTAATAGTGCTTATACCGTATATAAGGCCTCCGAAACCTATAGTTGATAATATAATTGATGGTATATCCATTTTAGGTTTTGTAACATATGACACATTAACTAAAAATATTGAACCTACGATCATGGCTATAATTATAATTGCAATTAATAGTACAAATAGTGCATGCCAACTAAAAAATTGCAATACAATCCCTGCAACTGTTGGTCCAAGAGCTGGTCCAAGAGTAAGTGCAGCACCACATAACCCCATTACTGCACCACGTTTTTCTTTTGGTGCTACTATTAACACTGTATTCATCATAACAGGAATCATCATTCCAGTTCCTGCTGCTTGTATTATTCTTGATATAAGTAACATTACAAATGATGCTGAACAAGCTCCACATATCGTTCCAACCAAAAGTATTGCCATAGCTGCTAAAAATAACTGTTTTGTTTTAAATGTCTGAATTAAAAAAGCTGTAACGGGTACTAAAACTGCTACGACTATCATGTATGTAGTAATTATCCATTGTATTGTTCCTGCCGTAACATTAAATTCTACCATTAGAGGGGATAGTGCAACATTTAATATAGTTTCATTAAATGTTGCTATAAATCCACTAAATACCAATACTGCTATTATTGCATTTGTATTAATTCCTGCTGTTTTTTTTGCTTCCATTAAATTTTTTCCTCCTTATTATCAGACTAGTCTATATATAGTTGACGTCAAAAAAATGCGTGTATAGACGACAAGTGGTATGACCGTCGGTACAACGCATTGCTTTGACAAGTATAACATAAATTTTTTCACTCGTGTAATACCCTAATTTTATTTTTTTTGTTTTTTATTGAAATTAAATCAAAAATAAATATAAATTGCATATGGCAAGATCCTTAGGTGAAGACTATTAAATGAACCTTTTGAATCATTGAAAAAATAAATATAAATCTCCACGATTGAATTAATTGAAAATAGAATGATAGGAGGCAAGAAATAATGTTTCTTAAAGTAGAAAATTTAAAGAAAAGCTATAATACAGGCGATGTAACCACAACGGTTTTAAAGGGCGCATATATAAGTTTAGAAAAGAAAGAAATAGGAGTAATACTTGGACCTTCTGGTTCTGGGAAATCAACACTTCTTAACATTATTGGAGGAATTGACAGATGCGATTCTGGTATAGTTTCAGTCGATAATATAGACATTACTAAACTAAATGATAGTAGACTTACAGATTATAGACGAGAAAATATCGGCTTCATATTTCAATTTTACAATCTGATACCCAATCTTACAGTAGGTGAAAATATAGAAGTTGTTTCAAATATAAGCAAATCCCCACTTAACATTGACGAGGTCCTAAAAGCCGTAGATATGTTTGATAAAAAGCATAGATTTCCAAGGGAGCTGAGTGGTGGTGAACAGCAGAGAGTTTCTATTGCACGAGCTATAGTTAAAAATCCAACACTTTTGTTATGCGATGAGCCAACAGGTGCCCTTGATTTTTCAACCTCAAGGGAAATTTTAAAGCTTCTCCAAAAAATAAACGAAGATTTTGGCACAACCATACTTATGATAACTCATAACACCGCAATTAGTGCTATGGCTAATAAAGTTTATAGGGTTAGAAGTGGTGAAATTGTAGAGAGCATAGTTAATAGTATAGCCGTACCTGCAGAAAGGATTGAGTGGTAATGATTATTAATAAAAAAATCAAGCGAACCATGCTGGAAAGCAAATCACAATACATTGGTTCATTAGTACTTATTGTTTTTAGCTGTCTGCTTTTTACGATGTTTAACTTGGTTTCAAGAAATCTTACAAATCTATCTTCTTCCTTTGAAAAAGATTATAAGCAAGAAGATGCAAATTTTATGGCCACTCCAAGAATAAGTAATACTGAAGTTTTGGAAGCAAAATTTAATATGAATATTGAGGAAACAAAGTCATTTGACTACTTGATATCAGAAGATAAAACCATAAGGATATTCAGTGAAAATAAAGAGGTTAATACACCTGCTATAATTCAAGGAAAAGCTCTAAATACCGGTGATATCCTCATAGATCCCTCCTATGGAAAAGCTAATAAATTAAATATCGGGGATAATATAAAAATTAATGATAAAAATTTTATATTATCAGGCTTTCTGTCTCTTCCTAACTATATCTATCCACTAAAAAGTGAATCAGATATAATAAATGATCCAAACAGTTTTGGAATAGCTGTTATAAGTAAAGAGGATTTTAATAGTTTAAATATAGGCAATGTTTCTTATTCAATAAGATTTAATGGTGACAGAAGTAATATAGATAATAATATATCAGAATTTAAGGATTATCTAAGAGGTGAGAATATTATTCTTCTCAGCTGGATAAATACAAGTGACAACCCAAGAGTTACATATTTTACAGCAAAGCTTTCTGGTATTGATAAAATGAGTTCTTCCATGCCTATAGCTGTACTTCTTTTAACCTGCATATTAACTGGAATAGTTATGTATCGAATGTTAGAGAGAGAAGCTGTTATTATAGGAACTCTTTATGCACTAGGCTATAGAAAAAAAGAGATTATGAAGCACTATCTTCTATATCCCATTGTTATTTCACTTGTAGGCGGTATTCTAGGAACTATGCTTGGATTATTAACCTTAAGACCTATGATGAACTATTATGTATCATACTTCAATATCCCTGTAGGTTCTTTAAGCTATGATATAAGCTATATTATAATAAGTATTTTACTGCCAATATTCTTCTTAGTAATCTGCAGCTATTTTGTAGTCAATAAATCCCTCAAAAGCTCACCAATGCAGCTAATGAGAGGCGGCACGGAAAAGAATAAAGTTGGTCTCTTAGAAAGAAAAGTAAATCTTGAAAGATTCAATTTTAATACCAAATTTAAAATACGTGAGCTCTTAAGAAGCATACCAAGAAGCATATTTCTATTGCTTGGCATAATTATGTCAACAATGCTGCTACTCATGGGCTTTGCATCTAAAAGTTCAATGGATTCCTTACTTAAAGACTCTTTTAATGAAGCCTTTAAATATAATTATCATTATGTATTCAACTCTCTCCAAAATGGTACACCTGAAAAAGGAGAACCCTTTTTAGAAATACCATTTTCAATGAAATATGAAGATAAAACTACTTTTACAGTGTACGGTGTAAATCCAGATTCTAAATATATTTCCTTTAAGGATAAATCCGGTAATATACTAAAACCTAACAGAATCATAATTACAAGATCTTTAGCTGATAAATTAAATATAGCGTCAAAAGATACTCTAAAAGTTATCAATAGATTGGATTCAAAAGAATACAGCATAACAGTTGACAGCATTGCAGAAACCTTTGTAGGTCAGTATGTTTATATGCCACTAGATACCCTTAATGATCTGCTTGGTTTCCCTTCTGGAAGTTATATGGGATTATGGAGCACAGAAAAAATAGATATTCCAGAAAATAAGCTCTTAACAGTTGTAACAGTTGATGATATGAAAAAGGCCTTTGATACAATGACAAAACCGCTTCAAGCAATAATCGGAAGTATAGCCTTCGTGTCCTTCATAATTGGGCTTATTGTAATATATGTTGTTACTTCCCTAACTATAGAAGAGAATAAAGATAATATTTCTCTTTTAAAGGTTCTAGGCTATAGAAAGAAAGAGATTTACTCACTAATTTTAAATAGCTCCAGATTTATAGTAGTGCTTGGCTACATATTAGGAGTACCTCTCCTACTTGGTTCCTTAACTGCACTTTTTAAATCAATGACAAAAGAGATGAGTATATCTTTCCCTGTAACTATCAATTATATCTACGTTCTAATTGGGTTTGTCATAATATACTTAACTTTTGAACTATCAAAACTATTGAGCAGAAAAAAGATAAGCAGAATTTCAATGGCTGAAGCATTAAAATCCAGAATTGAATAAAACGTGTATATATGTACTTGGTACTGAGTAACAATTCTTAAAATAACTAATATACTATTAATGATTAGGCTTAAAACTGTATCAATATAAAGGAGTATTATATGTATAATAACCAATTTCCTTGTTGTCCTTACTACAGGAATCAATCTACTTATCCCCACTTCAATGCAACGTGGAGAAATGCAGAACCAATATTTGCTGCCTTTAGCGGTACCGTCACAAGGATTGAAGATTTTTACCCAGCTCAAGATGATGCATCAGTAGGCTGCTATAGGTTAATGTCACTCGAAAATATAGACAGGGGACCGGTAAATTTTGTGATATCCCCTGAAACCTACTTTGTAGATCATGAAGTGGTAGAGGTAGGAGACGAGGTAACTGGATTCTACGATGCAAATGCACCTGCCATTCTTATATATCCTCCACAATATCCTGCAATTGTTATGGCAAAAGACACAGGAGATCAAAATGTTACTGTAGACTATTTTAACAATCAACTTATAAGCAGCGATGGAAATTTAAAACTAAATATCGCACCATCTACTAAGGTAATTTTAAGAAATGATCAACCTTTTAACAGATATCCTGGAAATAAAAACCTAATTGTTGTCTATGGCCCTACAACCAAGAGCATACCTGCTCAAACTACTCCCTATGAAATTGTTGTTCTTTGCTAAATGAAGATATGTTATATTAATGCATACAATCTTCTTGCAGCATACTTTATCTATAAACATAAATGGGATCGCCTTTAAATGCTAAAAAAGCTTAGCATAGGCTTTCCCCTTTTCCTTATATCCCATTAATATCAATTATCCCATTTCCTTTTATAAAATTTAATCATGTAATAATACCTACCTCATTTTAGATTAATTTTTCTTCTTGCTGATTTAAAATTTTTCTGTCTATAAAAGTTATGGACACACAAGCATTAACCCTTTAAAATAGATAAAAGAAGAATAAATGTTTAATAATGTAAGATTAGAATTATAAAAAATTCTATGATGTTTTGCATATGAACTTAAATTTCCTAAAAGTAGTAATTATTTATAAAACAAATATATTTTTATATAATACATTGTTTAGATTATAGGAGTATAAACATGAAGGTTAATATAAACATTATCTCTTCTCAATTAGAAGAAGAAGTTAATTTTAATGTCCATAACGTTGACAAAAAGATTACCGAAGCAATAGAGTTATTGACGTCATCAAGTCAAGTTATTCAATATTTACTTGGAAGAAAAGAAGAGAAATATTATAAAGTAAATGTAGATGAGATTTTTTATATAGAATCTATAGATAGAAAGATATTTATCTATACTAAAGCTGAAACTTACGAAATTCCTGAGAAATTGTACCTGCTTGAAGAACAATTAGCTAGTGTTAATTTTATTAGAATTTCTAAGTCTATGTTAGTCAATATTAACAAAATACACTCTTTCTATCCAAAGTTAAGCGGTAACCTAGAAGCTCTTTTAATTAATAATGAAAAAGTTATAATTTCAAGAAGATATGTCGCAAATTTGAAAAACAAATTAGGAATGAGGGATAGCCAATGATTTTTAAATATTCTAAAAAAGTATTACAATTAACCTCAGTAGTTTTTACAGTAATAGTATTATTTCAGCTTGTAACAGAACAACATTTAAATAATACCAGATTGTATGAATTACTAGCTTTATCTTTAGTACTGTCATTGGTAAAAGTAATTATTAATAAATATATTATTTCTGTGGATTCAATATTTAATCCATTACTTTATATAATTATAATTTGGTTAATGGTACTTGCTTCAAATTATCTTTTTAAATGGAATATGTCCTTATTATCAATTTTTTCAACATTTGCTGAAGTCATATTAATTTATATATGCGTAAGACTTATCAACTTTCAATATGAGAAAATAGAAGTAAAAAAAATGAACGAGATATTAGATAGAAATAGAAAAAATAAACAATAACGCTAAGTTGTTGTTTATTTTTATTAGTCTTAATTTAATTTTATATAACTTTTAATACCGCTTAGGTACATAAATAAACCGCTTACGTAAATCTATATTGTCCTTATTTAGTTCATATTGTATCCTTACAACATGATATGAGTTAAGAAAGAAGGTTATTATTATGATGATTATTAATATTATTTCAAGAATTGTAAGCGGAACTCCTTTTTATGTTTGGATTATATTTATTTTTCTTTTAAAGCGTGGAATTAAAGCTAGTAAAGATGGTGAATTATCCATCTCTAAAATGTTTATTATGCCCTCTATATTTATTATTTGGGGCTTAGAAAAATTACTCACAGGTTTTAGTTATTTAGGAATCTCTATGATTTTTTACACTATCTTTATGTGTTTAGGCACATTAATATCTTATTTTTTATATTCTCGATATAGAAAACTATATTTAAAAGATGGTTCCCTATACAGAACCGGATCATATTTAACTTTAACTATTATTATGACTAATTTTTTTGTAAAGTATTTATTAAATGTTGCTTTAAGTATTAATCCATTATTATATAATACCCTTTCCTTCAGCATTTTATATGCATTATTATGCGGCTTTTCTGTTGGTTTATTTATTGGAGGTATCTTTCAAGCATACAATGCTTCTTCACACTTAAAAGCAGCCGCATAACTATGTGGTGGAAATAAGGAGTGATTAAAACACTTTACACCTCTCTTAGTTAGTAAAAAACCACGAAACTCAAAGCTTCGTGGTTTTTGAATTTGATGGTAATACCTCACCACTTTCTAGTAAATGCTACGTGAAGTCTGATAAAACTTTATATTTCTTCTGTTAATGCTAGCATTATTGGTACAACTTCTAGTCGTAGAATCATCCATCAAAATTCTTAGAAACCGGACCACAGTATATTACTTATATCTGTAAGTTACGCATAATTATTAGTTACATACTACCTATCTAGAATAATTTCTCAAATGCGATTCTTTTACTTTTATCTTCTAAATAAATCACCCCGCAATATTGAAACTTATTTTTCTTAAGCAGATTCTGCATAGATATATTTTCTTCGTGTGTATCTACTTTAATGCTATGTACTCCTTTATTTAAACAAAGCTCTTCTGCATTTTTAATAATTTGAGATGATAATCCTAATCCTTTGTAAGTATTATCGACAGCTATTCTATGAATAACTGCATATTCATTATTACTAATCCATTTACCTTCATAAATAGAGTCATAAGTTTTTTCA
>Ga0209281_1000631_pt1 | contig 38941 bp, 38 predicted proteins | sample MedtruBG_FD_187514 | JGI IMG/M metagenome (GOLD analysis project Ga0209281, IMG submission 187514) | Root nodule microbial communities of legume samples collected from California, USA - Medicago truncatula BG (SPAdes) (version 2) | ecosystem: Host-associated > Plants > Roots > Nodule | place... | reverse complement strand
GAAACAACAATTTAGAAGCTTTAAATATAACTGTGAGGAGAAATGATGGCTTGAGCCGTATGTGGTGAAAGTCACAAGTACGGTTCTTAGGGGGGAAAGAAATTGAAAGATTTCCGACCTACCCGACAAGATTTGGAAAAACTTTAAATATGAGTATGCTTTAGTATTTCTTCGAAAATAGCCTTGAAGATTCAACTTGCAAAGATTGTTTTACATATTTAAAGGAACTTGCAGGTAATATTGATTTTGATAATGACAATGATTTTATAAGTAAACAAATTAAATTTATGACAGCTATAAGTCCCAATAGTGTTTTAGCCAAGTATTTAAATCATAAAACAATCAAAAAAGTTAATCATTATATTCAGATAATATTTACTTTTGGCTTATACTATGCCATTAAAAATAAAATTAAAAAATAGCCTTAGATTTTTCTAAAGCTATTCATTCATAAGTTTTTTGAAGTTTTTAGTTTTCATTAATAATGAAATATATATATTTAAAATCGCAATATATTATTTGAAATCATTTTTATTACTATTTTTATTCTTATTCTTTTTCTGGGCAGTTTTACTCTTATTGCTCTTATCATTGCTGTATTCGGAATCACCCATTAATATCACCACCTTCTTTATTTTTTATTATTTGCAGAAAAAGTTTATGTTATTCATCTTTATCAACAGAGTGATAACAGCAATTCCTATTGTATTATATAATGTCTTTATATTGCCATTTCTATAAAACCTTTGTACCATTCATCACTAATTCAAACTTTGTATTTAAAAAATCTGAAGCCTTTCTGCAAAGCATCATTCTATTTAAAAATATTTCAAAGTACTCCATTAAGGAACAAATTTTAGTGTCAATAGTCAAAGATAATTGTACTAATTTATCATCTTTATTTACATAGACATCACTCTTTTCTACTGCATAGTTTACTCTATCATGAATATCAAAAGTAGAAAAATCATCATTTCTTACACGGCTTCTTCTTACATCTACTTTATCAGCTAATATTAAAGCTGATGAAATTAAATTAACTGGTTGACCTGTACCTTCATCATGGTTTCCAATTGCAGCTGTAACTAAAAATATTTCCTGTGGATCCATGCCCATATCTTTTAATATTTGAAAGGTAAGGAGAGCACCAGTTTGTGCATGATCATGACGATTAATCATATTGCCAATATCATGCATAAAACCTGCTATTTTTACAAGTTCTAAATTTCTTCCATTATAACCAAGTGCGTCTAAAATATAAGCTGCAGTTTCTGCAACTTTTGAAACATGCCCTAAATCATGTTTAGTATATCCTGCTATGCCTAAAATTTCATCTGCAGAACTTATATATGTTTGAATTTCTTTATTATTTCTTACATCTTCATAGGTGATGATATTAGGATTTTGAATATGATTATTCATTTTTTTTCCTTTCATTGCTACATTAATATATTGTGTATTTAGTATTTGCATTTTAAGCTAATTATATAGATATTATTAGTAAAACCCTCTAAATTTCTGTAGAGGGTTTCTTTCTTATCAATTTGTAATTTTTCAGGAGTCACACATCATATTTAAAAAATTGCAACATACTGATTATCTAAAATAAACATATTATCTTTCCACTTTAAGGTATTTAAAACATAGCCTAAAGAGTCTGCGTTATATCTTCCAGCTATCTTTTGATAGGCTAGCAGTTCATATGCATTATTTGAATCAAAATTTACTGGATATAATCCACTTAAAGGATTTACAAATCCGCTAATGGGACCTTTCAGCTTACCGTTCTCGTAATATATTTCATGTAGATACTCATCATCCCTAGTGGATATATCTATAATATAGTTTCTATCATTTTTTCTACTGACAACCTCAACCCTGTAGTTATCCTTATAAGTAACCTCATAGTTGTATTCCTCGTTATATGAATTAAAATCAAACAGCAATTGTGGTGTATTATTTATAAAGGAATAAATGTAGTGATACATTATTGCACCACTTCCACCTGAATCAATACTTATGAAGATATCATCGATACCATCTCTAGTAAATTCTCCTAAAAAAAGCCTTGGATTATATCCTAAATTGTCACTCAGAGGTATGCTAGTAAATCTGCCTGTTCTTCCATCCTGTATTACAAGGGTAATGTTTTGAGTAAATGGGCTATCTGATGTTTTTATACCTGTTAAATAAACATTATCAGGTATTCCATCACCATTTACATCTCCTCGCAGGAAAGAAACAATACTTTGGGCTGTCATATTATCCCTGAAATAACTATTATACATAACCGCTCCTTTACATTATAGTGTTTCACATAAATAGTTTATGAACTAAGCGGTAATCTGCTACAGATTTTAGTATTAGCCATAGCAACCTCAGCCCTTCGAACTTCAGAAACACCCCCCGGGGAAAACAGAATTTTCCATATACAAGCATTGTACTAAATTCATATATTTGGTGCAGTGCTTTCTTGATATCTAGGAAACTATAAAATTAGAATCATTCTTAAAGATTGTAAATAAGGAATCCTTAGAATATCAAGGGAATATTATTAGTATTTATTCTATGCTTTATTCAAATGAAAAGGCAGGTATTGTTATTAGACATGCTTTTGAGAATACTAAAGGAATTATAAGTGGATTAAAAACATTGAATGAAAATGTTTCAAAGTATAGACCTAAAATTATTGAAAAATTTAATGAAAGTTTAAATAGTATTGAATTTTTGAATGAGGCCGGAGAGTTCTTGAGTTTAAGAAAGCTAGAAAAAAGCAGTATTCTCCAAAGAAAGTAAATGAAATAGTAGATAAGCTTTTAGGAGAGAAAAAATGATTGTTGCAAGTGAAATTAATAGTATAGAAGATTTTATTAAGATTATTTATATAAGATTATATGGTAACCATATTTTAGCTAAGCATAATATAAATAGAAGAAATACAATTGTAGAAAATAGTGAATTTACTTTTAAAAACTTTGAGATTTCGAGGAAATGATGTGATAGAGTTGAAATTGTAAAATATTAATGCACAACCTGCTGGGGTTGTGCATTAATATTTTATTTTGCTAACGTCCACAGTAAAAAATATAAGATTTAAAGTAACTTAATCAGCGATTCTAACTCTTCAGATAAAATTTTTGCAAGCTCAAAATCAGTACGTTGTAAAGCCAATTCTATTTTCGTTTCAACTGATTTTTTCTTTTGTTCAATTTCTAAATAGTCTTTATCAAAATAACGAGCATAAATCATCTTTCTAAATTTTCGCATATTCATTTTTCTAATTGTCTTATCTTCAATGATTAAAACATAATCCATACAGTTTATTATAGAATAGTAATCATGAGAAATCATTAGAATCGCACCGTTATAATTTTTTATGGCTTTTTCAAGCGCTATTTGCGAATAGGTGTCTAAATGACTTGTTGGTTCATCTAGAAGCAACATGTTTGCTTTACTAGCAGAAACTTTAGCCAATTGTAGTATATTCTTTTCTCCACCAGATAGAGATTCTATCTTTTGGTTTATGATTTCTTCGTCAAAATCATAGTTTGAAATATATGATTTAATCTCTTCATAAGTTTTAAATCCTGCATCTAAGAATTCTTCAAGTATTGTATTGGAATCATTTAGTATTTCTCCTTGAAGCTGTGATAAATAAGCTACTTCAACGTCAGCATTTATTTCAATAGAATCATGATTATTTTTAAAGATGTCTCGCAGTAAAGTCGTTTTCCCAGTACCATTTGAACCGATAAGAGCTACTTTATCAGTAGATTTTATCTCAAAGTTAACATTTTCTAAAAGCATATCATCAAAGCCAGCACTGTAATCATTAACTTTTAAAGCAATGGTTTCTTCGATTTTATTATTAGTAACTAAACGGATGCCTGGTTGTTTAATCTCTACAAATGGGGTTTTAATCCTACGCGCTTCTAATCTTTCTTGAAGTTTCATTCTAGCTTTTAAAGTTCTTCCAGCTGAAGGTTCACCTGTAATTTCTGCGGTATCTCTTAGTTTCTTGATTAGGTGTTCGTTTCTCTTAATTTCTTCATCATCAGTAATAGCCAGTTCTTGCAACTCAATTTTAGTTTCAAGTAATGAGAAATTATAATCAATATATCTTCCATCAAACTCTTGGAGCTCCATATTTTCAAGGTGAATAATTTTGTTAAAACAATGATTCAATAGATATCTGTTGTGTGTAATAATTAACATTATTCCCTTATGAGAATTAATTAGATTTTTAAGAGAATTAAGGTTTTCAAAGTCTAAAAAAACATCTGGTTCATCCATAATCATTAAGTCTTGACTATTAAGCATTTCCTTAATCACTTGAATAAGTTTGAATTGCCCACCACTAAGTTCAGATACCATTAGATCTTTAAGCTTGTTTAGGTCTGCAAGATTTAGTTTCTTATTAAGGTTGCTTTCAAAATCATCCCCACCAATTGCATCAAGTGAGTCTAAAGCTTGTTGGTACTTTATTAGTAAATTGTCAATATCTGAAGATGTTTCCATTTCAGTACAAATAGATGTTATTTCATTTTGTAGCTTAATAAATTCTTCTCCTATATATTCGAAAACTGTAGTTTCTTTTGTTTTGTCTAGTTGTGAGAACTGACTTACATATCCAATTCTACAATTTGGATCTATCTCGAGCTTACCATCGAACATATATTTTTCTGGATCCATAATTATATCTATAAGTGTACTTTTTCCACTACCACTTGTTCCTATAAAAGCGCAATGTTGATCATCTTCTAAGGTAAATGAAATCTTATTATATAGATCTTTTTGTGGAAATGAGTAGGACAAGTTATCAACTTTTATCATATTATTACCTCTCTTTATCATTTGAAAAGAGCCTATAAAAATAAGCTCTTCAATATATAATCTTCCCAATCGCAATTTTGCAATTGGGAAGATTATGTAGTAACTATATTCTGTTTTGGTTTATCGTTGATAGCATAACACTTTTTACGACTAATTTCAATCATTTTGTACATGTTAATATGAAAGTGCTAAACTTATAGCGCACACTTGTGATGAGTTTTTTTTTAGATGTAAAGATTGAAGAGAAGGTAAAGCATATGACTAAAACTTTATATATTTTAAAGCATAATAATAAACTGGACAGTCAAAAGTTCTATAAAAAAAGTTAACTTTTACACATTGCTAGAATTTCAATCAACTGTACACTATAGAATGCCGTTAAGATTATTATTTTACATAAATGAAATCCTTAGAGAATATATTAAAAATTTAAATAAGGAAAATAAAAAATGAAACAAAAGATTAGGAAAGAAACTGAAAAAGAAATTAGAAAAAATGAAGAAGAACTTATTAAAGAAGATAGAATTGGAATAGCAAAAAATCTATTGGCAATGAACATGAATTTAGAGAACGCCCAGGTATTGTGAAAGTCTCAACTTTAATTATTTTATGTGAATTTATGATATAATAGACATAAAATATTGGAAAAACATAGAAAGAGTGATAGAAGTGAAAGATACAATAAACAGAATTAGAAAATTCCGAAACGACAGAGATTGGAGTCAATTTCATACTCCAGCCAACCTATCTAAAGTAATATCAATTGAATCCGGAGAACTTTTAGAAGAATTTTTATGGGATGAAGAAAACTACAATAAAGAGCATGTTTTAGAGGAACTTGCTGATGTTATGGTTTATTGTATACATATGGCTGATTCATTAGGTGTTGATTTGGAAGAAATCATAAATAGCAAAATGGATAAAAATGAAAAGAAATATCCCATTGAAAAAGCTAAAGGAAACAGCAAAAAATATACACAATTATAAAAAGCGCTAAGCGCAATAAAGAACATTTCACAATTATAAAAAGCGCACACATATAAAAAGAGTGCGAAGCGTAATAAAGAACAGTTTACAACTATAAAAAGGGGTATATAAAAATGAAATTATAAACAGGAGTTTAAATAAGCTTCTGTTTTCTTTTGTCGTAAAATACTACAAATAATAACGTAAGTGAAAACTATTGTAAATACTCAGATGTGCATCATAAATCTTGTTTTTAAATGTTCTTATATGCAGCATAGCTGCTCATTTTAAATGTGTATATTTTTTTCAGACGAAGAAGAATGTTTTGATTTCTTTAGTAAAAGTCAATATTCTTATCATAAACTGTACATTTTTAGGAATAAAATCAGTATTTTAGAAAAAATAAAGCATATTTGTTGTTTATGCTTGATTTTGTATGTTTTAAGGAAAAAGTATGTATTTAATTTAATTATTATGAGAAGATGTAATTGTAATTATCTGAATAGTTACAATATGTAACATTTTAGACAATTATGATATGAAATTAGACAAAATATTTAGCTAGATTAGTAATATATAATTTAAATTTTGAAAGTGAGGTTTTTTATGAAAAGAAATAGTTTAAAAAGAAAGTTAATTCTAACAACCGTAGTTACCATGAATGTTTTATTTTGTTCCTCGATTCAAGCCTTTGCTGCTTGGAATGATAATCACTCAGGTTATGCTACATATACTAGTTCTGGATATTCTGGTGGTGCAGTACTTCTAGATCCTATTCCTTCTACAATGGAAATTACTGCATTAAATACTACTGACCTTAACTATAATGGAATCGATGCAGCTTTAGCTGGTGCATATTTAGAGGTGCAAGGACCAAATGGAAAAAAGACTACTGTATATGTTACAGATGAGTATCCTAAAGCACCTAAGGGAGCTTTGGATCTTTGTCCAACTTCTTTTGCTAAAATCGGTAATGTGTCTGCTGGAAATATAAATATCAATTGGCACATAGTAAAAGCACCTATAACAGGAATGTTTTCTTATCGTATAAAAGAAGGTAGCAGTCAATATTGGGCAGCTATACAAGTAAGAAATCATAAATATCCTGTTGTGAAAATGGAATTTTTAAAGAATAATACTTGGGTTAATATGAGAAAAATGCCATACAACCATTTCCTTAGTGAGAATATGGGGACAGGCTCTATTAAAATAAGAATAACTGATATCCGCGGAATATCAGTTACAGACACAATATCAGCTTTACCTAAAAATGGAGATTCTCCAGCTTATATTATTCCTGGACATGTTCAACTACCAGATTAATTTAAAATTTGAGAAAATGGGATATAAGAAAAAGAATGCATAAAGCTATTTAACTTAAGTAAGTAATACAATAATGGAGGTAAGTAAAATGATGAAAAAAATCATAAAAGTTGGAATGTCAGTTTTATTATTTACAACAGTGTTAACAGCGTTTGGACCTAATAATAAAGTAAATGCTGCTGCAATATGGTCATCATCAGAAAAATATGGTGCATGGTCTAATGGCGGATATACCTTGAATAATGATGTATGGTCACCAGATAAAGTAGGTCCTCAAACTATTTGGGCTAACTCATATAGTAATTGGGGAACATGGTCAGCACAGCCTAATACTGGAGGCATAAAGTCTTACCCACATGTTGAAAAAGTAATAAACAAAAAGTTAAGTGCTGTAAAGACAGCTACAAGTAGCTTCAATGTTACAGTTCCTACAAGTGGAACTGCTATGGAAACTACCTATGATGTATGGTTATCTGATCCTAATGCTTATGATCCTAATCATCCTAGTAAGAATAAACATGAAATTATGTTATGGATGAATAAATATGGAGCAGTAAATCCGATTTCATATAAGTGGGATTCAGCAGGTCCTATTCCAGTGTATAAAAATGTATCTATAGGAGGTCATACATGGAATGTATATAGAGGAAACAATGGATCAAATAATACAGGAAATATGGTTTATTCATTTATAAGAACTAATGGAAATATTAGTTCAGGGTCTATAGATATTAAGGCAATAGCTAACTGGATTAAGAATACACCAAAATGGTATGGAGATATTGTATTCGATAATATTCAATTTGGATATGAAATTACATCAAGTTATAATGGTGGTAAAGGTTATAATTTTAATACAAATACTTTTTCTGTAATATCTAATTAGAGAAATGAAAGAAAAGCTACAACTTAATTATATTGAAAGTTGTAGCTTTTTTATATTTACAAAAATTGATTAGCCCACAAAACAAAAATTTGATAAAATTTAAAATATATAAAAAAGTGGTTATACTAAATGAAAGAATATGAATACTATATAGAAGATATAGGAACAAAAATTTTAAGAAATGAGATAGAACAGTTACAAAGAAAAATTATTGGAAATAAAAAAGTAAAGGAATATAGTGTAGATAATTAAATAGTATTTACATTATTCTATGTACTACTTTTATATAAGAATAAAACTGTAATAACTAAATATATGGTTATATATTTTATAGTAATTATAGAAATATGGAAGGAGAAAACACAATGAAGAATGCTAAAGAGTTTAAACTTATTGAGTGCCAGGGTACTCCTTATGAAATCGGCCGTCAGTGGGGGGAAGGCTGTAAAGATAGTATCCTAAAAATTTCAGAAAACATTTGTAGTGCTATGACACTTTTTTACAAAGCCTCAAAAGAAGAGGTAGTCTACAAGGCTATGAAGTTTTTCCCTGCAGTTCAAAAGTTTGATCCTTATCTGGTTGAAATAATGAGGGGGCAGGCTGATGCTACCGGGCTTAGTTTTGAAGAAATATTTACTCAAAAGTGCTTTAATGAGCTTACCTTCTATTATAATAATATTTCAGGACTGTGCACCTCATTTGCGGCAACAGGAAAGGCAACGCAAGACGGGAAAACTATCCTGGGACAAAACATAGATTTTCTCCCAGAAGCACCGATAGATTTATTAAAAATTCATCATGCCAATGGCCTTCAACAATTTATATTAAGCTTTTCAAACTCTAGTGAATTTATATTTTCATCTGCCGGAATCGGTATGTGCGCAAATGCTACTATAGGTAAAAATTACTCATTTAATATTCCTGTAGGCTGTTACCTTCCCAGAGTGATGAGAGAGAAAAATATCCACGATGCCATGGATATTCTTAAACAAGTTGCCCGTGGTCTTGGCTACTATCATTTAGCCGATGTAAACGGGCATATGTCTGGTATTGAGAGTATTCATAACGATTTTGAACTTCTATACCCGGAAAGGGATATGATGTTGCACTCAAATCATTATATTACAGAACGTTTCAAGGAAGAGGACACTGCACCAGAATTACAGCCTGACAGTTACCATCGCTTAGATAGAATTCGTAGTTTAGTGGACCAGCATTATGGGCACATAAATATTGAAATAGTTAAGAAAATCCTGGCCGATCACGAGCAAAATCCAAATTCCATATGCCGTCACGTTGATCACACGGTCCCAATATCATCAGCAACACTTGCATCATTTATCATGGTGCCTGAGCAAGGGGCTATATATATAGCTGCCGGTAATCCCTGTGAATATGAGTATGTACGGTACGAGTTTTAGAAGACAGGGACTTACGAAATTTTTACATTCATAGTGTATTTTTTGTATCAAAAATATAGGGTCTAAGATGTGGACTGCATTATGATAGTCTAGTCGCCGAGTAGAATATGTATTAAACCTGCCGTTTTTACGGCAGGCTTTTATTATTGATTAGCAACTTCAACACGATCTGTCTCAGAAGTACCCCCGGGGGTCTTTGTGAAGGAAGAATGACTGAGTTTACTAATGATTTCCCGTAGTTGTAAGATGTAGCTTGTCTATTTATACTAAATGTTAAAAAGTTTTCTTTTCTTATTTATAAAAATTGCCATTAATATTGGAAGTATTAATGATAAAATGATTGTCCATTGAAAACCATTATCCATAATTGCATTAATTATACTAAGAATAGTAATCGTAAAATAAGAATATACTCCTATAGATTTCTTAAATAAAATAAGAATAATTGCGATAACCAGTATTAGTTGCAATATTAAACTTATGGTAATTTGAGTAGTAGATAATGTTAATGGAATGCCTTGCTTAGTAAGTGTATCTTTTTGTGTCAATAATACTATTAATCCAAAAGTACCAAATATAGCACCTATAAAATAGATAATTGATATTATTATTATTCCAGATCCTAATTTTTGTGATTGTGTATTTTCCATAATGAACCTCCTAATATTTTTTACATATAATAGCATATGTTGAGATAGTTTGCAAATATTACTATAACATAAGATATAAGACGATTAGGTAAAGGTAAGGAGCTACACAGATTGTTGAGCTCCTTATTTTTATTCTAATTGGAAAAATCAAAGGCTGATATAGCCTAAGTAATTAGATAAATTTATTGGAATATCCTAAATTTAATAAATGGTTTTGTATTAATTTTTTGAATATGCCTAATATTAAAATCAACTTTTAGTTTTACCATATTGAATTAATATAAGATACATATTTTAAGATAATTATTCCTAAAGAGATAATAAACAAAAACTTGTCTACATTCCCATCTGCGCTGCATAAATGTAAAGCTACACCTTTTTTTATTGGATATAGTATTTTAATTTCTTTTTTATTAAGTATATCAGCTAATATATGAGCTACATATCCAATAGCAAACCATTTAAATAATTCTCCTGTCATCATATATATTGGAATAGTAAATAAAATAAATCCAATTATGCTATGGGTAAAGCTTCTATGTGGAGCTTTTGCGCCTAAAACTATTAAAATAAGCAATATACCCAAAGTAGGAAATGTTTTAGTTAATTCCTTATTTTGAGTTATGTAATTAAAAATATTAATGTTAAACTTAATTTTTACTATTAATCCTAAAATTATGAGAATTACTGTACATCCAAATAAATTTTTCAAAAAAGTAAAACCTTTTGATTTATGAGTGTCTATATCCACTATTAATGAACCTACAACTGCTAGAGCTGTTCCTCCTAAGATGCTTTTTATATCATTAGATGGAAGCATTATAGTAGCAGCTCCAACCCCAACTGCCATATGAGTTTTTCCAGTCATGCTTTTTTTATTCCTCCTCATTTTGTAAATTATGCCTTATCTAAAGTGCAGAAAATGTTACTCTACTATATCTAATTATTCTTCTTTAGCTTATAATTTTTGCTACATAACATTTTTTTTATTAAGAATTTATAAAGTCTATACTTAAGTCGCCAACTTATTACATCTACATATTATAGAATGTTTGTTCGCTTGTCAACTATTGGGTTTATAACATGCTTGTCACTATTCCTTATGAATTTTTGATAAAAGGAATCTTCTAAATTAAGCTCATTAGAAAATAAGGTATTTTCTAAATTCTTATGGATGAAAAGAGATATTTTATTGTAGTTGCAGGAAGTATATAATTAATAAAGGAGTTGCTAATGTCATATAGTTACTTTTTTGGACGCGAATATAAAAAAATATGCTAAAATCTAAAAGATTGTATATGTTCCAAAATGGAAGTTAATTAAATATGTACATATTTTACTGATTTTATGTAAATTTTTGATTGGAGCATGTATAGTAAGAAATATTAAAATTTTAACAATGAAATTATATATCAAAGAGAATCACATGAAGAAAAAGTTATTAGAATTTAATATGTTTACCAATGTATGCTGGCAAGTTTAACAAACAATATGATACTTTACTAAACGATATATACAATTATTTTAAAGGGGATATGCCAGAAAGTGAATTTAAAAAATTACAGGATGAGGAAGTAAAATGGATTAATGAAAAGGAAACAGCAATAAAGAAAAATCAAGAAGAACACAAAGGTGGTCCAATAATAGTGGGCTATTAGCTAATATTGCCGACGCAGTATGGTGCAAAATAAACTAGCATACTGACTTGTTATTTATTTGAATATGCCTTAAGTAATCTTTATACAGGAAATGACCTTAAAGTAAAACAAATAAGAAACAGTTTAAATAATTATGTGATTGATTTAAATGAAATAGTTGGACTTGGATTATGTGAATATGTAAGACATACTGGAAATAAACCAATAAGTTTTGTATGGAAGCTTGAAAAAGAAATACCAGCTAAAATTATAAATAAAGCTAATAAGAGTATTGTTATTTAGTTTTATTTTATAATTATTGATTAACATCATTATAATTGACAGTATTTCAGCATATACTGTATAATGTAAGATGTATTAATAAGTTCACATTTGTAAATTACATTTATAGTTTACAGCGCTGGAGGGAGGGATAAAATCATGTCAGAAATTAAAGTAAGAGAGAATGAATCTCTAGAGCAAGCATTAAAAAGATTTAAAAAACAATGTTCACTATCTGGAGTCCTTTCAGAGGTTAAAAAGAGAGAACACTATGAAAAACCAAGTGTAAAAAGAAAGAAAAAGTCAATAGAAGCTAGAAAAAGAAAATTCAAGTAGTAAATTATAAAATATAATTTTATTACATGGTTAAGTTGTGCAAGTATTTCTGAAGTTTAGAAATTTTCACGTACAAGTTGCGTAATTTAATAGATATGAAAATATCAAAAAAGTTTAGCCTAAAGTAGAAATCTATTCTAAATAAATTTCTACTTTAGGCTTTTTTGATAATGTTTGTCTCTGGCAATCACTGTAGCAACAGAGCAAGCAAGCTTCCGATTTCTGTTGCAACCTCAGTACTTCGGACTTCAGAAACCCCAAAGGAGAAAACAGGATTTTCCCAATACAAGCATTGCACTAAATTCATATATTTTGTGCAGTGCTTTATTTTTATGTGAAATTCAGTAAATTGTGGTGCTTTTGTTCATACTTCTAGCATATTTGTCAATCCTATTATTCCTTTATAAAAACCATGTTTTTATTGTTTGATTTTTCTTCACTATATCTGTAACCAAGTCTGTCAAAGTTTTTTATTTCTGATACTTTCTCAATCTTTTCATCAGCCATATAACGAACCATCTCACCTCTAGCCATTTTTGCTAAGGTTCCTTTGGTTATAATTTTACCTTCCTTATATTCACCAAATGTACACGATATGAATTGTACTTGACCGCTTAGATAATTTTCAATGCATTTGCTATACTCTTTAGATGCAAGATTCAATACTATATCTGTATCCTCGTATAGTTTTCTAAATAAGCTATCGCCCCAGTAATCATATAAATCTTTATATCCTGAAAGCTTGATTGCAGACTGCATTTCAAGCCGGTAAGGCACGATACCGTCAAATGGTTTAAGTATGCCATAAAAGCCAGACAGAATATATAAATGATTTTCAATATAGTCCAATTGCTTTATATCAAATACATTTGGAGCCATATACTTATATTGAATTCCTTCATACGCCAATATTGCCGGAGTGAGTTTTTCGGTAAGGCTCATATTAGAAGAGTATTCAAAGCTTGTCCTAGCAATTTTATCATTGCATTTCCATAAATTTTTAGCTTCTTCATAGTTTAATCTTTGAATATATTTCATTAAAAATTCAGTTTTATCTAAAAAACATGGCATGTTATGTGTCTCAAATTCTGTATCTACATTCATCTTTTTCGCTGGTGATATAATAACCTTCAATATAATTCCTCCATATAATAAATATGTTTATTGATACATTTCTTATTTAATCAGCAAGTATTATTTTACATGTGATTGATCTCTTATTTCATTAGAACTGATATCTATCAATTATTTGCATATTTTTATATTATATCACGTTTATTTTCAATTCGAAGAGTTCAAGTAGAAAATGTAATTTATATAAGTGGTAGTTATGTAAAAAAGGTGAGTAGCCTAAAATAGAAATTAAATTTCCATTTTGAGCCATCCACCTCATTTATTATTATTATTTTCTATATATTACTTACCATTTACTTTCCATTCAATTATACCTGTTGCACTAGTTTCTTTTGAAGTCATTTGAATTGCAATAGCATTTGTTGATACTGGAGTAAAAGTAGTAGTATTGTATTGATTAATTTTTGTACCTAAACCTTTTGGTTTTTTTACATCTTGCCAAGCTGCTCCATCCCAATATACTATTCTATATGAAGCTGGTACCTGCATTCCTTCGCCGTTGTCATACCAATATACATCACAACTTGATATAGTGAAATTTTTAGGGAAGACATATTGAACTGAATGAGTTCCGATTTCTGGATAATTTGCATATACACCTGAACTTGTATCATTTGAACTTGAAGGATCAATTCCGTCATTTAAAGCACTTGTACTAGCCCAATCCGCTGATACATAAGAAGCTGATGCAGTAGCTTGTCCAGCTATATTTGTAGCTGGACTTGTATCTGGATTTGTTGGTTCCGTAGGTTGAGTTGGATTTGTGCCTGTACTTGCTTGTACAAATGTCATTTTATTTCCTAATTTACTAATTTGTGAAAGTTTTAAACCAGATGATGTTCCATTCCACCATTTAGAATTTGGAGTAGTACTGTCTCCAAATGAATCTTTATATCCGGCTCTAAATAAATCGCCATCATCATAATAATTTTTATTATTTTCTAAATCAAATTTTCCATCTGCTTGTTCAAGAGATAATAAATAGTGATTATTTGATGTCATATTATTTTTAGAATTATCTCCCTTTTCATCTACATGCCAAACAGCTAGTCCTGCAGATGGTACATCAGCATATCTGCCAATTTTTTGAATGTTTTCAACTAGAAAATATTCATTAGAATTTTTTCCTGACCATTTATATGCATACTGGTTTCCAGTTCCATTCGCTACAGCATTAAATGTAGTTCCATCACCATATGTATTCATGCTTATTGGCGTAGTCCAGGCTGATATGACCTCTCTGCAATATGGATCTGGCGGAGTTGGATTTTTCTCGTTACCACTTCCACTCATCAAACTATATGGTCCAGTACCAAATGAATCTCCATCATAATCATAAAAATCTGGATATCCATAAATCATGTGTCCACTTTCATGACAAATTGTATAAATAGATATATCATTTCCTATATCAGACATTTCATACTTTTGCATATTAACACCATTAAAACTATCTGAACCAGTATACCAAGCTTGATGTGGCCATAATCCTTTTGACCAACCTGCCTCAGCTTTACCTGCATAAAGGATATTAACAGCTTTAACATAACCATTTGAATCTGTTGTTAGAGTTGAAGCATCAAAACCTGAAGTTTTTAACCAGTGAAAAGCTTCAGCTGCAAGTTCTTCTGACTTAGCGTATGACCCTCCTTCTTCATTGATATCATCGTAATAAGATTTTGGATGTTTTGCTGTATAGAATCCTATTACACTATTTGTATATGTAACTTTTCCACCAGACACATCATAATAATAATCTCTTACAGATCCATTATTGCCATAGCCTGTGTATCCTACTCCATTAAAGAATTGCTCTAACTCTGATTTTGATATGTCACTTTTCTTATCTGGAAAATCTATTAAAATTGTTAGCCCTTTGACATTGCCAGTAGCTGAAGTGCTTATTTTTGAATCTGATAATCCATTAGTATTTATATTACTTCCACTGGTTTTTACTGCTGAAGATTTAGTGAAATCCATTCCATGAAGTTTTTTTCTTACTACATCAGCCTTGCTTTTTATTGCTTCTTTCTTTATTTTTAAGTGCTTTTGAAGTTTGTTTTTTACTACATTTGTCATGTCAGTAGATTTAGCTATTTTCATGTCTCCAAACATATCATTTGCTTTGTAAACTTCTCCAGTAGAAACGTAATCTGTTCCATCTTCATTTAATTGTGCATAAGATATCCAGCCATCTTTATTACGACAAAGTGTATATCCATCTAAACTTTCAATTTGTTGAAAATATTCATCTCCTGTAATTTTAACTTCAACGGTGCTTCCATCTGGCTGAACTAATTCATGATTTTGGTTACTATAGGGTGCTGCTGATGCTCCTATGCTCATGATACCCCACATGGTTACTACTGTAACTGCAGTTGTTAAACATTTAATTATTTTTCCCATTATAAATACTCCTTATATTTTTCATTTTTAATAAATTTCTTAAAAAACATTATTGTCCTAGAATTCTAATGTCTCTTATATAGTTGCGCAACGACGTTATATTCTCATATATCTTAAGTTAAATAAAGACTTTTGGCATAAAATGTACATATTCAGTAGTAAAATGTCGCTATATTACAAGTTATTTCAATAATTGTGATGTCTTTACTTTTGAATATAAAAATAAAGTGGCTGTTGCATTGCGTAAAATTCCATTGCAAAGATGACTATCATCTCTCCAAATATGTAAAATAAGATAGAAATAGAGTTGTCTGAATCAGATAAAAAATAGTAGTTAAAAATTGTGGAGTAATTTAGTAATGATAATATGCTGCTTAATGAGCATGAATTTATTGAATTATGCAGATTTATTCCTAATGATATAGGCCATGCAAATTGTAACGGCTGTAATTTGGAAAAAATAATTAAAAAGCTAAAATTTAAAATAGGATCTTATCATCGTTTCTAAAGATGATTTTTTGAAGATTCTTATGAAGAATGTTAAGTGGGTTTTGAGGAGATAAAAGATTAGTATAATAAATATTGGATGAAAAATAAAATTAAAGAAAGCTGTAGTAGCAGTTATTAATTTAGATGAAATGAAAGTAGCTAACTAAAGGTAATAATTAGATGAGACGGTAACCACTAGATGGAAAAAAGTTAGAAGAGCTTAGAAGACTAATTGATTTTAAAGAACTTTCTACTTCTAACTTGAAATCCATCAAGCATTTTGCGCGAATAATATAGCTTAATGCGTAAAAAATCAATCTTATTATTGAAATTTATTGTAAAAAATAGTAATATAATCATATGGAAAGTTTCAAAATATGTAATAAATGTATTTATTATAATATAAAAAATATAATTTAAACATTATTTATTGTAAAAAATTTGAATGCTAAAATTATACTTTACATAAGAATAATAAGGATTTTTTACAATTCAATAACTGTTCTAAATAAAAAAATATAAAAGGGGAGTGGTTTTATGAGAAACAAAATTATAGCTGCAGTTCTTGGAATTAGCATGTTAATGACTTGCAGCCCTGTCTTTGCAAAAGACATCACAACTGTTAAACATGTAAACAATATTAATTATGGGGACAAGTCTAGTAAAGCATCTTTTGACAATTTTAACGCAGATGTTTTAAAGGGTCATTCAAAATTAAAAAATCCAAAGGTTAAATTAAACGAAGATTCTCTAAAAAATAAAAAAGAAAAAGCTACATCTAAATCAAATTTTCTTTTAGCAGATACCCAAACTACAACTGGTCCAGCGGTTACTATTAATGACTCACCAGGCACTGCTTATGTTATAGGTATTGATAGTGTTTGTGGAGATACTATAACAAGTGAAGGTGCAGAAAGATGGTATGCTTTTCAAAATTCATTTATTCAAAAACTTACAGTAATTATGCAAGCACCAAATAGTAGTAATATTGACTATAATCTTTCTTTATATAAGTATAACGAGGAAACTCAAAATTTAGATTTAGTTACAGACTCAATATATTATGGTACTGCATATGAAAATTTAAGTGCAATTGGAGAAAAAGGTATATACTTTATAAGAGTAAATTCAGCACAAGGTTTTGATGATCAAAATCAATATATATTTGAAGCAATATCATCAAGCCAATATGGTAAGAATGAACCTGATGATAATATATATCAGGCAAAACCATATAGCAGTTCGTTATCTATAGTGGATACTATAGATAATGATTTTGATGAAGATTGGAGCAGCCTTCAATTAAATTCAGATACTAACGGTGTTTTATCATTCCAAAATTCATCAACTAAAGGAACTTATGAGGTTCGAGTATATGATGATAGTCTTTCTTTAATAGCAACTTTGAAAAACACTAATTCATTAACTAAAAAATTTCCTAAAGGAACTTATTATATGAGAGTGCTATCTTTAGCAGGATCTGATTCAACTGCCACTTATAATCTTAATTTTGCAAATAAAGATTCAGTAATAACTAAAGCTACAATAACCGATATTTCTTCTGATGCAGATGGTGGTTATATGGATTATGGATATGGAAAAATGTGGAGAGTTCATTATGATATGACTGTCAAAGGAACTGCTTATAATCAATATGGTAATCCAGTAGCTAATCAATCAATAACTGCAGGAGCTAAAGTAGTTATAAATGGTAAGCTCTGTACTGGAACTGGTACTACTGATGCAAATGGAAACTTTTCTATTGCTATACACTTAGGACCAGCCTCAGGAAACTACTCATACGATGCATCAAGAAGTACACATTATTATGATATAATACCATTTGCTATGGCAACTAGTAATGGAAATATTTCTACAAATGTAAGTTCATTATATCATTTTGCTTATAGTATGTACCATGGTTAATAATAATTTGTACAACCTTTAATTAAAATTATCATAGAAAAGATAGTTTCATAAGTGATTATAAAAGAACTCTCAAATTTAATGAGAGTTCTTTTTAGTGTAATAAAATAAATACTAACTTCAACTTTTGAAGAGAGTAAAAATTTAAAAAAACATAATTGAGGACATGTTAAGCTGGAAGTAGAATTTCAACTGTTCCCTATGACTTTAGGGGAATTGAAAAAGTCACAAACTTTGTAACAAAACAGTTAGCAAGTTCAGTTGTATCTCCTTCGCAAAAAAAACTCCAAGGGTCTTTGTGAAGGAAGAATGACTGAACTTGTTATTGTTTATAATTTTTTAATGATTCAACTATTCTATTGGAAATGGCTTCATATCGTAGATTAACTTTATTTATAAATATATGTCCGAAAACTCAACATTTAATGCATTCACTAATCTATTATCTCCATCAAGAAATGCTCTATTCTTATCTTCTTGTATATAGTAATTTGCAGGCAAAATTATCCGAAAAGTGCTCCCTTTGTCTTGTTCACTTTCTAATTCTATTTTGCCATTCAAAACAGCAACTAATTTTTTTACAAGTGATAAACCAATTCCGGTTCCTTCGGCATGTCTTGATAAATTACTGTCCACTTGCCCAAATCTTTCAAAGATAAGTTCTTGTTTATCCTTTGGAATACCCATTCCTGTATCAGATACTTCTATTATTATCATATTTGTTTCTTTATTTTCATCAAGACTAACAGAAACTGTGCCTCCTTCATTTGTAAATTTTATTGCGTTAGAAAGAAGATTTAATATAATTCGTTCAAGTTTTTCGTCATCAGTAGCAATATTTTTATAGCCTAGATTACAGTTAAAAATTATGTTAATATGTTTTTGATTTGAATACAATTTTACAGATTCAGTAATTTGTCTTGCAAATGATACAATTTCAATATTTTCTATATTTAACTTAAACTGTCCAGCATTTAATCTTGTAATATCTAATAAATTATTTACAAGTCGTAACTGCCTAAAAGTATTTTGTTTTATATTTTGAATTAAACCTTTTACTTTGTTTGGTATTTCATCATTGTATGCACATTCAATTAATTGAATTGCTGAATAGATTACATTTAGTGGAGTTTTAAATTCATGAGAAATTAAGGAGATAAATTCATCTTTCATAGCAAGAGTTTTTTTAGCTATTTCTAGTTTTTCTTGTTCTGCTTTAATAGCTAGCTGCTGCTCAAGTTTTATTCTATTATTATTCTGTATAATGTGTGTTATATCATGAGATATAAGTATTCCAAAATGAAAAATTCCATTTTCATCAAAAATAGGTACACCATTAAAATCAAGATAGACTTTTTCATGTTCACCCTTTATTACCACGCGCTGTTCTTTCACTGTTTCACCGTTTAAAACTCTAAAAGCAGGAAATTCTTCACGAACTAATTCTACATCATTATCGTTATAATACTTTTGACAGTTATCAATACTTTCTCCAACTCTATCCAATGGCATATTACTGTATTTATTTATTGAATTATTGAAAGCTTTATTTTTCTTTATGTAATTACCACTACTATCTATAATTGCTAGTTTGTCATACATATTGTCAAATATTATTTCAAGTTCTTTCTTTTGACTAGATATTAATTTATTACTTTTTACAAGTTCAGTAATATCATGTGTGACTATTACACCCATTTCAAATTCTCCATTTTCATCAAATAGGGGTATTGCATTAAAATGGAGATAATATTCTTTATCATCATATACATATTTTGCCTTCTGACCCTTTACTTTTACACCTTTTAACACATTCATAAAACATAAATAATCTAAAGGAATAGGATTGCCAGTTAAGTCATAATATGTGCCAATATTTGTTGAATATCCTACAAGTCTGTCTTTATTTTCTCCAAATAACTTTTTCAGCAAACTATTATGTTTTAAATATTTTCCATTTTTATCAACTATTGAAATTATATCTTCTACACTTTCAATAACACTTTCCAATTGTTTATTTTTTATATATATATGTTTTCTGCTAAGGACTCGCTCGGTAACGTTTTCTAGCATGGACATAATGTACTTTACTTCACCATTTTCAGATATGGGAGTAATAGTATTATCCCAGTAATCAGTTCTGTTTAAAGTGATACTTGGTAATTCAGTGAAATATATTGGTTTGTTATTTCTAATAATATCTGCAAGCTTTTTTTCACAACCACGTTTCTTAAAATTACACATAAATTCAGGCATACATTTTCCATATACAACTTCCTTTGTATTAAAAGGTTTAGGTATATAACTTAAATATTTTTGATTTGCCTTAATAAGTTTGAAATCATCTGCAGTAAAAATTCCTATACCTATTTTATTATCATTCATTAGATTTTCAACAAAAAGCAGTTTATTATCAAGTCGTGAATTTTCTATCTCATTAAAAGTATATAAATTAAGAGTATTATTAAAATCTTTACATTTTTTTATTTTGACAAACCTTACATCTAAAGCCTTAGTAAATAAAACAGTTTGTGTTTCTTCATCAGTTATATTAATTTTATGGTTGCACCTAAATAATTCATTTAAAACCTCAGTAATATATTTTCCACATAATTCATTTTTACTGAATTGTGTTAAATTCAAAAAATTATCATTTACGTCTATTATAGTGCCGTCTTTTTCCTTTATTAAAGGTTTTTCCATAAAATATAGTAAATTATTATTCAATATACTCCCCCCGATGTACAAAATTAATTTCCAATGTACTTTTAATATAAAAATATAATACCACATATCCCTATAAATTTGTATATTTTGCTATAATATTTAAATGATGGTATAAATATATATATTTGCCTAGATATAGTGGAGAATTTGATATAACATATGATGAGATATTTGAAGGTTGCATGCAAGTATTAGATTTTATAATTAGTAAAAATATTGATATGTTATCTTAAAAATCAAGAATATTGTACAGTATAAATGAAAAACCTAACTTAGAAGACTTATTAAAGTTCATCTATGTTAGGTTATTTTATTTAAAGAAGTTTGCCTAAGTTATATTAAATTATTTGCTATTAGAACTGTTATCAGCACAATGAATGGCTTTTTGTTTAGTATCCGAATCACTAGTTGCTAAGCAAAAACATAAAAAAAAGTTGACTAGTCAACATAAAATCAATATAATATTGTTGACTAGTCAATTAAATTTATAGGAGGCAAAAGCTGTGGAAAGAGAAACTATGCATTTTATAATGCTTAATAGTAAGATTTTTAGAAGCACACAAGGTTATTTAGATAAGGTTTTAAAAAAATATGAATTAAGCAGCGGTTCTGTTCCTTACATATTTACTTTAGAAAAAAATGAAGGTATTGGCCAAAATAAATTAAGTAAAGAAATCGGTAATGATAAGGCAATGTCAGCAAGAACAATTACAAAACTCATAGAGATAGACTTTGTATATAAGAAACAAGATGAAAGAGATAGTAGAGCTTATAATCTATATTTAACAGAAAAAGCTAAGGAGCTTATTCCAGAAATTCGTAAGGATATTAAAACTGTTGTGGATTTAGTAACAGAAGATTTAACAGAGGAAGAGAAAAGGATAACAACAAAGTCCTTAAAAAAGATTTTGGATAGAGTTCAAAGATTAAAGGATGAGGAGTAGTTTCTTTACTCACAAAGTGTACTACTACAAAAGTTATTATCTAAGTTGGAATTAAAATAATGAGTTAAAACATTAAAGAGAGAAATCAAACGAGTAAATAGAATTAAAAGAGAGTATGTAATAGGAGGAATCAGAATGGAGAAAGAGAAGGACAGAAGCAGATGGTCCATATTGATTATAGTTTTAATGTCAACATTTATGTCAGCTTTAGATGGCAGTATTGTAAATGTAGCATTACCTAAAATGGCTACAGCTTTAAATGTAACAACATCTAGTATTCAATTAGTGGCAACAAGTTATTTAATAGTTATTGCTGGGACAGTATTAATTTTTGGAAAACTTGGAGATATGCTTGGGAAATCTAAGATGTTTAAGTTTGGATTGGGCTTATTTACCTTTGGATCTTTGTTATGTGGTATAACGAGTTCTTTTCCTATATTGATTTTAGCAAGAATAGTACAAGCTATAGGTGCTGCTGGAACTATGGCTAACAATCAAGGGATTATTACACAATCATTTCCTCAAAATGAAAGGGGAAAAGCACTTGGATTTTTAGGAACTTCTGTAGCCTTGGGTTCTTTAGTAGGACCAGGCCTTGGAGGAATTATAGTAGGTGCAGTCAGTTGGGAATTTATATTTTTAATAAATGTGCCTATTGGTATAATAGCTTTATTTTATGTCAATAAGTTATTACCTAAAGGTCACAAAACAGTAAAGGGAAAGATGGATAGCATAGGTGCGATATTATTTATGTTCACTATAGTTCCACTTTTTGCAGCTCTAGATGAAGGTTTAAATCGTGGCTTTACAGACCCAATAATTTTATTAGGTTTTATTGTAGCAATTATTTCATTTATAATATTTATTTTTGTGGAAAAGAAAAGAGAAAATCCATTACTACAATTAGAGATATTTAGTAATAAGTTATTTTCCTTAAGTATATTCTGTGCATTTATAACCTTTATAGCAATATTTTGCAACAATATTATTCTGCCCTTTTACCTTCAAAATGTAATGAACTACACACCACAGCATACTGGATTAATACTTATGGTTTATCCTTTACTTTTAACTGTGGTAGCACCTCTAAGTGGAGCTTTATCAGATAAAATTGGTTCAGAAGTTTTGACTTTTATAGGCTTAGTTCTTATAAGCTTAGGATTAATATTAATGTCTACTTTAAATGTAGATTCAACTTTAGTAAGTATGATAATATTTATTGGAATCATGTCTGTTGGCATGGGACTATTTCAATCGCCTAATAATTCTTTGATAATGTCAACTGTACCAAAGGATAAACTGGGGATTGCAGGAAGTATAAATGCACTTGTAAGAAATTTAGGAATGGTATGTGGAATAGTATTAGCTACAACACTTTTATACAGTATGATGAGTTCTAAAATTGGACAACGTGTTACAGATTATGTAGCAGGAAGAAGCGATGCTTTTATATATGGTATGAAAACTGTATATATAACTGCGGCAGTAATAAGTTTAATTGGAGCTGTATTAACTTTCTTAAGATTAGCTAGTAGAAAGAAATCTAAGGAGAGCTAATTTAATTCAGTAGACGAAATGATGAATTTTGTTAAAGAAAAAGGAAATATGATTAATATTTACCCAAGGACTTAAAGTAAATTAACATATACTTTAAGTCTTTTTTTATATTAGGCTCTGCTGGACTAAATTGTTGATGTAAGCATAATAATAAATAGCAGAGGTGAAGCTAATTAAAGCTATAAAATTAGATCGGCATATATTTTTGAATTATAAAATGGAATAAATTTTATACATATAGGCAACATAACATTAGTTATATAATTTAAAGCAGTGATAATACTGGAGGTTATAATGAAAAGATTAAGTAAAGCAGTTTCATTGGCTATGATTACTTTAATTATTTTTACATTAACAAGAACTATTAATATTAATACATATGCTTGCCTGAATTTTAGCTCTAATAATAGAAATATAGTAAATGCTGCAGTAATATTTTTTAAGATGGATGACCCGTATACTATGAGGGTTGTAGAAAACTTAGAAAATATTGAAAAAGATAATCAAAATAATATTAAATTTACTTTCTTTGATCCACAAAATAATGTAGCTGTACAAAATGAAATGTTAGATTCTGTTCTTAGAAGCAATTATGATCTAGTTATATTATATGTATCAAATAAAAAAGAAAATATTGTAGCAGATTTTATTAATAGAGTTAAACCCAAAAACATACCATTAATATTAATGAATATTCCTCAAAATGTAGTATCAAAAGTTTCTAACCTCTACAATAAGGTGGCATTTGTAACGCCAGATTCTAAGAAAGCAGGTGTTGCTCAGGGGAAAATTATTACTGACTTATGGAATAGTAATAAGATAGATATAGATAGAAGCCGTGATAATATACTGCAATATGTTTTGTTACAGGGGCCTTCTGATGATCCACAAGCAGTTGATAGAACTAAATATGCAATTTCAACAATTAATGATTCAGGCATAAAAACACAAGAGCTTTCATCGATAAATGCTAATTGGGTTAAAGATTTAGCTAAGAATTCTATTGATAGCTTACTTCTTAGATATAATGGGCAGATTGAAGCAATAATAGCAAATAATGATGCAATGGCAATAGGTGCTATTGAAGCATTACAAAAATATGGGTACAATACAGGCGATAAATCAAAAAATATACCAGTGGTTGGAATTGATGCATTACCAGAAGCTATTGATTTAATTGATAAAGGTTTTATGACCGGAACTGTTATTCAAGATCCGAAGGTTACAGCTGAATCATTATATACTATTGGAATGAACTTATTTAATAATTTAGATCCAATAGAGAATACAAACTATAAGATCGTTGATGGAGAAATTATTATTCCATATCCTTATGATGTATACACAGGTAAGTCAAATAATCAATAAATATTAAATTAAAATATAATTGTACAAATAATGTTATACATAAGGATTACAACATGATCCATTGCATGATATATTTGCCTAAATGTAAAAACTCTTTATTACCTTCCATACTCACAATATCTCATAATTTAGACAATAAAAAAGATCAAAGATTTTTTTGAGGCCACTGAAAAACTATTTTTTTCAGTGGCCTCAATTTTCTTTAGATCTTTTGGGAGAACATTGAATATTTATCAAGATAATAATTATCAATATTTAAATTGAAGTTATATCCTTATCCCTGAAATTTATCATGATATATGTTCTTATTATCAGTTTTATTTATACGAACATAAGCATATTCAGGAGCTTTATACCCTGGGCCATATATTAAAAATTCGATGATTTTCTTAGCAAAAGTTTTAATGAGTAATTTATTCATTTTACATCACTCCTTATTTGTATGTTTATATTATTATATTAGAATATTTAGAAAATTGCAACAACTATTAATAAATAACAATTATTATATAAAGTGAATCACTGAAATTTAGAAATTCTAAGCTAAAAGAATGTGATTATAATTCTTCATATGTTTTTAATTAATATTAGAAGTTTATCTTAAAGGATAAAAATAGGCTTCTAAACTTCATTAAATATTATATGAAATTTTAGGTATGAAAGGATTTGGAAATGTAGTTTAACATCATAATTTCAAGATCTTTAAAGGGGTAAGATCTTGTGCAAGCAATGAAACAGTTTTTACTGATAATCATTAGACCTTATAATATTCAAACCTGTAAATGCAGTGGTATATTGGTATTTAATAGGTTTACTTATTATAAAACATTTAGGTACAATGTGGATCATTTACTATTATCATCCTTAATACCCATAGTAAAATAATTGTTTACAAATGGAGATGATTATATAATTTAAAATAACTGTATTTACTGAGGAGTGCTCTAAAAAACAAGTCAGTATGCATAACTAATGATAAATAAAAGGAGAACAATTTCTAGTGAGTATTAAGAAGAAACTTACTTCATTTCTTTTAACTTTTTCAATTATCCTGAGTTTTGGCCAAGGATTAGGTGTACAAGCTGCAACTAGTGATTTGACTGCAACATCAGATAGTACTGCTAGTATTGAGACCCAACCATCAAATTCAGTTCCCAATCCAGGAATACCTGAAAGTAATCCAAATCCATTAAATGTTATAGCTCAATATAACACTCAAACTATTGATAATAGCGGAAATAGCAATACGAATATAACATCAACTATTGGCTGGAAGAAAGAGAATGTATATTGGTATTACTATAAATCAGATAATACAAGGACAAGTGGTTGGATTAAACCAGATACCAATTGGTATTATTTGTATTCTAATGGACAAATGGCAACTGGTTGGTTAAAAAATTCTAATGGTACATGGTATTATATGGACAAGTCTGGTGCTATGGTTACTGGTTGGAAGCAATTAAATAATATTTGGTATTTTTTTGATGCTTCAGGTGTTATGATAACTGGTCTTAATGTAATAGATAATGTGACTTATATGTTTTATAATAGTGGTGCTATGTCAAAAGGTTGGATGCAATTAAGTAATTACTGGTATTACTTTAATAATAGTGGTAGCATGGCAAGTGGATGAATTTTTGATAATGGAGCTTGGTATTATTTATATAATACTGGTGCTATGGCTAAGGGCTGGATTAATATTAATGGAATCTGGTATTACTTAAAAGCAAGTGGCGCCATGGCAACAGGCTGGGTAAATTCAGGGAGTGATTATTATTACTTAGATTTATCTACAGGAAGATTACGAATAAACACTGTAGCAGGTGGATATGAAATCGGTCCTGATGGTAAGAGATTAGCAGCAGTTAGTAAATTTAAAGGTATAGATATTAGTCACTATAATGGGGATATAAATTTTACAAAAGTGAAAGCTGCTGGAATTCAAGTTGTGTATATAAAAACTACAGAAGGAACAACTTATGTAGATAATTATTTAGGAATTAATTATAACGGTGCTAAAAATGCGGGATTGAAAACAGGGTTTTATCATTTTTTAGTCGGGACAAGCTCTCCAGAAACTCAAGCACGTAATTTTTATAATAATATAAAAGATAAGCAAAGTGATTTAAAACCAGTTTTAGACGTAGAAAAAGGTGGATTTGATGTTATGGATTATACATTAAGATTCATAGCTGAATTTAAAAAATTAAGTAATATGGATGTATGTATATATACATATTCAGATTTTATACGTAATTTAGATAGTAGATTAGCTAACTATTCATTATGGGAAGCTAATTACTATAGAAGTACTTCTAATATACCATCTAATAGTATATGGAATTCTAGAGCAGGGCATCAATATACAGATAAGGGGATTATTGATGGAATTTATGGTGGCGTAGATTTAAACGAATTTACACAGGATATTTTTAGATAATTTAAATTATTACTAAACCTACTAAAAATACAAATCTGTGGAAACATCAAATTGGGAGAAGGGAGAAATTGAAATTATATAGTAACTAAGGATAATCTCATAAGGAAACTTTTTCAAATGTAAAATAAATTAAGGATTATGAAAAAAATAATAGACGAGCATATTGGTCTATTATTTTTTTGTTGTAATTAAAAGCTATTCATAAAAGAATGGCTTTTTTTAATATTCTAAATATTTAACAATCTTATTATAGTTATATTGTATAAATTTTGTTAGTTCTACCAATTTGATTAAAAATTAAATTAGTATATAATTGGATTATGTAAATTTAGGGGGAAATAAAATGAAAAAGATAAAATTAACAAGAATAATAACTGCTACACTAATTACAGTTTCAGTATTAGCATTAAATCCAATAGGGGCAAGTGCTGAGTGGAAAGAAGATTCAAATGGCTGGTGGTATAGTGAAGGTTCAAGCTGGATTATAGGAGAGCGATTTATTGATGGACATAAATATTATTTTAATAAAAATGGTTATATGAAGACTGGTTGGAGAGCGACTGGAACCAATTGGTTCTATTATGATAACTATGGATATCAAAAAAAAGGTTGGCTGCAAGATGGAGGTAAGTGGTATTACTTAAATCCGACTGCAGGATATATGGTTACCAATAGAGCTGTTGATGGCTGGTATTTAAATAGTGATGGAGTAGGGGTAAAATGTGAGAGCATTGGAGGCTATGAAATTGACAAATCAACTTGTACAATAACAAAATATACTGGAAATGATACTTCATTAGTTATACCAAGGGAAATTGGAGGTATTCAGATTAAACGTATAGAAGGCAACGTATTTGGTGGCCGTAGGAATTTAACCAATATAACAATTCCAGATAGTGTAACTTATGTTGATGGATTTGCATTTTATAATTGTTATAATTTGAAAAGTATAATTGTAGATGATAACAATAAAGATTATGCAGGTGTTGATGGAGTATTATTTAATAAATCAAGGGAGAAAATAATAAATTATCCTATGGGAAAAGAAAATAAAAGTTATATTATTCCAAGCAATGTAAACTATATACAAAGTGGAGCATTTAAAAATTGTATCAACTTAACAAGCATAAAGATTCCAACAGGTATCTCAAGTATGCGAAACGATATATTTGAAAATTGTTCAAATGCTACGTTTTATATTGAGGATGAAAAAACAAAAAAATATTTAATTAGTTGCGGTGTTCCTACAAGTAAGATAATATTAGATTCTCAAATATCCGGATCTATTCAGACTGATACAAACAATTCCAATGCAAGTTCAATGAATGAAATTAGTAATAAAAGTATTGAACCACTAAAAGATGATACAACGTTTAAAGCAATAAATTCCTTAGAGGAGTTTGATACTACAAAATCCTCTAATATCAAAATTCGATTAAGCAATATTAGACCATTGGGATATTATAAATTAATTGAGCCATTTAATGATAGAATAATAGTATCAAAAGCTAAAATTGATAGTAATAATTTGCAAAGTAAAATTGAAAGTCAATTATTTATGGGAACTTTTAATGATAAAGTTTTCATATTTGCAGATAGTAAATGTACTAAAGATAAATTAGATAAAGATTGGACTTATATAGTGAAAGGTTCTATATCAAGTAATGGAGCTAATGAAATTATAGGAATTAAACAAATCCATAGTTTAGAAGCATTTTATTGGAAATGGTTTGATACAATTATAGGCGGTCGTTATATAGATTGTTCACAAAAAGTAATTGATTTTGCAACAAGAGAGTAACATAATGGTATTAAAATAAAAACATTCCGATTAATACGGGATTATCCACTTACTATGTTAAAGCTGTACCATACTTTTTATATAATTTTAAATTAAATTCCATAATACAATTAGGATATGAATATTAATATGGATTAATAAGCTGAGATTTTCTTATATTAGAGAATCTCAGCTTTAATTATTTTATGTAAATATATGATATAATAAACATAAAAATTGGTAAAACATAGAAAGCGTGATGTAAGTGGAAGATGCAATAAATAGAATAAGAAAATTCAGAAATGATAGAGATTGGAGTCAATTTCATACACCAGCTAATTTATCTAAAGCAATATCAATTGAAGCAGGTGAGCTTTTAGAAGAATTTTTATGGGATGAAGAAAACTATAATAAGGTGAAGTAGCTTTGATCATATGAGAAATATGGAAGGTTTAGTTTATCTACCTATACATAATTCAATGCCAATAGTATAATCAGTTTGTTAAGAATATTTTTGTTGAAATTGATTTTTTATCCGATAGCTAGCATCCGTAACACTCCCTCTTCTTTGCATGGTAAATAACGGCTGTACGCTCTTGGAATAGGTGCCCCTTTAAGGTATCAGTTCAACTAAATTCAGGCGGATTATAAAACTCCACCTGAAGAGTTTCACTTTATATTTAGGAGGAATTGTTTTGTCAGAAAAAAATAAGAAATATAATATTACTAGGGTTACTAATTCAAAAGATAAGGAGAATCCTGGAGTTATAGTTGAGGCTGAAAAGCCATTATCACAGTCAATGTTATGGGAATTACAGACGGATTTCTTTTCAAATCAGGGTCCAGAGGCATGGATTAAAGGAATTGTACCTCAATATATAACAACAAATCCCTATATTGCGAACCAATATGCCAAAACTGTCTTTGGGTATTGCAGAGACTATGTTGCAAGAGAAGATATAGATAAAAATACCGTTATCTACATAATGGAGCTTGCAGCGGGTGTTGGACGATTTACTTATACTTTTCTGAAAAGATTTTTACATATGATTGAAAATTCTCCACTAAAAGGTCTAAGGTTTAAATACATAGTAACGGATTTTGCCGAGAGGAATATTGAATATTGGCAAAACCACAGCTTTTTAAAGCCTTACTTTGAATCTGGAGTACTTGATTGTGCAACCTTTGACATATCTAAAGATGAAGAGATTAAACTTAGAAATAGTGGTGAAGTTCTATCAAGTGGTAAATTGAAAAATCCTTTAATTTTAATCGCAAATTATACATTTGACAGTCTTCCTCAAGATACTTTTTATGTTAATAACGGAGAACTTTTTGAAGGTTTAATTACAGTAACTTCTCCAGAAGAGAAGGGCGATCCTGAGGATAAATCCATTTTGGCAGGTTTGGATTATTATTATACAGATAAAAAAATTGAGTGCAATGATTATTATGAAGATGAGAATTTTAATGATGTGCTTCTATACTATAAAAATTCTTTAGAGGATACAGCGTTTTACATGCCTATAATTGGTTTAAGATGTATTTCAAGATTAAGAAAGTTATTTAATGATGACATAATCCTAATATCTGCTGATAAGGGGTATAAAAATGAAGAAGCTATGTTTAAAAACTATCACCCATTTTTATCAAAACATGGATGTATTTCTATGACCGTCAACTTCCATGCTATAGAGTTATATTTTAAAGGGCTTGGTGGAAAAGCAATACATAGCATATATGAACACGAAAATGTAAATGTATCTCTGTTTTTATTAAGTAAGAATAATAACGATTTTGTAGAGACGTCAATGGCTTATAACGAGATTATTGAAACCATAGGACCAGATGACTTCTATATTATGAAAAAAGCAATTATGCCTTTAAGTAAGTCTTTAACTACCAAAGAACTTTTAACTTTCCTAAGGTTTACAGTATGGGATTCAAGAACCTTACTTGAATTATATAACATATTACTTGAAAGAATACCAACTGAAGAGAACTTCCCAAAAGATGAACTGATTGATGCAATTAATAAAGTTTGGGAACATTATTTTCCTATTGGTGAAGAGGGCGATTTAGGATATTACTTTGGTTCAATATTAGGTTATCTTGGCCAAGATAATGATGCTCTAAGATTTTTTAAGTCTTCATTAGAATTTTATGGTGAGTGCTCTGAAACCAATCATGAAATTGCACTTTGCTATTATAATTTACAACAAATTGATAGAGCCATTGAGTATACAGAAAAATCTTTGGTTTTAGACCCAGATTTTGAAGAGAGTAAAAATTTAAAAAACATAATTGAGGAAATATTAAGCGATAAGTAGAATTTCGACTGTGCCCTATGACTTTAGAGGAATTGAAAAAATCACAAACTTTATAAGAAAATAATTAGCAAGTTTAGTCGTATTCCCTTAACAAAAACCTCTGAGGGTCTTTGTTAAGGAAGAATGATTGAACTTGCTATTGTTTATAAATTTTAAGGTGTGGGATTAATCTCCTGTACGATTTATTTTTTTATGATAATATATATTGTGTAAAGTTTATCAAGGATGACAAAAAAATGACAAGAAACAATAAACTCAACAAGAAAATTTATCATTTCTTATTTGATTTTTCTAAAGTTTAATGGTGTTTTTCCATAAGTCTTTTTAAACATCTTAGCAAAATTAGCTGAATAATTGTATCCAACTTTGCATGCTATTTCTTCAATACTTAAGTCTGTTGTTGACAAAAGATTTGCTGCAATAGTCATTCTAATATGATTTGTATATTCACCAATTGACATATGATAATATTTTGAAAATCCTGCCTTTAGTTTTTGTTCATTTAAAAATACCATCTTGCTTAAAGCATTTATATTTGGAGGATTACAGTAGTTTTTTGATAAAATATCATGAGCTTTTTGAATAGCTATAATATCAGAAGATGTTAGTTTCATTATTCTGTTATTGCCGATATTAATGTTTCCGTAGTTAATTTGATTAGTAAAAGCATTCTCAGGTGATTTTGTAACCTCATTGAGTAAAATAGCTATGCACTCTAATATTTTGCTCTCCAAGTAGAGATTATTTAATAAGTTTTTATTAGCTAAGCTTTGCAGTTGACGAATAATTTCTGCAATTTCTAATGGCAGATAAATATATGTATAATTTTTAATAAAAGAATCAAAATCCATTATATTTGGAAAGCTAGGCTTTATTACCTCAGTAAAATATCTTTCATATATGGTTATTTCAGTTCCATGATAATGCTGACCTTTTTTCCATTTTTGATGTCCTTTTAGATTTCCTTCAACAACAAAGAAAGAGGAAGGTGTAAATGAGGAAACAGGGTTATCTTCAAGTTGGAACTCTGTAATACCTTTATAAACTAGGCCAAAACGCATTAAATGCTCAGGATTATCAAAGGATAAGGAGAAGTCCTTTGGAATAGTATAGTCTGCAATATCTAAATTATAATAACCATACCTTGAATAACTAATCAAATAACCAAGTTCAGGTTTACTTTTATTTGTATGCAAATCATAGTTTTCATTTTCAAATTTACTAAAACTTAATTTTTTTAAAACAGCTGATTTAAATTCTTCACTAGACTTTACAAGCATAAAATGCCTCCTTATATAGATACCAAACTTATTAGTTATACTTTAATTAAAATTTCTTAAATTTAATTAAAGTATAACTAATTAAAATTCAGTACTGATAATCAATGATCAGTACTGAATTTTAATTAGTGAAGTGATCATTAATTATAGAAAAAGGATAATTAAGTTTATATGGCGAAGTTTAATTTCTAAATTCTTATATATCATTTAAACTTCAAATATTAACTTATAATGACAAGTTGGCTGTACTACGTAAAATACAACAATAGAATCAATAAAATTATATTAAATAACTAATAATTATACAAGAATAAATAATTGTATAAGGTGTAAAAATAATTATATAAGGTGCAACCATTGAAATGAGAATGAATATCATATACAATGAATTTTGTCGAAATAAACAAAATATAAATTCTGAAAGGAAGATAAAAATGAAAAAAATTTCAGTTTTAAAAAAACTTCTAGCAGTTTGCATAACATCAATGCTTTTTGCTGGTTGTACAAATACAAGCACTTCTACAGTAAAAGAGGAAAAGAAAACTATTAAAGTAACTGATGTTAGAGGAGAAGTTGAAATACCGGAAAAATCTGAAAGAATAGTTGACTTAAGTGGTAATAGTGATATTCTATCAATTTTAGGATATAAGGTCATAGGAACTGCTAATAGTGATGCTTATGACTATAAAAAATTCCCTACATATTTAGAAGATACATTAAAAGGTGCTACAATACTAGGTTATAGCATGCAGGATACTATGGATGTTGAAGCACTAATGAATTTAAATCCTGACTTAATCATAATTTCAACAATGCAAGAAAAAATGTATGACGAGTTAAAAGAAATTGCTCCAACAGTAATGATTAAATTAGAAGCTTTAAATTGGAAGGAAGATGTTAAAACTTTCGCAAAAGCTTTTAATAAAGAAGATGCAGCAAAGACTTGGATTGAAAATTATGAAAAGAAATCAAAGGAAGTCGGAGATAAGATTAAAGAAGCTCAAGGTGCAAATACAACTTACTTATCATTCTTAGCTAGTAGCAGTCAATTTTATGTATTCGATGGAGCAGGGTTTGGCAGTGTTTTATATGAAGATTTAGGATTAAGTAAACCAGAAAATATGCCAAAACAAAGTGATATAAGTTTACCAGTTGTAACTTATGAAGGATTAGCACAAATAAAAGCAGATCATATATTTGTTATTGCAACAGATGAAGATTTAAAATCTCTTGAAGGAAATGCAATATGGAACAGCCTTCCTGCTGTAAAAAGTGGTAAGGTTACTAAATTGCCTTCTTCACCTTATTTCAATCAAGGATATAGTCCAATAGGAAGAGAAAAACTTTTAGATAAAATTGTGGAGAAGTTAAATGAAAAAAAATAATAAGAATACAATAACTTTTATAGTTTGTAGTGTTTTTATTCTAATAATTGGGTTATTCCTAGGCATAAGTCTAGGAGCTATCCAGATTGGAGTTTCAGAAATATGGCACAGTATTTTTAACTATAGTGAAAAACTTGAGCTTGTGTTAGTTAGAGATGTACGTATTCCTAGAGCCCTCTGTGTACTTTTTACAGGGGGGATTTTGGGAGTAACAGGGGCTATGATTCAGGGAGTTACAAGAAATCCAATAGCAGAACCCTCGCTTCTTGGTGTAAGCCAAGGAGCTACATTAGTTGTTGCAATATTTTATGCTATTGGAATTTCAATAAATACTACAAATGTTATGATAGCTTCATTAATTGGAGCAATATTTAGTGGGATTATAGTAATAGGATTTATATCAAGAAAAGTAAATAATAGCTCAATTAGTAAAATACTTTTGGCAGGTACAGCTATGAGCACCTTCTTTATTTCACTTACAACTATTGTAGGGATTTTATTAAATCAATCTCAAATGATTGCTTTCTGGGTAGCAGGAGGTTTTAGAAATGCAACCTGGGCAGATTTTAAATTAGCTTTCGTAGTTGGAATAATAGGGTTAATAATAGCTATTTTACTTTCAAATAAAATAAATGTATTAAGCCTCGGAGATGATGTGGCAATAAGTTTAGGCCAAAATCCTGAAAAAATAAGATTAATAACTTTACTTGTGATGATACCAATGTGTGCAGCAGCAGTTGCAGTTGGTAAAAATATTATATTTGTTGGACTCATAGTTCCACAGATTATAAGAAAAATATTGGGTGAGGATTACAGAAAAAACATACCTTGTTCTTTTCTGCTTGGAGCAGTGATTTTAACTTATTCCGATATTGCTGCACGAATGTTTTATAGTCCTTATGAAACTCCAATTGGAATATTTACGGCACTTATAGGAGTTCCATTCTTTATAGCTGCAGCAAGAAAGGAGAAAGGCTAATATGAAAAAAAGAAACTTTAAAATAATAATTGTAATATTATCTAGTTTGCTACTATTATCTTTAATTTTATATTTAAGCTGGGGTAGTTATAAAATATCACCTTTAGATATTATAAAAACAATATTCGGAGAAGGAACAAAACTTCAAAAGTCAGCACTTTTAAACCTTAGGGTTCCCAGAATGTTAGTTGGAATTTCCGTGGGTATTGCATTATCTACAGCTGGAGCTTTGCTGCAGACCATAACAAAAAATGAGTTGGCTGATTCTGGAATAATTGGTATCAATGCTGGCGCGGCAGTAGCAGCAGTAATCTTTATTTCTTTAAAAACTGCCAATTATTATAGTGAACTTGGATATCTTTCTATTTATGTATTACCTTCTATGGCTATTATGGGGGCCGGGGTTTCAGCTGCTGTAATTTATTTCTTATCAAGCAGAAATAAAGTTAGACCTAAGAGATTACTTCTTATAGGACTTGGAATAAATACAGGATTAAATGCTTTTATAACCTTCTTTACTTTTAGAGGAGGAGTTAGTGATTACAACAGAGTTCTCATTTGGATATCAGGAAGTCTATGGGGATCAGGCTGGAACTATGCAAAAATAATAACTCCCTTGGTTGCTTTAATGTTTATCTTAGTATTATTAAATCATAAAAAGTTAGATGTCCTTAATTTATCTGATGAACATGCAATTTGCCTTGTACTGAACTTAAATAAAGAAAGAAAAAAGTTTTTAACCTTTGCGGCTATTCTTGCAGGCACAGCTACAGCTTTTGCAGGTAATATTGGTTTTATTGGATTAATATCACCTCATATTGCAAGAAAGTTAGTTGGGCCTTATCATAAAAACTTTCTGGTAATATCTGCAGTTATGAGTGCAGTTATAATTTTAGTTGCAGATTCACTCTCAAGAAATTTATTTTCTCCAATTGAAATACCTGTTGGGATAACAATTTCAATACTTGGAGTACCATATTTTATTTATTTAATGATGAAGGAGAAATAGATGGAAGCTATTAGTGTAAAAAAATTATCCGTAGCCTATGAAAATAATTTTATAATAGATAATATGAATCTTTCAATTCCAAAGGGAGAAATAAGTATAATCATAGGGGCAAATGGATGTGGAAAATCAACTTTGCTAAAAACTATAGCAAGAATAATAAAACCGAAGAATGGTGATATTTTTATAAACAATAAAAATATTAAAAATCAAAAAGAAAAACATATAGCAACTCAAGTTGCATTTTTACCTCAAGGGCCAATTTGTCCGAGCGGAATCACTGTTAAAGAATTAGTTTCTTATGGAAGATTTCCACATCAAAAAATGATGGGTGGACTTAATAGTCATGATAAAGAAATCATAGAGTGGGCAATACAAGAAACTGGACTTAAGGATTTTGCAGATAGAGAAATAGAGAATTTATCTGGAGGACAAAGACAAAGAGCCTGGATTGCAATGACCTTAGCACAGGAAACAGACATAATTATGTTAGATGAACCAACAACTTATTTAGATATGTCTTATCAGCTTGAAGTATTAGAAATATTAGAGAAATTAAATAAGAAAAAGAATATTACGGTGGTTATTGTACTTCATGAACTTAACAATGCTTGCAGATTTGCAAGTAATATCATTGGACTAAAGCAGGGTAAAATTATTTGTAAGGGGATTCCAAAAGACGTTATAAATGAAGCAAATTTGAAAGAAATGTATGGAATAGATGTTAAGCTACAATTAAGTGAAAATGGTAAGTATCCAATCTGCATAGAATATGAACTTCTGAGAGGATAAAATGAAAAATAAGAACTTTATTATAATTGTTATTGGTCAGATAATATCTTTATTTGGAAATGCAATTCAAAGATTTTGTATGTCTTTGTACATTTTAAATTTAACTGGAAGTGCAGCAGTTTTTTCAAGAATATTAGCAATATCAACTATTCCATATATATTACTTGCACCAATTGCAGGACTTTTAGCAGATACAGTAAACAGAAAAAAATAATGGTTTATCTTGATTTTGTAAGTAGTGCTTTAATGGCTGTCTATTCAATGATACTTATAAGTGGAAGAGATAACACTGTAATAGTAGCAAGTGTAATGTTTATATTATCAGTTATTTATACTTTATATAGTCCTGCTGTTACAGCATCTATTCCACAAATTGTTGAAAAGGAAAAATTAGCTTCAGCTAATGGAATAGTTCAACAAGTTGGATATATAGTTAACTTAGCTGGACCTATAGTGGCAGGAGTATTATATAGTTTTATTGGAATAAAAATGGTGGTAATATTAAACGCTATTAGTTTTTTTATATGTGCTATTTTAGAGTTATTTCTAGATATTCCGGATTTAGATGTAAAAGAAAAATTTAAAAATCCTCTTGTAAAATCTATTAAGGAAATGAAAAAAAGCTTTATATATTTGAAGGAAAAAAAGAAAATTGTATTAGGGATTATATTTTCTTATGGATTAACTAATATCTTTGTAGTACCAATTTTAAGTGTTGTGACTCCTTATTTTATTAATATAAAAATGAATATGCCTTCAAGTATATATGGTTTTATAGAAGCAATATTTGTTTTAGGTATGATAATAGGAGGATTTATAATAACATTTAAATCTAAATTGTTTAAAATGAAAAAATTACACAAAACTATGTATCCTATGATAATAGCCATAATAACTATGGGAATAGCTACTTACATAAATACAGAAAATATATTCGTTATTTTGGGACTTTATTCCCTAGGGGGACTTGGAATAATGTTATCTTTATCTCTATCTAATATTATATCTTTAACCTATATTCAAGAAGAGGTAAGAGAAGATATGCTTGGAAAGATTAGCGCTTTTTCTACTGCAGTGGCTACAGTAAGCGTGACACCTGGACAGCTGATCTATGGACAATTAATAGAATTTAATTTTAGTCTTTTTCATATTTTAATCTTAACTACTATCTTTAGTATAGGAGTAGTTATGTTTATAAAATGGAATGTTACGAGAATTTGAATGCTTTTCTAATTTGTTTTTAATAGATGGGACTAGTTGAATAAAAACGTACATTGGTTTTCAGAGGAAAGTATATATAAAGTAGATGATGGTCTAATGAAATATAGGGGGAGATATATAGTTGACTACGAAATTAAATATGGAATTTAATTTGATTGTAAAATAAAAATAGGGATGAATAATATCATGGATTTTAGATGATTAGATATAGCAACTATAGCTAGCGTATCATTAGGAGGAATAATTAGAATAATGAAGAAAAACCACGCAATATAAATATAATTTTATATAATAGTGGAAATATAAATAATGAGAGTACTATAGCGATGTTAAGATAAAAGACGTCGCTGAAAGACATATAAAGCAAGAACTTGAAATCAACAAAATATCTTAAAAAGTTTTTTGAAAAGTTGTTGACAATGTTAAGTAGCGATGGTATGATGAAAATCCTCGCTAAATAGTGAGAAGTTCAATAACGTAAAATTAAGAACATTTTTAGAAAATATCCGAAAAGTTCTTTTAAAAAAAGTTGTTGACAAGCTATTGAGGCGATGATACACTAAGCAAGCTGTTAGAAACGACAGATACCTATAAAGCCTTATAACAAGAGGGTTAAGAAAGAAAAAGTTGGTCTTTGAAAATTGAACAGAATATATAAGTACATTTAAGTAAACCAGCAATTTTTATTTGAGTAAGCTAAGATTAAACTTTTTATTGAGAGTTTGATCCTGGCTCAGGACGAACGCTGGCGGCGTGCTTAACACATGCAAGTCGAGCGATGAAGTTCCTTCGGGAATGGATTAGCGGCGGACGGGTGAGTAACACGTGGGTAACCTGCCT